>JAEEGL016680028.1_pt1 | contig 10428 bp, 12 predicted proteins | sample 9134231 | NCBI WGS metagenome assembly JAEEGL01 (sample SAMN16246548, study PRJNA631951) | gut metagenome | biome: gut microbiome; feature: rumen; material: fiber-attached | host: Bos | place: Iran: Karaj | collected 2018-10
AAAAGTTACTTCTATGGAATAAGTTTCAAATGGTTTGTGTCTGCATATGTGACCCACATGCTTTCATACTAAGTACATACGCATTTTTTTGTTGTGTAAGATGGGGGGGAGAAACTGAGAGCACCGGAATGTGTAAGGTAAAGAATCCACTTCATTTCAGTCGCATAGTACGTATACAGTATACTAAAGAATTGGTTTGCTATTTAGAAACAGAATGTGGGGTTAAAGTCATGGATCTGCGATTATCTTTTGTAGATCGATTCGATTGTGGACCGCGGTGAAAAATTGACACTGGGTGTGCGATAGGCATGTATACCGTTTTGAAAGTGTGAATAGAACAAAGCCTTGCCTGGCATTCTACAAAAAATCCCTCATCGGCACTCCGACCAAAAATCCAAAATCGTTGATATTTAAGCGATTGTGGGTTTTTTGTTTTCTTGCTTTTCCTGTTGGAGACCGTTTTATCGTGCTTGGTTGTGATCATCTGAAGGAGGGAACCAAGAATGATGAAAAATGGTAGAATCACAATGCAAACCAGCACGACATTGGAATCTTTATTTGAGGGTTTTCTAATGTCGAAAAAGGTTGAAGGAGCTGTTGAGAAGACAATAACCACGTATAAACAACAGTTTAGAGCAGTAAGTAAACATCTCCCGAACAACTTGACAATCAATTCGCTCACAAAGAAACATCTTGAGAAGATGATTGAAAGTATGCGAAGATCTAACCTTTCTGCGAATTCAATAAGGAGTTATAGTATTACTATTTCTGCTTTCCTGAATTGGTGTAAGAGAGAGGGTTAGGGTTTGTAGAATGCGGAGATTTAATTTCTGTGATATAATAATCCCGTAATGACATTTGATTCTTTCAGAAAAGGTAATCATCATGAAAAGAAAGAATATGATTATAATCATTTTGGTTGTGATACTATTTCTGGGCTTGCTTTTTGCTTTTTCTTTCCCGTTTATTGTGCTGGCCCATAACTATTCGGATACAATTAAATCAGACGATGGATTTGTTTATCTTGTTCGTGATACATTCAAAAAAGCAGGTGTTGAAAGTTATACATATGACCCATCGTCCGATAATAAAGAAATAATAATACCGGAAGTATATGAGGAGTATCCGGTAAAAGGACTCGGTGGATATTTCGGAAGAGGAGCTCCCGGGCCATTTCATGTCGAATTAAAGGGTATAAACAGTTCCGGGCATGTAGGACCTTCTGATGGTTCTTTTTCTTGGTATACTGAAGGGAAAAACCTCGAATACGTTTACTACGATCTTGTCCTAAACATTGGTCCAAATATTCGAGAGATATTTGCCAGTCAGCTTGGAATAGAGTCTAATGGGTATTTGCATTTAGTAAGGGTCTTTGTTAATTGTGCATCGGATAATCCCAAGTTCTATTCTGAAAACGGAGTACTGTACAACAAAGATGGCAGTATCGTAGAGGGCTTTCTGTATTGGAATCAAAGCTATCGTTAGAATCAGTAATTAGTGATAATAAAAGCAATAGAGTATGAGCTTGTAAGGGAAGCAATGCGGATCAAGTACATTGAACTGAAAACCGGTTACAACGATGATGGTCCTGCGTGGATAGGTCGGGTAAAAGAATCCAAGTCAGGCCGGACCATATATTTTAACGATCACGCTTTTCAGAAATATAATGGGATAAGTGGGAACTATATCGATATCGAGACCGGCGAAGAATACTGGATATCTGGCATAAAGAAGAACGGGTCGGACCGCCACTGGGCAGGTCGAGGAAAGATAATAATAGACCAGAAGGTTATCCCTGAATATCTTTCAATAATCGGCAAGGCAGTCATTGATAAGAACGTTTTCATGGTGGAAGACATCACAGACAGCTTTCCTGTTGAGCGTATTAGAAATCTTTTAAACGATAAATGAATTGCAGGAGGATCAGCGTCCTTGTTGGATTTAGAGTTTAAAAAACTGAATATACAAACCGAAGTGGGTTTCATTCTGAATTATTATGATTTTGTTATAATCAGACATTTTGAATACTTGGTCGATGATTATGAAACACCATATTCTGCTGATACAGTTTATAAGTGGCTCAGTGATTACATATTCTTTTCAGAGCAATACTTTGAAATCAAGTATAAAAGTGTGATAGATTATTTAGATCATGCCGGATATGATATAGATTACATAGCTGTGTTTATGAATAAAGTCAGTCCCGCAGTAAAAGAAGGCCATGATCGTCCGGCTGAAAGCGACACAGCAATTGCAGAATGTTTTGACCGGATATTCAGTGTCTTTGAGGCTGATATCAGAGAATATGTAAAAGAGGTATTAGAAGACAGTGTATCAGATCCCCAGTATTCTTCAATCACACTCACGAAACGGCTTAAAGATGGGATAATAATACAACATGCGGTTTATGGAAGAGTCTTTGAAAATATAGAAAGCTATTTAGAATACCTGGGTTATTCCGGGAATACATATGCCATAATTAAAGTAAAAATGGATGAAGAAGATGCCATGATGAAAAGGATCAGAGGGTATAATTAGGCAGCGGAGTATTCATAATAGTTTTGTTCATATATGAGTTTCATACCGAAAAATGCAAAATATCCTGCAATAACGTGTTATTTCCTTTATGGCTCATTATATAGTGATGTTCCTGAAGATGAGTACAGATCAGTATTAGATAAATAGATGATTCAAGGAGCGAAAATGTGGAGCAATTATATTTCCAAATCATCAAAATCGTTGCAATTGTTCTGACTTTAGGGCTGCCTCTATGGTCATTTTGGATGATCAGGAAGCACTGGATCAAGAAGGACCCTGGAGAGAAGTATAGACATCCGGAGACATTAATGCCTCGTCCGTTTTTATTCGGTGCATTAGGGGTAATATTAATGCCGATTCTCGGAATAATAGTTCTTGTAGAGCAGTATAAAGGCACAATACTATTAGATGAATGCGTATTATTGCTTTCCATCGGGTTTGTGATATCTGTATTCTTCGTTCTTTACGGGACTCGGTGGATCCTTATCTATGACAGTAATAAACTACGATATCGTCCAGTAATCGGACAAATCCGCACATATGACTTTAGCGAGGTCCGTTCCATGACCCCAATTGCATTTGATTTGCTGGTTCGTGTTGGAAAGCGATGGATCCTGATCGATATGCTCCAGGACTGGCACCCACTATGGAATAAATACTACTATTGGAGAATAAGAAACGGGCTACCGGTAAAAAAGAAAGAGCATAAAACTGCACTAGGCCGGGAATTCGGTGATATACCTGGTGGGATTAGTATGCTCGTAACGATAATAGCTGCCTCAATCATTCCAGCGATTGGGTTTTTAGTAGGGATGGTCTACTGCTTTATAGATGGTGAGATTGTAGCAGCTGTGTTTTGTCTTACTCTCGCAATAATTAGTATCGCAAATCTAATACTAATGCTGATTGCCGCAGCCAAACCAGACAAGTATCCAAGACTAGCAAAGGTAATGCTGGGTAACAAAACTACTTGGGGACAGCCCAGAAAAACGACAAAGCATAAACTAAATGATAAAAAAGAAGACGATACAAAAGAAAGCTAATGAATGGTAATGAACACCATAGAGTATAGTTTATTAGACAGTTATCTGGCTGCGCACTATTAAATCCCTGATCCGCACTTCGACCACTACGATTGTAAACAACGAATTAGAGTTGTTTACAATCGTTTTTTATTTTGGACTGCGGTGAAAGTTGACACTGAGTGTATGCCAGGCTTAGGGGCCTGTCTTTTGGGCGGATTTTATTTTTCGTACTTTTTAGGTGTTTTTTGCCTTGTAAACAACAGCTTTGTGCGTTCAAGGGGCTTTTTAGTGGGGAACGAGGCAATATTTAGTGGTTTTTAGGTGAAAATAGTCCACAAAACGGGGCATTCGCAACGGATATAGCACGGATCTCGCGTCAAATGAGGGAAAAACAAGGCGGATCCGTGTTATTTTGTTGTTTAGAGATGAGATTATTGCTCAAATGGTACGAAAAAACAAAGGCATGACTGACATTTTGCCAAAATTGGACGGAAAGCAGTCCAAATGCCAATGCTTTTGGGCGAATCGTGCGATAATGCGGAGCCTTGCATGACTGCGGCTGCAATCAGTACATTACACCGAGGAATTCCTCCAGCAGCTGGCCGGATTCGTGCATGGCGGCAGCCGGTGCAAGGCCTACGTAGCGCAGATGCCAGGGCTCGGAGATGAAACCGGTGACCTTGCCGGGAGCGTTCTTGGAGCCGTCCGTGTAGCGGATTATAAATCCGTACTCGTGGCAGTGCTGAGCAACCCATTTGCCCTCCTTGGTGTTGCCGAACTCCCTGGAGAGGGCGTAGTTCTGCGACGCGCCGCCGACGTCCAGTGCCAGGCCTGTCTGGTGCTCGGACTGTCCGGGCTTGGCGCTGAAGGTATCCGCTTCTTTCTGGCCGTGCTGCTTGACGTACGGGTTGTAAAGCCTGTCTCTCTGGTAGGCATAGGAGCGGTAGCCGGTGCGCATCTTGATATTGATGTTTTCCTTGGCCGCGGCTGCTACCATGGCCTCGAAAGCATCGGCAGCGACCTTGCGAAGCTGGTCGGTCTCGCCCTTGATGCCAACGCCTGCGACAGAGTGCTTAACGGTGACCATATCGTCCGGGACGTACTTGGAGGACAGGGCGTGGGTGCGGTTGACTAAAAGCAGGTAGTTGTCGTCGACCTTAGTAATGTCCTTAGCCATCTTGGTCGAGGGATCTATGCTGTAGTCCTGCATGGAGGCCGCTTTTTCGATAGCGCTTCTGGCTTCCGGGGAGCGCGTTCCGGGGTCGGTCGCGGGGTCAGTTCCGGGAGTCGGATCGGTATTCGTTCCGGGGTCAGTTCCCGGATCTGTGTTGCCGCCCGGGTCTACAGTGTTGCCGGGGGTCGTATTTCCGGGATCCGTGTTGCCTGATGAATTTCCCGGATCCACTGTGTTTCCGGGCTCGACAGTATTGGTGTTATTCGTGTTGTTCGAAGGCGCCGGCTTGTTTCCTGCCAGCTTGACCACTGCGAAGACGATCGCGGCGATCAGCAGGAGCAGGATCAGTATGGCCGGAATGAAGCGCCTTTTATTGATCTTTACTTTTGCCATAGTTTCACTTTCTGTAGCCGGTCTTTATGTCCACAACGTTCTTTAAAGGCTGACCGGTAACGAATGCCTCGATATTGTCCTGCCACAGCTTTATTATGCGAAGGTGCGGGTCTCTCTGGAAGTACTTTCCGGAGGAATGCGGCGTTATGAGGCAGTTCTTGCAGTCCCAGAGCGGATGATCCGCCGGAAGAGGTTCGGGCTCGGTGACGTCCAGGGCAGCGCCGGCGATGGTACCGTTATTGAGAGCCTCGGCGAGGGCCATATCGTCCACGGCGGAGCCTCGTCCTACATTTATTACAAGCGCGGTCGGCTTCATGAGCTTAAGTGTGCGCTCGTTGATCAAATTCGTGGTCTCGGGGCTCTGCGGCAGGGACAGGGACACGAAGTCCACCAGCGGGAGCAGCTCGTCCAGGTCCGCGAGGGTGTGGTACTCTTTGATGTACGGAGGCGGAGTTCCGGGGGTGCGCTTTATGGCGTAGACCTCGCAGCCGAAGGCGTGCAGGAGCTGCGCGAAGTGTCCGCCAATGTCGCCAAGACCTATGACCAGGGCTTTCTTGCCGTTGATGGTCTCCGGGGTGTTCAGGAGCTTCCATTCGTGGTTTGCCATGTGGTCCCTGTAGGGCAGGAAGTTGCGCAGCAGAGCAAGCAGGAAGCCCACCATGTGCTCGGATATGGTAACTCCGTAGCAGCCGGAGGCGTTGCAGAGTATGGGAGCGCCAGGGCCTGCGAAGATGGGCAGGGCAGCGTAGTCGTCGCTGCCGGCGGAGAGCAGGTTGATCATCTTCAGCTTCGGCAGATCCGTAAGGAGTTCCATTTCCGGGTTGCCGAGGATGATGTCCGCGTCCAGCAGGTCCTCGCGGGTGAGGGTGGAGCGGCGCTTGAAGACCATCTCGCAGCCGAACTTGTCGGCGGTCTTCTGGATGGAGCCTTCTGTGCCGAACAGCTCTTGTGTGGTAAGCAGTATTTTCATGATATTCCTTTCTGCGCGGCTGCCGGCCTGCGCGGGATCAGAGCGTGATCTGCTCGTAGAGGTTCTTGGACCTGTTGAACCTCACCAGGAAGACGATCGCGAAAATGAATGCAACGATCAGGGACACAACGGAAAGCGGCGGGACTATCACAGCCAGCAGGAAGGTCGCGACCTCCGCGATGGCCATGATCTTCCAGGCTTTTTCGAGCGGCCCGGATTCGAGGCTGGTAAAGTGGTTGAATTCTATTTCTTTTACTCCCTGGATGATGTTGAAGGACAGGAGCAGGGATATCGCAAGGCTGATGAGGCCCAGAACGGTGATCACTATCGTGAGGATCGTGTTATCGGTACCGGCTATGCCGATAAGGTTCATGATCCAGAGGGCTGCGGTATAGACCATCATGAATTTGGCCAGCGGCAGGACCTTCTCGAAGAAATTGCTCTCGTGGGCGAGCTCCTTAAGGCCTTTGATTATGAACCAGAAGCCTATGAAGTCCGGCAGGATGTCCAGAGTGGAATGCCCGAAGTTGATGTTGATGTTAAGGAACGTAAACATGTAACCGATAAATATGCTGCGCACGACAAGCCTCCTGTAAATTATTAGACGTTACTTCTTTGTATGTGGTATACTTAATATAATATACTGGTTATATTGTAACATATTTCAGGGAAAGGATAAAGTCATGCTGGAGATGCTTTTGATGCAGTATAAGGATATGTTCGGAGAGGACTTTCCGCTGAAGCAGTTTACCGAGAGCCGGGAAATAGATGTGATCAATATACTTTACGACTGCGTGCTGAGCAATCAGCCGTACAAGCCGGGAAAGGTAGTAAAGGCAAGGATCACGGACGCGACGGGACTGAACAAGGACGGCGGCGATCCGGAGTTCGAATAGGTACAGATGCAGGAGAATGATATGTTCGCGGACGCGATAGAAAAAGTCGGGGGCTTTACGAGGCCTGTAAAGATAATAAGCAGGAAATACAAGGAGCAGACCGTGCTGCCTGGGCTTGCGACGCTGTTTTTTGTGAACGACGACGGCTGGGCAATAACCTGCAAGCACGTCGCGGAAGAGATAATCAAGGCGGACCAGCTGGAGAAAAAGTACCGCAAGTTCCGCGAGGAGAGGGCAAAGGCTGCGTCGGGCGCAGGCGCTGCTGCGGCTTTAAAGAAGCTGGAGCTGGTGAGCGGCTATAAGCAGGGTCAGACGGTCCAGATGAAGGTACAGTTCGCGGGGAGCGTCAGCGAGATACGCGAGTTCGACATCAAGCTCCACCCGGACTACGATCTGGCTCTGATACATTTCAAGCAGTACGGCAAGCTGCTGTATACAGGCCACGCGGTGTTCGCAAAGGACGGCAGCGCGGTAAGGCCGGGGGACTTCCTCTGCAGGCTGGGATTTCCTTTCCCTGAATATAAAGACTTCCGCTACGACGAGTCGAGGGACGATATAGTCTGGGACAGCAGCGCCGGCAGCGGAAATACGCCTCGTTTCCCTATAGAAGGAATGTTTACAAGGCATCTTGCGGGAAAGGACGGAAAGATCTACGGTATAGAGCTCAGCACACCGGGCCTGAGGGGGCAGAGCGGAGGGCCGCTGTTCGACAGCCGCGGGATCATCTACGGCATGCAGTCGGCAACCAAGCACCTGCACCTTGGCTTCGACATGATAGGCGAGAAGATGGTGCTGGGCGGCAAGACGCAGACAGTCAACAATCAGCCCTTCCTTCATGTGGGGCACTGCATACATGTCAATGTAATAAAGGATTACCTGGACAGCTGCGGCGTTAAGTACTTCACGGCGTAAATGCGGTTTTTCGGGGAAATTCACAGTAAATACACAAGGCTATGGTATAGAAGATGAGTAATGTATATGGAAAACACGTGCTGGTGACGGGTGCGTCGCGCGGCATAGGCAAGGCTGTGGCAGAGGCTCTGGCCGGAGCGGGCTGCTCGGTGACTGCGGTCTCAAGGGGCTGCAGCGAAGCCACAAAGGACTTTCCCGGCGGCGGGAGCATCCATACTGTGCCCATGGATGTCACGAACCAGAATTCAGTTGCAAGGGTCGTGGGCAGTCTGGACCGCATAGACATAGCAGTCCTGTGCGCTGGCATGGGCGTTGCGGGCAGCGCGGAGGAGCTTCCGATGGAGCTTGCGCGTTCGCAGATGGAGACCAACTACTTCGGCGTGCTCAACGTCGGCGGCAATGTCCTGCCTAAGATGAGAAAGCAGGGCAAGGGACTTTTCGTGGTGATAGGTTCCATCGCGGGGCGCGTTCCCATTCCGATGCAGAGCCACTACTCGTCCAGCAAGTATGCGCTGGAGGCATATGTGGAGTCCGTGCGCATGGAGATGCGGGGCTTTGGGGTCAGGGCTGTGATAGTCGAGCCGGGAGACACCAGGACAGGCTTTACGGCAGCGCGGAGGATATTCGTGGACCAGGGCTCGCCATATGCAAAGGCTGTTGCGGACAGCGTAGCCAAGATGGAGGCAGACGAGCAGGGCGGCAAGGACCCCGCGAGCGTCGCACAGGTCGTGCTCAAGCTTATAGAAAAGAAAGATCCTCCGGTCCGCGTGGCCGTGGGTTTTGAATACAAGGCGCTGATGTTCGTGCTGCGCTTCCTTCCGGACCGTTTAAAGCAGTTCATTTTAAGAAAAATGTACCTGCCGACAACGCCCGGGGATAAATGAGCCCGGCAGATCCGGGACAATGCGCAGCTGACGATAGATTTGAAGAGGTATAGAAATGGACGGACTTAAAGATTACGTAGAATGGCTCGGAGATGTGGATTTCCGCGCAAAACCGTTCAATGATGTGGACGCGATAATACTCTGCCTCATCTCGTACTTCGATCTGGCCCCGGTGCTGGACGAAAACGGAGAGGCCAGGGTATCGGACTGCATGAAGCACGTAGACGGCCTGGAGCTGAAGATCACCGGAGGAAACATGGGAAACCGCGAGGTCTTTGCCGCAGCGGCCGCATCCAAACGCTTCGGAGAGCTGTACATAAGCAAGTACGTGGACGAGATGGACAAGGAACTGAACCTGCAGTTCGCAGCAGTCACGTTCACCTACGAGGATGAATGGTCGTTCATAGCTTATCGCGGCACGGACAACTCGCTGGTGGGCTGGAAGGAAGACTTCATGATAGGCTACACCGAGACTCTGGCGCAGCGCAAGGCGGCGGATTACGCGGTCAGCGTCATAAAAGCAGGGGACGAGGCGGATCTTGACGGCATCCCGCAGACCAGATTCCTCAAAAGCCGCGAAAAACTGGCTATGGAGAGAGAAGAAGCCCTTCGTACCTGGTACGTTGGCGGCCACTCCAAGGGCGGAAACCTGGCGCTTTACGCAGCCTGCAAAGTGCCCGACGAGATCTTCGGGCGCGTGGAGAGATTCTACGACCTGGACGGCCCGGGATTTGCAAAGGAAGTCATGGACCACTCGCTCATAGAAAGGGCGGAGACCAAAACAACAAGGATAATACCCGAATACGACGTCATCGGGCGCATAATGGAGGTCAAACTCAAGGACACTAAGGTCATCGTGTCCACAGAAGACGGCGTTTTAGAGCACAATATTGCGTCCTGGACCGTGGATCACGGAAAACTGGGGCTGTCGGAGCGCACGGAGCCCAAGGAGAACCTGGTCAACGACACGCTCAGGGACTGGATAGAGAACATGCCTTTCGACGAGCGCGTACGTTTCATAGAAGAGATATTCGACGCGCTTGCGGCAGACGGCGCTGTGACGCTGGAAGACCTTACTACCGGCGGGCTCGGAGGCCTTGAGGCCATACTCGGAAAGCTCAAGGGCCTCAGCGAGGAGAGCAAGAAGACGCTTGCGGACCTTCAGGCCGTGGCAGCGTCTGCGGCGCTCAAGAAGATAGGCGACGTTCCGGGTACCGTACTGGAAGGCACCAAGAACATCCTGTCCGGACTGGCGGCAGGGGTCGCGGAAGTCGCCGGGGTCGCAGGGAGCTTCATCAAAGGCCTGACAGAGGGCGAAGGAGAAAAGACCGAATGATATAAGGGGATCATAAGGGGATAAGAAAGGACATAGGGGGATATTCAATGAAAACTGCTATAAAGAAGAGAAAGGCGGCGCTGCTCCTTCTGCTTTGCACGGTGCTCGTCCTGGGGATTGCTGCCTGCGGAGAAAAGCCGAGCAACAAAGTGGAGCACAAGCACGAGTACATTTCCAAGGTCGTGAAAGAGGCCACCTGTGCCGAGCCCGGCGAGATGAGCTTCAAGTGCTACGGCTGCGGAGATACCTACACAGAGGCCATCCCGGTTACAGACCAGCACGTCTACGAGGAGACCACAT
>JAEEGL017012199.1_pt1 | contig 10428 bp, 7 predicted proteins | sample 9134231 | NCBI WGS metagenome assembly JAEEGL01 (sample SAMN16246548, study PRJNA631951) | gut metagenome | biome: gut microbiome; feature: rumen; material: fiber-attached | host: Bos | place: Iran: Karaj | collected 2018-10
CGGGCGAAAAACGCCGGGGTAGACGCCGTGACCATCACGAAGGATGGCGGCTGCGGCTGCGGACAGTGCTGCTTTGAGCAGAAGCTGAGCGAGACGCTGGAGACGCATGGGATCGAGCTCATCATCCTTGCCGGTTTCATGAGCATCCTGAGTGCGGATTTCACCAGACGCTGGGACAGGCGCATCATCAACGTGCACCCCTCGCTGATCCCGTCCTTCTGCGGCGCGGGCTATTACGGCCTGCACGTACACGAAGCCGCGCTTGCTTACGGCGTCAAGGTCACGGGCGCGACGGTGCACTTTGTCAACGAGATCCCCGACGGCGGACAGATCATCTTCCAGAAGGCGGTTGAGATCGAGCCCGGCGATACGCCGGAGACCCTGCAGCGGCGCGTCATGGAGCAGGCGGAATGGATCCTGCTGCCCCGCGCGGCGGAGGCTGTCTCCGCGGAAATCAACAAAAATCGGGAGGAGAATGCAAAATGACCGATTTTCTTGAGCTTTTGAGGAATAACCCCTATCCCGGCCGCGGCATCGCGGTGGGGCAGGGGCGCGTTTATTATTTCATCATGGGCCGCAGCGAGAACAGCCGCAACCGCGTCTTCGTGGAGACGCCGGACGGCATTCGCACCCAGGCCCACGACCCGGCAAAGCTTTCCGACCCCAGCCTCATCATCTATCATCCGGTGCGCCGGATGAAGAAGGGGCTCGTGGTCACCAACGGCGACCAGACCGACACCATCGTGGAGATGAAGCGCTTCCGCAAGGCGCTGATGACCCGGGAATATGAGCCGGACGAGCCGAACTGGACACCCCGCATCTCCGCCATTCTGCGCGACAACGGGAGCTTTGAGCTTTCCATCTTAAAGCGGAAAGACGGCAAGTGCCTGCGAGAATTCTTCTGCTATGAGGGCGCAGAGCCGGGGAAGGGCTACTTCATCAGCACCTATCAGGGCGACGGCGATCCGCTGCCCAGCTTCGTGGGGGAGCCCATCGAGGTCAGCATGCCCGAGCCGGAGGCCGTCTGGAACGCCCTGAACCCGGACAACAAGGTTTCCCTCTATACGAACATCGACGGCGTGGTCCGCATCTTCAACAAGAATCAGGGGGATTGAGCCATGAAGGAACTGGAACTGAAATACGGCTGCAATCCCAACCAGAAGCCAGCGAAGATCTATATGCCGGACGGCGGCGAGCTTCCGCTGAAGGTGCTGAACGGGCGCCCCGGCTATATCAATTTCCTGGACGCGCTGAACTCCTGGCAGCTGGTGCGGGAACTCAGGGAAGCCACCGGTCTGCCCGCAGCGGCAAGCTTCAAGCATGTTTCCCCGGCGGGGGCGGCACTGGGCATGCCGCTGGCGGACTGGGAAAAGAAGATCTACTTTGTGCCGGAGAATGCGGAACTGACGCCCATTGCCTGTGCCTACATCCGTGCCCGGGGCTCTGACCGCCTCTGCTCTTATGGCGACTGGGCGGCGCTTTCAGAGCCCTGCGACGCTGCCACCGCGGCGTATCTCAAGGAAGAGGTCTCCGACGGCGTCATTGCGCCGGGTTATACCGACGAGGCACTCGCCATCCTGAAAACCAAGAAGAAGGGCGGCTATAACGTGGTGGAGATCGACCCTGCCTACGTCTGCGCCCCGCAGGAGGTCAAGGATGTTTTCGGCATCCGCTTTGAGCAGGGGCACAACTTTTTTCCCATCAACGAAGCGCTGCTGGAGAACATCGTTACAAAGAATAAGACGCTTCCGCCGGAGGCGGTGCGGGATATGCTGGTGGCGCTTATCACGCTGAAATATACCCAGTCCAACTCCGTCTGCTATGTGAAAAACGGTCAGGCGATCGGCGTCGGCGCCGGGCAGCAGAGCCGCATCCATTGCACGCGCCTTGCTGGACAGAAGGCAGACAACTGGTACCTGCGCCAGCACCCTAAGGTGCTCGCCCTGCCGTTCAAGCCCGACATTCGCCGCCCTGACCGGGACAACGCCATCGACGTCTACACCTCTGACGAGTATGAGGATGTGCTGCGGGACGGCGAATGGCAGCGGGTGTTCACAGTGAAGCCCGAAGCGCTGACCGCGGAGGAAAAGCGCGCCTGGATCGCCACGCAGAGCGGCCTGACAGTGGGCAGCGACGCGTTCTTCCCCTTCGGCGACAATGTGGAGCGCGCAAGGAAATCCGGCGTGCAGTATATTGCCGAGCCCGGCGGTTCCATCCGCGACGACAACGTGATCGAGACCGCGGACAAATACGGGATCGTCATGGCGTTTACGGGAATGCGTTTATTCCACCATTAAGGGAGGAACAGACATATGAAACTTATGGTCATCGGCGGCGGGGGCCGCGAGCATACCATCATCAAGAAGCTGAAAGAAAACCCTGCAGTGGAGAAGATTTACGCCCTGCCGGGCAACGGCGGCATTGCCGCGGACGCAGAGTGCGTTCCCATCGGGGCGAAAGAGATCGGGAAGATCGCCGCCTTTGCGAAGGATAACGCCGTTGATTACGCTGTCGTGGCGCCGGACGATCCGCTGGTGCTGGGCTGTGTGGATGCGCTGGAGGCGGTGGGCGTGCCCTGCTTCGGTCCGAAGGCAAATGCCGCCATCATTGAGGGCAGCAAGGTCTTCTCGAAAAACCTCATGAAAAAATACGGTATTCCCACGGCAAAGTATGAGACCTTTGACGATATGGAAAAGGCACTGGATTACCTCAAAATCGCGCCCATCCCCACGGTGGTGAAGGCGGACGGACTGGCGCTTGGCAAGGGCGTCGTCATCGCCATGACCCGTGAGGAGGCTGAGGAAGCAGTCGTCAGCATGATGCAGGACAAGAAGTTCGGCGCATCCGGCGACAGGATCGTGATCGAAGAATTCCTTGAAGGGCCGGAGGTTTCCGTCCTCGCCTTCACGGATGGCAACAGCTTAAAGCCAATGGTGTCCTCCATGGACCACAAGCGCGCCGGGGACAACGACACCGGACTCAATACCGGCGGCATGGGCACCGTGGCGCCAAACCCCTACTATACGGACGCCATCGCAAAAGAGTGCATGGAGAAGATCTTCCTGCCCACCATGGCTGCCATGAACGCGGAAGGCCGCACGTTTAAGGGCTGCCTTTACTTTGGCCTGATGCTCACGAAGGATGGCCCCAAGGTCATCGAGTATAACTGCCGCTTCGGCGACCCGGAGACCCAGGTTGTTCTGCCGCTGATGGAGAGCGATCTGCTGACCGTCATGCGCGCTGTCACCAATGGCACGCTTGCGGACACGGAGGTGAAGTTCCGGGACGGCTGTGCCTGCTGCGTCGTCATGGCGAGCCGCGGCTATCCCGTGGCTTATGAAAAGGGCTTTCCTCTGACGATCCCCGCAGCGGTCCACGACAAGGTCTATGTGGCCGGCGCAAAGATCAAAGACGGCGTCCTGGTAACAGACGGTGGCCGTGTTCTCGGCTGCACCGCCACGGCGGATACGCTGCCGGAGGCCATTCAGGCGGCTTACGAAATCGTCGACCAGGTCAGCTTTGAAAACGCCTATTTCCGCCATGATATCGGCGCGCGGGCGCTGAAAGCGCCGGAGGGCTGAAGAATGGTATACAGAGTATATGTGGAGAAAAAGCCGGAGCTTGCCAATGAAGCCAGGGCGCTGCTTTCTGACGCACGGAACCTTCTGGGCATCCGCGGCCTGGAGCGCGTGCGGCTTTTCAACCGCTATGACGCCGAAAACATCGACGAGCCCCTCTTTGCCTATTCGGTGAAGACGGTTTTTTCCGAGCCGCAGGTGGATCTTGTCTATAAGCAGCCGGATCTTACCGGCGCGGCGGTGTTTGCCGTGGAGTATTTGCCCGGCCAGTTCGACCAACGGGCGGACAGCGCGGCGCAGTGCATCCAGATCATCTCCCAGGGAGAACGCCCGCTGGTGCGTTCCGCCCGGGTCTATGCCCTTTATGGCAGCCTTTCTGACGCCGACGTGGCAGAGATCAAAAAATATGTCATCAACCCTGTGGAAGCCAGGGAAGCAGCGCTGGAAAAGCCGGAAACGCTGGTGATACAGTATGCCGTTCCCACCGAGGTGGCGACACTGAACGGGTTCATCGGATTCGACCGCGCCGGACTGGAGCAGATGATCGCGGATTACGGTCTGGCGATGGATCTCGATGACATCGCTTTCTGCCAGCGCTATTTCCGCGATGAGGAGCGCCGCGAACCCACAATCACCGAGATCCGTATGATCGACACCTATTGGTCGGATCACTGCCGCCACACCACCTTCAATACCATCATAGACGGCGTCACCTTTGAAGACGAAGTGCTGCAGCGGGCATATGAGGACTATCTCGCAGTCCGAAAGACCCTGGGGCGGGAGGGAAAGCCCATCTGCCTCATGGACATCGGTACCATCGCGGCGAAGGCGTTGAAAAGCGCCGGAAAACTGGAAAAGCTTGACGAGAGCGAGGAGATCAACGCCTGCACGGTCAAGCTGAACGTGACGGTGGACGGCAGGGAGGAGCCCTGGCTGCTGCTGTTCAAAAACGAGACCCACAACCACCCCACGGAGATCGAGCCCTTCGGCGGCGCCGCCACCTGCATCGGCGGCGCGATCCGCGACCCGCTGTCCGGACGCAGCTATGTCTACGGCGCCATGCGCGTCACCGGCGCTGCCGACCCGCTGACCCCGGTGAGCGAGACGCTGCCCGGCAAGCTGCCCCAGCGGAAGATCGTCACCACCGCCGCGGCGGGTTACGCCTCTTACGGCAACCAGATCGGGCTTGCCACGGGCATTGTTGACGAGCTCTATCACCCCGGCTACGCCGCAAAGCGCATGGAGATCGGCGCAGTCATCGCCGCGGCTCCGGCGGCCAATGTCCGGCGCGAGACGCCCACCCCCGGCGATGCGGTGATCCTGCTGGGCGGCGGCACGGGACGCGACGGCATCGGCGGCGCCACCGGCTCCAGCAAGGCGCACACCGCTCATAGCGTCGAGACCTGCGGGGCGGAGGTGCAGAAGGGCAACGCCCCCGAAGAGCGGAAGCTCCAGCGCCTGTTCCGCAACGGCAACGCCTGCCGTATGATCAAGCGCTGCAATGACTTCGGCGCCGGCGGGGTTTCCGTTGCCATCGGCGAGCTTGCCGACGGGCTGGATATCGATTTGAATGCCGTCCCCAAGAAGTATGACGGGCTGGACGGCACGGAGCTTGCCATCAGTGAAAGCCAGGAGCGCATGGCCGTCGTAGTCGCGGCGTCCGACGTTCCTGCCTTTCTTGCGCTGGCGGAGAAGGAAAACCTCACCGCCTGCAAGGTTGCGGAAGTCAAGGCTGAAAAACGCTTGACCATGCGCTGGAACGGCAAGGTCATCGTGGACGTCAGCCGTGCATTTCTGGACACCAACGGCGCGGAGAAGCATATCACGGTTTCTGCCGCCGCGCCCGGATTTGCGCGGGGCAGGGAAACCGCCGGTGATTTCAAAACAGCTTACAAAGCCATGGCGGCAGACCTCAACTGCTGCTCCCGACGGGGCCTGAGCGAGCGTTTTGACTCCACCATCGGCGCGGGCACGGTGCTGATGCCCTTCGGCGGGAAATATCAGCATACGCCCATTCAGGCGATGGTGCAGAAGATCTCCGTGGAAAAAGGCCACACAGACGACTGTTCCCTCATGAGCTGGGGCTACAACCCCTATCTGACGGAGCAGAGCCCCTATCACGGGGCTTATCTCGCCGTGGTGGAGAGCGTCTGTAAGCTGATCGCCAGCGGTGCGGAGTTCAAGGACGTCTACCTGACCTTCCAGGAGTACTTTGAAAAGCTGGGGAAGGACCCGAAACGATGGGGCAAGCCGTTCAGCGCACTTTTGGGCGCTTTTGAGGCGCAAATGGCGCTGGGCGTCGCCGCCATCGGTGGAAAAGACTCCATGTCCGGTTCGTTTGAAAAGCTGGACGTGCCCCCCACGCTGGTATCCTTTGCGGTGACGGCGCAGAATTGTGCCGACATCGTCTCCCCGGAATTCAAGACGGAAGGACACAAAGTAGCGCGTCTTGCGGCGCCACGCACGGCGGACAATTTGCCCGACATCCCGGCACTTTTGAAGATCTTTGAGCAGGTGACTGCGCTTTTGCGCTCCGGCAAGGCAGTGGCTTGCTATACCCCCGGCTTCGGTGGGGATGCCGAAGCCGTCATGAAGATGTGCTTCGGCAACGGCGTCGGCTTCCGCTTTTCGGATGGCATAGATGTCAACAGGCTCTTCTCTTACGATTACGGCGCATTCCTGCTGGAAATGGCAGGGGAGAGCGGCGATCTGCCCGTCCTCGGAGTGACCACAGCAGACGCTGCGGTCTCCCTTGGCGCGGATTCCATCCCGCTGGCGGAGCTCCTGGACGCCTACGAGGGCAAACTGGAGAGCGTTTACACCTGCAACATTCCCGATGCGAAGACCCCGGTGGAGACATTCACATATAAAAAGGGACCTATGGTATCCGCCCCGGCGATGCGCTGCGCAAAGCCGAAGGTGCTGATTCCGGCGTTTCCGGGCACCAACTGTGAATATGACAGCGCCAAGGCCATGGCCGACGCGGGCGCAGCGCCGGAGATCATCGTGGTCAACAACCTGACGGCGGATGGCATCGCCCGGAGCGTGGATCGCTTCGCAAAGGCGCTGGCGGACGCGCAGATGGTGTTTATCCCCGGCGGTTTCTCCGGCGGCGACGAGCCGGACGGCAGCGGCAAGTTCATCACAGCCTTCTTCCGCAACGCCTCCGTCAAAGATGCGGTGACGGCGCTGCTGGATGAGCGTGGCGGACTGATGTGCGGCATCTGTAACGGCTTCCAGGCACTGATCAAGCTGGGCCTGGTGCCTTATGGAAAGATCATCGACACGGATGCCACATGCCCGACCCTGACCTTCAACACCATCGGCCGCCATCAGTCCCGTATCGTCCGGACGCGCGTGGCGTCGAACCTCAGTCCCTGGCTTTCGCTGGTGCATGTGGGCGATATCGTCAATGTTCCCATCTCCCACGGCGAAGGCCGTTTCCTCGCAGACGAGGCGTTGATCCGTGACCTGGCGGCAAAGGGACAGATCGCCACCCAGTATGTGGATTTTTCCGGCGCAGCCAGCGCGGACGTTCACTTCAATCCCAACGGCTCCATGTTTGCCGTGGAAGGCATCACAAGCCCTGACGGGCGCGTCTTCGGCAAGATGGGCCACTCTGAGCGCAAGGGCAATGGGCTGTACAGGAACGTCCCCGGAAATTACGATCTGCGGATGTTTGAATCCGCCGTGCGGTATTTCAAAGGTTAAGCCATACTGACTTTTTCCCTTGTTATTCTAAGAAAATAGTGGTAGATTATAAATTAACAAAGGAACGCACCTGTATTTCTTTGCGAATCAACAAAAAAAGGAGAGAGAATCTATGCAGTTTCCAAACGCATTGGAAGGTGTAAAGAAGATCCACAAGGCAGAAATCCTGGATCTGATCGCTGGCATCATTGCCCTCATCGCATCCGTCATTGCCATTGTCAGCATGTCCGCCGGCGGTGAGGACGGCGGGCTCGGCGGTGTACTCAGCGCGGGTGTGCTGTTGATCGTCGTGGCAGTTCTGTCCATCATCGCGTTTATCATGAACATCACCGGTCTGAACAAGGGCAAGCTTGACGAGGTGAACTTCAAAAATGCGCTCTATGCCGTTCTGGTGGGCATCATTGCCTCCATCGTTTTAGGCGCGGCGAAGGAAGGCAGCTTACTGAAGGATCTTGGCGAGACCGTCAGCTCTATCTGCAGATTTCTCTGCACCTGGTATGTCTGCACGGCTGTCATCAGCCTGGCGGATCGTATGGGGGATGCCGAAATGAGCGCAAAGGCGCTGAAAGCGCGCAAGATGCTCATGACGGTCTGGATTCTCAGCATCGTTCTGGAAGTCATTTCCGTGCTGCTCGGTGCACTGGGCGCCAGCGACGTCCTGAACGTCGTTTCCGCTATCCTGGGTCTTGTTGCCATTGTGGTAAGCATTATCGCCTATATCCTCTATCTCAAGATGCTCAGCGCTTCGCGCACCATGCTGCAGCGCTGATGCGCCGCAATGATCCGACCCCGGAGAAAGGAGATTCATCCCGATGACGATCACAAGCAAACAGGACGGTAGTACACTGCTTATCGCGCTCGACGGCCGCCTGGATACGTCCTCCGCCCCGGAGCTGGAAGAGACGCTCAAAACTTCCCTGGAAGGCGTCAGCCGGCTGATCATTGACTGCGCGCAGTTAACGTACATCTCCTCCGCGGGGCTTCGCGTCCTGTTTTCCACACATAAAGTGATGAAAGAAAGGGATGGCATGAAGCTGATCAACGTGAGCGAGGAGAATATGGACGTTCTTTCCCTCACCGGCTATACGGAATTTCTGGAGATCGAATAATACCCCCCATGAGGCAAGCGATAGCGCAGACAAAACCCTGTATCCGTTGAAGGATACAGGGTTTTGCGTGACACTGGGAGGCGTGGCGAGCATGTCCATGCAAGCAATGTTTTCTATCGAAACCGTTTAATCCGCAGCTGATTTTTCAAGAAATCATTCTTATCATCTTTTGAAATGGAGCGTTCCGCTGCTGGAATCCGAATTCACCATCGATGTTTTCATAAACGTCTGGGAGTAATATCCATATAATTCCTGGAGGAAAGAGACCATGTTTTTCAGCATTTCAACTGTCAATCTCATCAACGCACTGTTCATCGCGGCGGGCATCGGCGTGTGCGGCTTGTGCTTTCTGCAGATCTCGGCGTCCAGCCATCTGCGCAAGGAGGTACGACGGTATTTTCAGGTGTTTTTCCTGCTGATCCTGCTCTATATCTCCACCCATCTGGCGCGACAACTCATGGACGGTCTGCCGGGAGACGGGGTGCGCAGGGCGCTGCAGATCGTGACACTGGTGGAGTTTCTGGCCTCCGGCCTCATGTCGTATATGATCTCGATGCTGGTGTTGACTGTGGCACGGGCGGAGGAAAAGCAGACAAAGCTGATTGAGCGTGTTTTGCTGGGGTATCTCTGCGTCCACACGCTGCTGCTGGCCGTGGGCGCGTTCTGTGATTTGATTTACTTCTTCGACGAGGCCAACGTCTACCACCGGGGGTCTGCCTATCTGCTGAGCAACCTATGCCCGCTGCTCATGCTGGTGACGGATGTCTTCCTGCTGGTGCGCTATCGCGGGAACTTCAGCCGCCGGGTCAGGACCGCCTTCTGGATCTATCTGATCGCCCCCATCGCCGCCATCGTGATCCAGAGCTTTACTTACGGTATCCAGTTCATCATTTTCGCAACGGTGGGCGCGGCAGTCTATATGTTCTCCGTCATCGTGAGGGATCAGAACGAACAGTATGAGAAGCAGCGGATGGAGCGCTCACGGCTGGATACGGAGCTTAGCATGGCGTCCAGCATCCAGGCAGATATGCTCCCGAACATCTTCCCCGCGTACCCGGAGCGCAGCGAGTTTGACATTTATGCCTCCATGGATCCGGCGAAAGAAGTCGGCGGCGACTTTTATGATTATTTTTTCGTGGACGACGACCACTTAGGGCTGGTCATGGCGGACGTGTCCGGCAAGGGCGTTCCGGCGGCGCTGTTTATGATGATCTCCAAAATTCTGGTGCAGAATTACGCCATGGCAGGCCACGGCGTCAAGGAGACGCTGGAAGCGGTGAACCACCAGATCTGCACCAACAACCGGGAGGAAATGTTTGTCACGGTCTGGCTGGGGATCCTGGAGATCTCCACGGGCAGGCTGACGGCGGCAAACGCCGGGCACGAGTATCCGGCGCTGCGGCAGGCAGGCGGATCGTTTGAGCTGGTGAAGGACAAGCACGGCTTCGTCATCGGCGGTATGGACGGCGTGAAATACCGGGAATATGAGCTGCAGATGACGCCGGGGAGCAAGCTGTTCCTATATACGGACGGCGTGCCGGAGGCGACGGATGCGAACAAGGAGCTCTTCGGCACGGAGCGGATGCTCTCTGCGCTGAACGCCCAGCCGGACGCCTCACCGGAGCAAACGCTGCAGAACGTCCGCGCCGCGGTGGACGCCTTTGTGAAGGATGCGGAGCAGTTTGATGATCTGACCATGCTCTGTGTGGAGTACCGTGGATAATAAAGAAATATAAGTATAGCAAAAACCGGTCTGATCCAAACGAATCAGACCGGTTTTTTGGCACCGGGAGAAGGATTCGAATTTGGGAGAGGCAGTATTCTGAACTTTTTATGTTACAAAGTGGCTAATATGTCTAAATAATCGGCAATTCTTGTACCTGTCTGTCCAATCTGTCTATGATATCTGATCCTGATAAGGGTCAAAAATGTGGTCAAAAATAGAAGCGAATGGAGGAAGAGAAACTTGAAAACTGAACTAACATATCACAGGGAAGGGGAGTACCTGATTCCTGACCTTATGCCACCAA
>JAEEGL010727834.1_pt1 | contig 10427 bp, 8 predicted proteins | sample 9134231 | NCBI WGS metagenome assembly JAEEGL01 (sample SAMN16246548, study PRJNA631951) | gut metagenome | biome: gut microbiome; feature: rumen; material: fiber-attached | host: Bos | place: Iran: Karaj | collected 2018-10
AGACCATCATGGACTAGGAGGCCCCTTGCCAGATGTTCGCGAACGTGACGGACAGCAGCGCGTGGTTATAGAGCCACGCGACGGGCTGCGCACCGAAAAGACCGATGATGCGGTTCACAGTGCCGCTGTCCTTGCTGTAGAAGAAGGCGTACATGCAGATCGCGGCCACGACCTCCGGCATGACCCAGCCCGCCAAAATACAGGAGCCGGTGATGCGGCGGAAATTCGTGTTCTTGTCCTTCATCAGGCAGGCCATGAAGAAGCCGAGCGCGGTCTGGCCGAGCACGGAACCGATCAGGAAAAAGAGCGTGGCTCGGACGGATTTGAGCATGTTGCCGTCCTTGAGCATCTTGGCGTAGTTGGCCAGCCCCGTGAATTTCAGGTTCTTCGCCGCTGCGCCGGACAGTGCCAGGTTGGTAAAGGAATAGTACAGCGCCATGGCGATCGGCCCGATAAAAAAGATCGCCAGCAGGATCACGGCCGGCCAGAGCATCCAGGTCTTGTAGACCATGTCTCCGGCCCGTCGGCCGAGCGGGAGGCGCCTCAGGGCAGTTTCGTTTCTCATCGTGTCCTCCGCTTCCTTCGCTTGAAGACTTGGTGCCGTAAAGGAAATAAGCGGCGGCAATCGTGGGAAGCCGCCGCTTACAGTATAACATAGATTTGCGAATCGGGAAGAGTTTACTTGAGATAACCTGCGTCGTTTACAAAGTCGGCGCCAACAAGATCGGTGACGGCCTGGTTGTAGTAGGCGAGCGCCTCCTCGGCGGAGCCGGTCACGGCCATCTCGACGGCCGTGGCGATGAAGGAGGAGACGGTCGCGTAGTTCTCATTGGCGGGACGGAAGTAGCTGAACTCCAGATACTCGATCGCCTCGTCGAGGAAGGGGAACTCAGAGACATACTTTTCATTCCCGGAGGCGGAGGGCACAACGGAGAGGTTGCCGCCGCCGATCAGGTAATCCACATAGCTGTCTACATCCTCAAAGAGAGCCGCAATGAAACGGAACGCCGCCTCGGGGCACTCGCAGGATTTGGAGATTGCCAGGCAAGAGCCGCCGGAAAGGCTGATGAAGCCGCCGCCGTTCTGCATCGGGACCTTGATGGGAGCTATAATATCCTCAAAACCTTCCCAGGGACTGTTTTGGGGCAGGAACTTGGAGGCGTACCAGGTGCCGTACTGATAGCAGGCCATTTCGCCGGCCTTAAAATAATCGGTAGCGGTATTGCGGGCGTGGGAGTCAAGGATCTCCGCCTCCGGCATGCCGAGGCCGTTGGCATAGATGTCGTGATACAGGGCAAAGCTGTCGTACAGGCCCTGGGTGTTGATGTTCCAGACACCGGTCGCGTCATCTACAAGGCGCTCGCCCGTTCCGTAGTAGTACATGAGGAAGCCCTGCATCGTGGTCTTCTCACCTTCACCCTCCGAGGACGGGAGGTAGATGGGGATCACGCCGGTCTTCTCCTTTACGAGGGCCAGACCGTCCAGGAGCTCCGCCCAGGTGGTGGGCTGCCAGTCCTTGCCGAGGCCCGCCTGATCGAAGAGATCCTTGTTGATCCAGATGCAGCGGGTATCGGTAAAGGCGGGAATGCCGTAGAGGACACCGTCGATGCCCGTGCCGATGCCCTTGGTGTACTCGCTGATATAGCCGTTGTTCCAGCCGTCCCAGCCTGCCGCGAGCTCATCCAGAGGGATAAAATAGCCAGCAGAGATGTCGGACTGGAGCTGGAAACCGTCGTACAGAACGATATCCGGCGCGGTGGAGGCGTCGGAGAGCTGAAGGTGCATCTTGGTCGTGAAATCGCTGTCGGAGACGGGCTCGTCCTGGATCACGATCTCATACTCGTCGTTGTTCCATTTGTCAGCAACGCTCTTGATCCACTTGTAAGTGAAGCCATTTTCACCGGTGTCCGAGGCGTCGTTGAAAGCAACCGTGATCTGCTGCTTTCCTGCGCCTGCAGCCTCTGCCGTGGTGCCGAAGGCGCAGAGAGAAAACACCATGCAGAGAGCCAGAAGAAGTACAAGATACTTTTTCATTTTGTTTTTCTCCTTTACTGTTATTTTTGCTTGCAGTCCCGGTATGAGCGCAAAGGCACCGACCCCATTCTGCAACCCTGTCATTATTCTATTGTGAGATCGGAAATGCAGCATTCACATATACGCTGTTTTTTGCTGATTAGTTTGCTGCAAAATGGGAAAGACCCGTTTTTTGCCATGCAAGGGATCTTTTGAATAATTGTTAAAAACAACGAAAATATTGGCTATTCCGGCTTTTTTAAAGCCATTTCTTCTCAAAAATGCGCAAAAACCCTTTACGCTCCGAACGGTTTTTGACGACGAAGTATGCAAATTAATCGGGAAAATAGAGCAAACTTGTTTCCCCGCTTTGACTATGGAGTATGGTTCGTGTATACTGCAGGGTGAAAAACGGAACCAGAGGAGGAGCGATCATGATACAGGAATATCAGGTGATAGAGCAGAATTACTATCGGGGCTTGAATCTGTTCCTTTCGAGACTGTTTTATCGTGCTCCGCATTACCATCGTGAGTGCGAACTGATGATGGCCCTGGAAGGGGAGGCCAACGTCATCTTTTCGAACGGGAAAGCCTGCCGCCTGTCCGAGGGCGGCGTTGCCGTGATCGGGCCCATGGCCATGCATGAGATCCGTTCGGGGGAGAAAGGCGTTTTGCTCATCACCATTCAGACCTCGTTTTCGATGCTGGAGTACTTTCTGTCGCACCGGATCAGCTCCTTCTTCGTGGCAGACACCGATATCAGCCGGTTCATGAGCAGGGAAGAGCAGGAAAGTCTTACGGATCTGTGTTTTAAACTGGCTCTCTCCTACCCCGGGATGCCGGAGGATGACGCCGGAGAGTGCTTTATCCTGCAGGCGAAGCTTATTACTTTCCTCTTCCGCCTTCTTCCGAAAGCGGAAGGGAAAAACGACGATGCGAGAATGACCAAAACACGCGCGAAAACCATTTCCCGCGTTCTGGAATATGTCGACGACAACTTCCAGCATAAGCTGACACTCGGAGAACTTGCCGAAAAGGAGAATCTGTCCCTGTCATATCTTTCTCATGCGTTCAAAGACGCCATGGGGATCAGCTTTCAGGAATATCTGAAGCAAAAGCGCTTTGAAAACGCCAGCCGTCTGCTTCAATCCTCGGAAATGAATCTGCTGGACATCAGCATCGCGAGCGGTTTCTCCGATGTGCGCTATATGATGAAAGCCTTTTCGGAGATAGCGGACTGTTCACCCGCGGAGTACAGACGCAGTTTTCGTGAATACAGCGAGGAAAACAGCCGCGTTGCTGAAATCAATCAGTATTATCTTACACGGGAGGAAGCGTGCAGGAAGCTGATGGAATATCGAATGAAGTTCAGCGGATCTTCTGTCCGATGTCCTTGATTTCAAGCCCTTCCTCCTGCGACCCGATCAAGGCTGAGGCTTCGGTTCCAGGCGCGCCTACCAACGAGAAGGCTTGAAATCCGACGTTTCGAGCCTTCTTGTTTTTATCGACCCGTATCTCGGATCGTGCTCCGCTCTCCCGTGCCGGGCGAAAGGTCCTCTCCGCAGGTGGCGGCATAATGATTACAGGATGGCGATAAGCCAAAAAGCTTTTCGCCGCGCCGCTTCGCGGCGCAGCAAAACAGCACGGCTGTTTTGCCCTATACTCATTGCAATGAGCATCGGGCGAATGATTCAAAGAATCATTCGCTGCCAAACCTGTCGTTTGGCAGCGAAATCAATCGAATCCTCGATTGATTTCGCTATCCGATAATCATTATCAAGCCGTACCGGGGGACAGCACTCCAGGGGAAAAGGGGAGCCTCCTTTTTTCGGATAACGGATTGTTTACCCGACTGATCTGTGATATAATACACCATCAAGTCGCTTTTTGATGATATGAGGTAGATACATGGATTCGATTTGGCTTCTGGTGGGGATCACAGCGATTGCCGGCATAGGCGGGACCGGCCTGGGCGGCGCGGTTGCCTGTATGTTCCGGAAGGATTCCGATAAAACTGTCAGCCTTCTGCTCTCCTTTGCGGCCGGTGTTATGATCGCCGTGGTATGCTTCGACCTGCTGACGGAGGCACTGCACGTCGACGAGCAGGCCGCCAGTGTTTGGCTGGTGGTGTGCGGGGTAACGGCCGGGTTCATCATTATCGCCCTGCTCAACGCGTTGATCGATAAAGCTACGAACCATGAGGTGGCGCATATTGACGAGAATCATCCGCGAACGGCGGACTCTCTGGAGGAACTGACCCACGCCAACCATCTGCAGGAGCACCGGGAGGGCCGCCAGCCCCGCAGCGGGCTTTTCCTGGCCGGACTGGTGATGGCGGCGGCCATCGCGCTGCATAATGTTCCCGAGGGCATGGTGATCGGCGCGTCCTTTGCCACAACGGCGGACCAGGTGCTCGGCAACCGGGGCGGGCTGATCATGGCTCTGGTGATCGGCCTGCACAATATCCCGGAGGGTATGGCGGTGGCCGTGCCGCTGATCTCGGGCGGAATGAGCAAATGGCATTCCGTGGGGATAACGGCCTTGTCCGGCGCGCCCACCATCCTGGGGGCCGTGATGGGCTTCCTCATCGGCACCATCGGCCAGACGGCGCTGGTGGTTTCTCTGAGCTTTGCCTCCGGCGCCATGCTGTATGTGGTGTTTGGCGAATTGCTTCCGGAATCCATTCTGATGTGGAAATCCAAGCTGCCGGCGGCGCTGGTGATTCTGGGGCTGCTGACGGGACTGATTATCATTTATCTGTAAAACGGGACAGGCCTCCGATTTTGAACGTGTCGATCACGATCGGGGGCCGCTTTTTACGGCTGCGGTTATCTCGCCAAATGATTCAGGAGGGCATCTTACCGTATAAATCAGGCAGGGAAAGGAATCCCCGTGAGAGGAGACGGCATCCTCTCGACCTGCCTGTGCGATGCTCTTCAAAAACAGCGCCGGATCTGAATCGGCAGCGCGCTTCATCGGTGTTTTTTGTCATTCGCTCCGAAAAGGGAGCAGCGTTTTGGGAAAGGCAGGTCAGGATCATGCGGATCATTACAGTCAGCAGACAGTTCGGCAGCGGCGGACGTGAACTCGGCAAGCGGCTCTCGGACCTGTTGGGCTGGGACTATTACGACAAGGAGATCATTGAAGCCCTCGCGGAGGACCAGGGCATGGGCCAGGAGCAGGTGCGGGAAACGCTGAGTCACCACGGCTGGCACAATGTGCAGCTGACGTATCGGAACAGCTTTGCCCATCTGGGCTTTGACCACGGCATGCGTACCCAGCTCCTCGTACGCCAGAGGGAGATCATCCGGAGCATCGCCGAAGCGGGCAACGACTGCATCATCGTCGGTCGGGATGCCGACGTCATCCTGCAGGACTACCGCCCGTTCCGGATCTTTGTCTGCGCCGATCTGCAGGCCAGGCTGGACCGCTGTATGGCCCATGAGAGGAAGAAACCCGCTTCCGGCCGCCTGACAGAGAAGGAGATCCTCCGCAATATCCGCCAGATCGACCGGAGCCGGAGTCGCACCCGGGAAGTGCTGACCGGAAAACGGCGCGGCGACAGCAGCATGTTCGACCTCACCGTGAACGCCGCCGACTGGGATATCAAGGCGATGACCGCGGCGGTGGCGGATTTTGCCATGCGCTGGTTCGAGATGCGGGACAGGAGAGCGGCTGGACCGACGGCAGAAGATCCTGCCGCTGCGGAGAACGAGGTGGAGAGAGCATGAAAGTACAGGACGCGCGCAGAGATCTCACCACCGGCGTCGTCTGGAAGCGCCTGATGGTGTTCTTCCTCCCGATCGCGGCCGGCACCTGCATCCAGCAGCTGTATAACGCGGTCGACGGCCTGATCGTCGGACGCTTTGTCGGAACGGTCGCGCTCGCCGCCGTGGGCGGCAGCTCCGCCATGATCATCAATGTCCTCATCGGCTTCTTTGTGGCCGTCACGGCCGGAGCCTCCGTCGTCATAGCCCAGATCTACGGCGCGGGGCGCACGGAGGATGTGCGGATCGCGGCCGGGAACGCCATCGCGGTTTTCGCCCTGATGGGAGTCTTTCTTATGGCCCTGGGACTCGCCGCGACCCCCGCCATGCTCCGCCTGCTCCGGACGCCGGAGGATACGCTTGCCGGCTCGGTTCTCTACCTCAGGATCTATTTCCTCGGCGTACCCTTTGTTCTGATACTGAATATCGAATCGAACATGCTCCGCTCCGTCGGCGATTCCTTCAGTCCCTTTCTCTACATGGTGGTCGGCTGCGTGACCAATATCCTCCTCGATGTCGTGTTCGTCGTCTTTTTCCGCTGGGGCGTCGCGGGCGTCGCCGCCGCGACGGTCGCAGCCCAGCTGATCAATATGCTCCTGCTGACTCGCACGCTTATGCGGACCGGCGAGCCCTATCGGCTGAGCTTCCGGGAGATGAAGCTCCGGGGCGTCTACCTCTCCAACATGTTCCGTCTTGGGATCCCGGCCGGACTGCAGAATACCATGTACGGCGTCTCCAACATGATCATCCAGATCGGCGTCAACTCCCTCGGTACGGTGGTGGTCGCCTCCTGGGCCATGACGTCGAAGATCGACGGCATTTTCTGGGCCGTGAGCAATGCGCTCGGCGCCGCGATCACCAGCTTTGTCGGTCAAAACCTCGGAGCCCGAAAAGAAGATCGCGTCAGACTCTGCGTGAAACAGGGCCTCCTCCTCGGCTTCGGCATCACCATCGGCCTCAGCGGCCTCATCCTGCTGGCGGCAAAGCCTCTGCTGCACATTCTGACCGAGGATCCGGCCGTCATCTCCACCACCTGGGAGATGATCCTGTACTTTGTCCCCTTCTACTTTACCTGGACTCTGATCGAGATCCTCTCCGCCGTCCTGCGCGGCTCCGGCGACGCGGTGCGCCCGGTCGTCATCATCGGGCTCGGCATCTGCACCTTCCGCATCCTGTGGATCGTCACGGTCTTCCGGATCCTCCACACGCTTCCGGTGCTCTGCCTGACCTATGTGTGCTCTTGGACGCTCACCAGCGTGATCATGCTGATCTACTTCCGCCGTTCCAACTGGCTGGATCGAAGCAAGAGGATCCTGGATAAATAGGCGGGGCGGTTTCGGGCATGCCGCGTCTGCGTTCGGTCCTGCGGCGCCATCTCGCCTTGAAAAACGGAAACGCTTGGTATATGATGATGGACGAGAACAGAGGCTTTGGAGAGCGTTTTGCCGGCAGAGCCGCAGAAAAAGACAGGAGGATACCATGGAATTCTTTTTGCCGACCCGTCTGCTTACGGGAGAAAACATCGTGCGGCAGAGCGCAGACCGTCTTGCCGCCTTCGGATCGCGCTGCCTGATCGTCACGAGCGGAAGCGCCGCCAGGCGCTGCGGCGCGCTGGACGATGTCTGCGCCGCGCTGCAGGCGAACGGGATCGCTTACTGGATCTATGACGCCGTCCGCCCCAATCCGAGCATCGCCTCGGTCCTGGAGGGCGGGAAGCTCGCCGCGGAGAAACGCTGCGATTTCGTCGTGGGGATCGGCGGCGGCTCGCCCCTTGACGCGGCGAAGGTGATCGCAGTCAGCGCCGCGAACCCGGAGCTGGACGAGAAAGCGCTGTACAGTATGACGTGGCCGCGCGAGCCTCTGCCCGTGGTCCTGGTGGGGACGACGGCCGGCACCGGCAGCGAGATGACGCCGGTCGCCGTGATCACGGCGGGCGACGGCAGGAAACGGAGCTTCCGCGGGGATAAGATCTACGCCGCGCTCTCCCTGGGGGACCCGCGCTATACGGAGTCCATGCCGCTGTCCGTCACGGCCTCCACCGGCGTGGACGCCCTGGCTCACTGTCTGGAGAGCTATTTCAGCAAGAAGGCCACGAGCGTGTCCCGGGCTTTTGCTCTCCAGGGCGTCGCGACGCTCCTGGAGCCGCTCCGGACGGTGGCGGAGGGCAAGCTGCCCGCCAACGAGCAGCGCCGGGAGCTGTATGAGGGCTCTCTGCTGGGCGGCATGGCGATCAGCGTGACCGGTACGATCTTTCCGCACAATCTCGGCTACTACCTGACGGAGAGCCATGGGATCCCGCACGGCTTCGCCTGCGCGGCCTTCCATCCGGCCCTGCTCGACCATGCGGCGCAGAGCGTCCCGGCTTACTCGCAGGAGCTGTACGAGCGGATCGGCTGCACGCGGGAGGAGCTGACGGCCCTGATCCGGCGCCTTACGCCCGAGGCGGGGATCCACCTTGGACAGGACGCGATCGACGCGCTGCTCCCGCGCTGGGAAAACGCCTCGGCGGTCAAGAACACGGTCGGAGAGCTCGACCTGCCCGAGATCCGCGATATCCTGAGAGGGGTGCTCCTGTAAATCGGACCGCCCGAGAGGCGCGCCTTGGAAACAGAGAAGGCCGGGCAGACGGCCGTTCCCTGCTCCTGTTGAAAAAACGCTGAAATCCCGAGGGATTTCAGCGTTTTTTTCGTCCGGTTCCGCGAGCGCTCCTGCGCTTATCCTCCGATCCAGGTCCCGGCTCCGCGTGTCAGGGCCTCGGGCGCATGCTCCAGCGAGGTGATGACGGCCCGGCGACCCGGCGCGGACTCCGCGAAGCGCAGCCCGGCTTCCACCTTGGGGAGCATGCTGCCGGGGGCAAAGTGCCCCTGCCGGATGTATTCCCGCGCCTCCTCGGCGCTCATGACCGTGAGCTCCTTTTCATCCGGCCTGCGGTAATTCAGGCAGACCCGGTCGACCGCGGTGAGGAAGAGGATCAGCTCCGCGCCGAGATCCTCGGCCAGACGCTCACAGGAGAGGTCCTTGTCAATCACGGCGTCCACGCCGCGCAGCCCATCTTCCGTGCGGATCACGGGGATCCCGCCGCCGCCCGCCGCGATGACCGTGACGCCCTGCGAGAGCAGACAGGAGACGGCCTCCTGCTCCACGATCTGCAGCGGCTCGGGCGAGGGGATCACGCGGCGGTAGCCGCGTCCGGCGTCCTCGCGGAAGATCCAGCCCTTCTCACGGGCGATGGTCTCCGCCTCCTCCCGGCTGTGAAAGCGGCCGATCGGCTTTCGCGGATCCTGAAAAGCCGGGTCCTCCGGGTCCACGACCACCTGGGTCACAACACTCAGCACCTGGCCGTGCAGGCCGCGGCGGCGCAGCTCCTCCCCGAGGGCCTGCTGCAGATGGTAACCGATATAGCCCTGGGACATGGCGGCGCACTCTGCGAAGGGGAAGGCCGGGAAGCCCGGTTTTTCACAGGAGGCCAGGTCCAGGGCCGCGTGGATCATCCCCACCTGCGGCCCGTTGCCGTGGCTGACGATCAACTCATGCCCCTGCGCGATCATGTCCGCGATCATCACAGAGGCCCGGCGCACCGCCGCAAGCTGATCGGTCGGGCTCTCACCCAGAGCGTTCCCGCCCAGGGCCACTGCGATCCTTCTCTTCGACATATCAGCAGAGCGTGGCGTAGATCACGGCCTTGATGGTGTGCATGCGGTTTTCCGCCTCGTCAAAGACCACGGACTGTTTGGACTCGAAGACCTCGTCCGTGACCTCCATCTCCTGCACGCCGAAGCGCTCGGCGATCTGGGCGCCGATCGTGGTCCGGGTGTCGTGGAAGGAGGGCAGACAGTGCATGAAGATCGCCGTGGGCCTGGCCAGCGCCATCAGTGCGGCGTTGACCTGATAGGAGCGCAGCAGGCGGATGCGGCTCTCCCATACCTCATCGGGCTCGCCCATGGAGACCCAGATGTCGGTATAGATCACGTCGGCATCCTTGGCCCCCTCGGCGGTGTCCTCGGTCAGGCGGACGCTGCCGCCGGTTTCGGCGGCGATAGCACGCGCCTTTTCCACCAGCTCGGGCGCCGGGAAGAGCTCCCTCGGCGCGCAGGCCGTGAAGTGCAGTCCCATCTTGGCGCAGGCGATCATGAGAGAATTGCCCATGTTGTTGCGCGCGTCGCCCATGTAGGTGAAATTCAGACCCTTGAGATGACCGAACTTCTCCTCCATCGTGAGCAGGTCGGCCAGCATCTGTGTGGGATGGAACTGATCGGTCAGACCGTTCCAGACCGGCACGCCGGAATACTTCGCCAGTTCCTCCACGAGCTCCTGGCTGTAGCCGCGGTACTCGATGCCGTCGTACATCCGGCCGAGGACGCGCGCCGTATCGGGGATGCTCTCCTTTTTGCCCATCTGCGAGCTGCCGGGATCGAGGTAGGTCACGCCCATGCCGAGATCCATCCCGGCCACCTCGAAGGAACAGCGGGTGCGCGTGGAGGTCTTTTCAAAGAGCAGCACGATGTTTTTCCCCTGCAGATACCGGTGGGGCGTACCGCTGCGCTTGAGCGCCTTGAATTCCTTTGCCAGATCCAGCAGATAGCGGATCTCCCGGGGGCTGTAGTCGAGCAGGGTCAGAAAGCTTCTTCCGCGAATGTTGAGTCCCAT
>JAEEGL012651719.1_pt1 | contig 10427 bp, 7 predicted proteins | sample 9134231 | NCBI WGS metagenome assembly JAEEGL01 (sample SAMN16246548, study PRJNA631951) | gut metagenome | biome: gut microbiome; feature: rumen; material: fiber-attached | host: Bos | place: Iran: Karaj | collected 2018-10
CATGTCGTTGCCGTCCGTCTCGTACTCCAGCCACGCGCCGTGATACGGGATGATGGTCGTGGCGTAGACGGAAGAGAGGGTCTTATCCGTCGTGATGCCGTAATAGATGCCGGGAGAGCGGACGATCTGGGAAACGATGACGCGCTCCGCGCCGTTGATGATAAAGGTGCCGCCGGCGGTCATGATCGGGAAATCCCCCATGAAGATCTCCTGTTCCTTGATCTCCTCCGTCTCCTTGTTGCGGAGCCGGACCCGGACCTTCAGAGGCGCGGCATAGGTGGCGTCCCGGGCCTGGCATTCCTCGATGGAGTATTTGGGGCTGTCCGTCATGGTATAATCGATAAAGGTCAGCTCCAGATTCCCGGAATAGTCGGTGATGGCGGCCACATCCCGGAAAACCTCCCGCAGGCCGGTGTCCAGAAACCACTGATAGGATTTCTTCTGGATCTCCAGCAGGTTCGGCATATCCTCGATCTCGTCCATTTTGGCAAAGTTCTTGCGAAGGGTCTTGCCGTACATCGTGTCCCTGACCATGCTGCTAACGTCAACACTCATCTTGGCTGTCACACTCCTGTACTCATGGTTTTTGGAAACCGCGCGCAGGATTGATACGCGCGGGGCGGTTGTTTGTTTGTTTCTGTCGTACTTGACTTTTTTCTCCCATGTGGTAAACTATCTTCGTAATGGGTGAAGCTTCACCTGTTGCAAATCGGCAGTGAAAGCGACTTATTATACTGAGTTCCGCAGGAAATGTCAACCTTATTTTTATAGTTTTTCCATGGATCCCGCTGTTTTTTCGACGGAGCCCTCCGCCGATGAAAAAGCGGCTTTTTTATTATCAAGGAGACGATCGAGTGAAACGAATCCCGGTGCTGCCGATTGGCGGCGCTGTCCTCTTCTGGGCGGCGGGCTCGGCTCTGCTGGCAAGGCTGCCCGGCTTCGGTCCGGGCGCGGCTCTGACCGCCGGGCTGCTGATCTGTCTGGCCCTGGCGCTCTGCCTCCGGGCGCTGGGCCTGGAGGGGAAGCTGCTTTTTGCCTGCGCCATTCCGGCCGCCCTGGCCCTGCTGGGGCGCTTCCTCTGTTTTCCCGTGGAAACTTCGGATTTCACGGATTTCCTGCTCCCCTGGTCTGAGCGGCTGCGGCAGCTGGGGGGACTGACGGGCCTTGGCACGGAAATCGGCAACTATAATGTTCCCTATCTCGTGCTGCTGGCCCTGTTCACCTATGGGAAAACGCCGGTGCTCTACCTTATTAAGCTGTCCAGTACCTTCTTCGACCTGCTGCTTGCCTTGTCGGCGGGGCTCCTTGTCCTGCGCCTGAGCGCCAGCCGGGTCCGTGCCGGTGTCTGCTTCCTATTGACGCTGCTTCTTCCCACTGTGTTTATCAACAGCTCCGTCTGGGGCCAATGCGACAGTATTTACGTCTCTCTGGCCCTGCTGGGGCTCTGGCTCTGCCTGACGGAAAAGCCCGGCTGGGGCATGGCGGCCTTCGGTCTCTCTTTCGCCTTCAAGCTGCAGGCGGTCTTCCTTCTGCCCATCCTTTTCCCCCTGCTGCTGACCGGGAAGGTGAAATGGTTCCATCTGCCCGTCTTCCCTGCGGTCTATCTGCTGGCGGTCTCCCCCGCCGTCCTGGCGGGGCGGAGGCTTGCGGACGTGCTCCTGTTCTACGTGAGCAGCGCCTCCACGGTCGGCAGCGGCCTCAACTACAACTCCCCTTCCATGTATTCCCTGCTGTACTTCTACCGGATCACGGATACTGCCCTCGCCGCCCGGGCCGGGATCCTGGCGGCGGCGGGCTTCTGTCTGGCGGTCTGCGTCTTCTTTCTTCTGCGGCGCAGACAGATCACGGAGCGGAGCATCCTCTTCGCCGCTCTGCTGCTGTGCTGCGGCATCCCCCTGCTGCTGCCGCACATGCACGACCGCTATTTCTTTTTCTGCGACTTACTGACTCTCTGCGTGAGCTGCCTGCTGCCCGCGGCCTCCCCCACAGTGCTGCTGAGCCAGTTTGCTTCCCTGCTGGGCTATCATGCCTACTTCTTCATGCGCTACCTCCTGCCCATGCGATACGGCTTCTTCGGCCTTGTGATCACGGCACTGGCGGCCCTGTTCCTCCTGGCGGACGCCCTGTCGGGTCGGAAGGCTGCGGCCCGAGGTTCTGCGCCGTGACCGGAAGCGGCGTCTTCTTCCCTCTCTGCGATTGCAGAGAGGGATTCTTTCTGCTATAATAATGAGTTGAACAAATACGGAGTCCGGAAGCGGCTCTACGGAACCGCGGGACAGGAGGATGGAAGATATGATCCAGGTTCGGGACCGAAAAATCGACGAAGCCGTCTTTATGAAGCTCCATGAGAAGGAGATCTCCGCTTGGCCCACAGGTCGGGATATCGACCTGGACGAAGCGGTGGCCTATCAGAAATCCCTGCCGGAGGACAAGAGCTTCTGGCGCAGGCTTGCCAGGTACAAGGCCGAGGGGCAGACCGGCCTCTATCCCCGCTCCGGCGTGCCGGTGGTCGAGGAGGAGATCCGGCTGCTGCAGGGCCTCAACAGCGTGGGGGTGGAGCTCTTCCCCTTCACCACCGACTCTTACACCCGCAACCGCCAGTTCGAAAAGGCCCAGTTCGGTCTGGAGGAGAGCATCCGCACCGGCAAAAGCAAATTAAACGGTTATCCCATCATTAACCACGGAGTGAAGACCAACCGGAGGGTCGTGGAGTCCTGCCGGGGCGCCTTCGATCCCCGCAGCAGCTATGGGGCCAACAGCTTTGTGGCGGAGATGGCATTCGCCTCCGGCATGACCAGCATGCCCAACAGCTTTTTCGGCTGGATCGCGGGCTACGACAAGACCGTGACCCCGGAGGCCTGCATCGAGACGGCCCAGTATCTGGGACGGCTCATGGGCTGGTACGCGGACCGGGGCGTCATTCTCTCCTCCGCCTGCCACGGCTGGCTGCCCAACGGGGTGGTGCCCATGTACATGAATATGGCCACCCAGATCATCGAGAGCCTGGTGACCACCGGCCAGGGCGGCCGGGCCATCATCCCCCTGACCAACATGCAGGGCAATTTTTCCCAGGATCTCAGCGACATCCGGTCCAGCGAAATCCTGTTCCCCAAATACTTTGAGAAGCTGGGCAGAAAGGACGCCTTCATCCCCGGCATCATCGGCAATCAGTCCTCCCTCTTCCCCTTCCCCCAGGACGTGGGCATGGCCTACGGCTACATCAACTACACCGCCATGCTGGCCGCCGTGGCCGGCCTGCCCGCCTGCAGCGTAAAGACCGTGGACGAGGCCTCCGGCGTGCCCTCCATCCAGAGCCATATGGAGACATACCGCAGCGCCAACTGGCTCTTCAGCGTGATGCGGGCTCAGAACTGGGAGGTCAACAAAGCTGAGGTGGAGCTGGAGACGGAAATGACCCTGAAGGCGGTCAGCGCCATCGTGGACAAGGTGCTGGAGATGGGCGACGGGGACGTATGCGTCGGCACCGTGAAGGCCATCGAGGCCGGGGTGCTGGACTCTCCCTTCTCCATCAACCGCCATCCCAGGGATCTTTGCCTGGGCGCCCGGGACCTGCACGGCGCCTGCCGCTACCTGGAATTCGGCAACATCCCCGTGCCGGAAGAGGTGAAGGAGTTCCACCGCGAGAAGCTCCATGAGCGGGAGCTGGCGGAGGGCAGCAAGCTGGGCTTCAGCACCTCCATCGCCGACTTCTGGTGCCTGAGCCGGGGCCGGATCACCGGCGTCACCGAGGTGAGCCCCTACGAGGCGGAGGCAATGAAATACAAGCCCGCCATCGAGGCCAGGAAGCCCACCGTCATCACCGGCACCGTGGGCGTTGACAGTCACGTTATCGGCACCAAGATCGTCAGCCGTGTTCTGAGCCAGTACGGCTTCAAGGTGGTGGCCCTGGGGGCCCAGACCAGCGTCGAGGACTTCATCAAGGCCGCCCAGGAGACCGACGCCTGCGCCATGCTGATCTCCTCCCTCTACGGCATGGCGGAGATGGATTGCCAGGGCTTCCGGGAAAAGTGTGTGGAGGCAGGCATCGGCGATATCCTGCTGTATATCGGCGGCATCCTGGGCGTAGGCGTCCGGGATTTCGCGGAGGACGAGGCCCGCTTCAAGGATCCGAAGATCGGTTTCGACCGGGTCTATCCCCCGGAGACGGACGTGGAACGGGATATTGTGGATCTCTGCGGAGACCTGAAAGCGAAAGGACTGCTGTAAATTGTCCGATCGGCGGATCTTCATCGACTTCGGCAGCACCTTTACCAAGGTAGCGGCCTTCGACCTGGATCGGGAGGTCCTCCTCGGCCGGGTACAGTCGCCCAGCACCGTGGATACGGACGTGAATCTGGGCCTGGACCGGGCGCTCAGCGAGCTGCGGCGGACCGTGGACGTGACCGATTCGGAGATCGGCGAGGCTCTGGCCTGCTCCAGCGCCGCCGGGGGCCTGCGGATGGCCTGCATCGGGCTGGTGCCGGAATACACAACGGAGGCAGGCCGATTGGCCGCACTGGGGGCCGGGGCCAAGGTGGTGGGCACCTTTTCCTATGAGATGACCGGCTCCGAGCTCCGTGCCCTGGAGGATCTGGACTGCGACATCGTGCTCCTCACCGGCGGCACTGACGGGGGCAACCGCCGCACCATTCTTCACAACGCCTCCCTCCTGGCCTCCTCCAGGCGCATCCGCAGCGTCATCGCCGCAGGCAACAAGTCAGCCGAGGACGAGCTTCGCGCCGTCTTTGCCGGCGGCGGCCCCAGCGTTGTCTACACCGAAAATGTGATGCCGGAATTCGGCCGGCTGAACATCGAACCGGTGAACCGGGTGATCCGGGAGCTTTTCATCAGCCGCATCACCGAGGCCAAGGGCGTGGACCGTGCCCGGCAGCGGATCGGCGACGTGGTGATGCCCACTCCCTCGGCAGTGCTGGCAGGCGCCCGGGTGCTGGCGGACGGCACCTATGACGAAGCGGGCCTGGGGCCCCTGATGGTGGTGGACGTGGGCGGCGCCACCACGGACGTTTATTCCGTGGCGGAGGGAGCGCCCAGGAAGACCGGTATCGGCTACGCGGGCCTGCCGGAGCCTTACGCCAAGCGCAGCGTGGAGGGGGATCTGGGTCTGTTCCACAATCTGGACGCCTTGGTTTCCCTGGCTGCGGAGGAGCATCTGGAATTCCAGGGCGGTGAGGACCGCGAGGCAGTGCTGCAGGGCCTTCGCAGGGTGCTGGGCGTCCCCGCCGGGGACCGGCAGACCCGGGACCAGCTGCTGCTGAGCCGCCTGGCGGTGAAGACCGCCGTGGACCGGCACGTGGGTCGGCTGGAATCCCGCATGACTATGAACGGCGAGGTCTGGATCCAGCGGGGCAAGGACCTGACGGAGCTGAAAACGGTATTGGGCGCCGGCGGGCCTCTGGCCTTCAGCGCGGACCCTCTTTTCGTCCTCCGAGGCGCGGCCGGCGGCAGCGACGCCGCCGTTCTCAAGCCCAGGGCCCCCCGTTTTCTGCTGGACAGCCGCTACATTCTCTTCGCCGTGGGGCTCCTGAGCCTTACGGAGCCGGAAAAGGCGCTGCGCATCTTCAAAAAATACGTCCGGGAGCTGTCGCCTCCGGACGCTTGAGGAAAAAGATACGGGCTGCCGCGGCATTCGCCGCGGCAGCCCGCTTTCATTCGCTTTTCGTTCTTACTTGGCGAAGCGGAAGGCCAGGGTGGTCTTCACGGGGTAGCTTTCGTAAGCCTTCTCCAGAGTCTCCTTGTACTGGTCGCTCCCCTTCAGGTTCCGTGCGATGAAGTGGTCATAGCGGGAGCCGCTCTCCAAGGGATAGACGATGATGAAGGACTCGTTGTCATAGATGGTCTCAACCGCGCCCACCTCGGCGCCGCTGAAGACGTATTCCTCTTCCTTCACGGACTGCAGCTGGCCGAGGATGACGTTCTCATGGAAGCCGCCGGCCACGCCTTCACTGGAATACTGGTCAGCCAGAGCGGCAAACTTGTCTTCCGTGGGCTCCTCCGCGAAGGCGGCCAGGATGGTGTCTACGGTCTCCTGGGCGGCGGCGCGGGTCGCGTCGGTGATCTCGCCGGATTCCTCGTCCTTTTCCACCGGCACGGTAATGCTGCGGAAGCGGCCCAGCTCAAAGGAGTTGTCGCTGCGCTCCAGGAACAGCAGGACATGATATCCGGTACTGAATTCAACGATGGTGGTGTCTCCCGCCTGGCGCTGGGGATCCAGCAGCCAGCTGCGCCACTCGGTGTTGGCGATGCCGCCGGGTGCCGCATAGCGGTAGAGGCATTCGTCCTCGTCTTCATAGTCGGCCTTCTCGTCCTCCGGGGCGTAGCGGTATACCGCGTCGGCAAAGGCGGCCTTGTCCCGGGCGGAGGAGATCTCAGTGGCGATATCCTTGGCCTGCTCCTTGGCGGCGGCCTCGTCGATCCCGTTCTCTTCGTCTGTAACGGCGTCTACCGTATAAGCCATGAAGCTGACCAGATCGTAGTCGTCGCAGACGGTGTCGTAATACTCGTCCAGCTCCGCGTCGGTGTAGCCGTCCTTCCAGGTGTCGGCCAGATACTGACTGTAGTAGGTTGCCCGGTAGGACTTCTCCAGCAGGCTGCGCAGGCGCTTCTCCGTCTGGCCCTTCCCGTAAAGGGCGCGGATATAGGCCCGGTAGTCGCTGTAGTTGTGGTTGGCTGCGGCAGTCTTGAGGGATTCGATCTGCGCGTCGATCTCAGCCTTCTGCTCCGTGGTCAGCTGCCAGCCCTCCGCGTCCGCCATATCGTTGAGCACGGTGATCTGCTTCAGCTGGTCGAAGGCCTGGTCCTCAAAATACTGGTCCCAGGTCATGGTGTCGCTGTACATCTGCTTGTCCAGCGGCTTGGAGGTATCCAGGAGCACGGACACATAACTGCCGTAGCTGTCGCTCAGGCTGGAATAGGTATTATAATAGGTGTTAAAATACTCGTAATTAAAGTCCGAGGTGGTATAACTCCGATCGCCCACCTTCACCGCGGGGACGCCGGTGTAGAACAGGTTGGAGTTGAAGACAAGTCCCACGACGATCAGCAGGACCACTACCAGAGCGGCAATGCCGGTAATCAGCCTTTTGCGCTTTTTGGCCTTATAGTCCTCTTTGGCGCGGACCTGGCGCTTTTCCGTTCCGTCGCTCCGCTCCTCAAAGCGTTTTTTCTTCTCTCTGGAAGCACTCATAGGTTCATCCATCCCTTTTACCAGTTTACATTCAGGTCCGTTAAGACCATAGCTAATCTATTATAAGCATTACTTTCGATGATTGCAAGCAAAATCCTATTGTTTTTGGAACTTCCCTCCTGTCCCCATCGCGGACGACGGAAAAGGAAGGCTCTGGCGCTTGTTTTTTAGTTTTGTCTATGATATAGTTAATAATTGTAAAAAAGAGGCAGCAAAGACGCGGCGGCAGAAAGGAGCAGACCATGGCCAAGCATATGCTGGTGGTCCGGAATCCCAAGGCCGGCAGCTTTCTCAGTCAGAATCAGTTCCTGGAGGCTGCGGGCGTTATTTTCAAGGACGAGAGCTTCAACGTATACGTGTATACAACCACCGGCCGCGGGGACGCTGCCCGCATCGCCCGGGAGGAGGGACCTATGGTGGACCGGATCGTCGCCTTCGGCGGGGACGGGACCCTCAGCGAGGTCATCAACGGCGTCATGCATCTTCCGGCGAAGGACCGGCCGGAGCTGGGCTATATCCCCGCCGGGACCACCAACGATTTTGCCTCCGGCGTGGGCCTCAGCCGCAACATCGTCAAGGCGGCGGAAACGGTGCTGACCGGGATCCCCACCCCTCTGGACGTGGGCCAGTTCGGGCCGGACCGGTATTTCTCCTATGTGGCCTCCTACGGCACCTTCACCAAGGCCAGCTATACCGCGGCGCAGGATCTGAAGAACGCCCTGGGTTACGCGGCATACCTGCTGGCGGGCCTGCGGAGCCTGGGCGATATCCGCAGCATCCCTCTGGTCGTCACGGCGGACGGACGCATTTACGAGGATGAATTCATATTCGGCGCCGTTTCCAACGCCATGAGCGTGGGCGGCATCATGAAATACAATTACGAGCAGGTGAACCTGAGCGACGGGCTTTTCGAGGTCCTGATGATCCGCACCCCCAAGAGTCTGGCGGTGCTGCAGGAGCTGCTGACGGATGTGGCCAACCGCAACTACGCGGAATGCCCCCACATTCTGTATCAGAAGGCCCGGAAGGTCCACGTCCACAGCGAAAAGCCCCTGGCCTGGACTGTGGACGGGGAAGCCGGCGGAGAGACCCTCGACGTCGATCTCCGCAACTGCCGCCGCGCGGTGAATATCCTGACGCCAAAGGAGAAGGAATATGCTTGAGATCAAGGGACTGAGCTACCATGTCAACGACGACGCCGGGGAAAAGGACATCCTCAGCGGCGTCGATCTGGAGGTGAAGGACGGGGCCTTCCTCGTCATCACCGGCCCCAACGGCGGCGGAAAGACCACCCTGGCCAAGGCCATCATGGGTTTGGTGCAGCCCACGGAGGGCAGCATCGTCTTCGACGGCACGGAGCTCATGGGAAAGAGCGTAACGGAGCGGGCGCGCCTGGGCGTGTGCTACGGGTTCCAGCAGCCCCCCCGTTTCAAGGGCCTTCAGGTGACGGAGCTGCTCAGCATCGCCGCAGGAAAAAAGCTCAGCGCCAACGAGTGCTGCACCTTCCTCACCAAGGTCGGCCTCTGCACCGAGGACTATCTGGACCGGGAGATCGACGCTTCCCTCTCCGGCGGCGAGGTGAAACGGATCGAGATTGCCTCTCTGCTGGCCCGCAACGCGAAGCTGATGATTTTTGACGAGCCGGAGGCGGGCATCGACCTGTGGAGCTTCGTGCGGCTGACCCAGGCCTTCGAGAGCCTTCACAAGCGATCCGACAGCACCATTATCGTCATCTCCCACCAGGAGCGGATCATCCGGCTGGCGGATGAGGTTGTGCTGGTGGCCGGGGGCCGGATCACGGCAAGGGGTTCCTTCGACGAGGTGATGCCCCTTATGGAGCCGCAGGACATGACCTGCGCGCTGAAGGAGGCCTGAACATGGGAAAGCTGAGCGCCATCGAACTGAATATGCTCAAGGCCATCGCGGATCTCCATAAGATCCCGGAGGGCGCCTACAATATCCGCGCCGACGGCCAGAGCGCCGGCCGCAACAGCACCGAGCACATCGAGATCGTCTCCAAGACGGACAAGCAGGGCATCGACATCATCGTGAAGCCCGGCACGAAGAATGAAAGCGTCCATATCCCGGTCATCATCTCCAAGACCGGCTATGAGGAGCTGGTGTACAACGATTTCTTCATCTACGAGGATTGCGACGTGGTGATCATCGCCGTCTGCGGCATCCACAATTCCGGCTGCAACACCTCCAAGCACGACGGCGTCCATACCTTCCACGTGGGAAAACGCTCGAGGGTGAAATACGTGGAGAAGCACTACGGCGAGGGCGAGGGCACCGGCGAGAAGATCATGAATCCCCAGACGGTGATCTATCTGGAGGAAGGCGCCTACATGGAGATGGACACCACTCAGATCCGGGGCATCGACAGCACGAAGCGGGAAACCACCGTGGAAGCAGCCGCCGGAGCGGAGATCGTGGTGCTGGAAAAGCTCATGACCCACGGTAAGCAGCGCGCCGTGTCCGACATGACCATCCATCTCAACGGGGACGATTCCCGGGGCCGTGTCATATCCCGCAGCGTGGCCCAGGGGGAGAGCGCGCAGGTCTTCCACCCCAATATGGAGGGCAACGCACGCTGCTTCGGCCACGTCCAGTGCGACACCATCATCATGGGCGACGCCAAAGTCAGCTCCATCCCCGCCATCAGCGCCAACCATGTGGACGCCCAGCTCATCCACGAGGCGGCCATCGGCCGGATCGCCGGGGATCAGCTGCTGAAGCTCATGACCCTGGGCCTCAGCCCGGAAGAAGCGGAGGAGCGCATCCTGGCCGGGTTCCTGAAGTAAACGTATCCGATAAAAGACAACCCCTCCGGCTGAGCCGGAGGGGTTTGTCTTTTGTTTTTTATTTCCGTTCGATGGCCCGCTTGGCCGCTTCCGCGATGTGCTCGGCGGTGAGGCGGTATTCCGCCCGGAGGAAGGCCTCCGTGCCCACCTGGCCGAATCGGTCGTCAGTACCCACCATCTCGATGGGAACGGGCACCGTTTTCGCTGCAGCCTCCGCTACCGCGGAGCCCAAGCCGCCGTATACATTGTGGTTTTCCGCCGTCACGATGGCGCCGGTCTCTTCGGCGCAGCGGGCGATCAGCTCCGTATCGACGGGCTTCCAGGTGAACATGTCCACCACCCGGGCACTGACCCCCTCCTCCGCCAGCTGATCGGCGGCCTTGAGCGCCTCCGCCACCATGATGCCGCTGGCGATGACC
>JAEEGL012769831.1_pt1 | contig 10427 bp, 5 predicted proteins | sample 9134231 | NCBI WGS metagenome assembly JAEEGL01 (sample SAMN16246548, study PRJNA631951) | gut metagenome | biome: gut microbiome; feature: rumen; material: fiber-attached | host: Bos | place: Iran: Karaj | collected 2018-10
GATGGTGACGCTCTTGATGCCCGCCTCGTCACCGTCGATGAGGTGCTCGATGGCGGTCTTGTAGCCGTGGCGCTCACACCAGCGCAGGTACATGCGCATCAGCATCGATGCCCAGTCCTGGCTCTCGGTGCCGCCGGCGCCGGAATTGATTTTCAGTATCGCGTCCATCTTGTCCTCGTCGTGCCGGAGCATGTTGCGCAGTTCGAGTTTCTCGAGCATCGACAGTGCCTTGCTGTAGAGGGCGTCGACCTCGCTTTCCTCGACCAGACCCTCCTTGACGAAGTCAAAGCCTGTAGACACCTCGTCGACGGCCAGTTCCACCTCCTCGCAACCGTTGATCCAGTTGCGCAGCGACTTGATTTTCTTCATCTGGGCCTCGGCGGCCTTCTGGTCCTGCCAGAAGTCAGGCACGTGGGTGCGCAGTTCCTCTTCCTCGACCTCGATTTTCTTGCCGTCGATGTCGAGATAGCGCTTGAGGTCTTCTTTGCGTTGCAGTAATTCCTTGAGTTGTTCTTGTGTAATCATTGTTATTTAGTCCCTAGTCCCTAGTTTCTAGTCCCTAGTTTCTAGTTTTTGGTCCCTAGTTTCTAGTTTTTAGTCCCTAGTTTCTAGTCCTTAGTCCCTAGTTTCTGGTTTCTAGTCTCTAGTTTTTAGTTTTTATTCTCTAGTTTTCGTTGTTTGCGGGTTCGTTTTTGTCTTTTTTCTTGTGGAAGTCGGCGGCATACATCGCGTCGATGAGCGGGCGGTAGCGCTTGTTGATGACGGCGCGTTTGATTTTGAGCGTGTTGGTCAGTTCGCCGCTCTCCATGGTGAACGCCTTGGGCAGCAGCACGAATCGCTTGATCTGCTCGTAACTGGCGAGCCCTTTCTGGTAGTCGTTGATGCGCTCCTCAATCATCTTGCGGATGTCGGGGTTGTTGACCAGGTCCTCGACGCGGTTGACCTGGATATGCTTCTTCTCGGCATAGGCCTTGAGTTCCTCAAAGTCGGGCACGATGAGTGCCGAGACATACTTGCGTCCGTCGCCGATGACGGCCACCTGCTCGATGAACTTGTCCTGGCCGAGCATGGTCTCGAGCACCTGGGGTGCGATGTACTTGCCGTTGCTGGTCTTGAACAGGTCCTTGAGGCGTTCGGTGAGGATGAGTTCGCCCGTGGGAGCGATTTCGCCGCAGTCGCCGGTGTGGAACCAGCCGTCGGCATCGATGGCCTCGGCCGTCTCCTGGGGCTTGTTGTAGTAGCCCTTCATCACGGTGGGTCCCTTGACCAGGATTTCGTTCTTGTCGCCGATTTTCACCTGGATGCCCGGGATGGGCATGCCGATGGTGCCCAGCGTCCACTCGCCCGGCTTGAAGAAACTTACCGATGCGTTGGTCTCGCTCAGGCCGTAGCCGATGCAGATGTTGATGCCCACCGCGTGGAGAAACTCGGTGATGTTGTCGCTGAGCATCGCGCCGGCAGTGGGGAAGAGTTTGCCGTCGGTCACGCCGATGGCACCGCGCAGTTTCTTGAAGACCTTCTTCTCAAAGTACTGGTACTGCTTCTCGATGATGGCGGGCGCCTTTTTGCCCAGGCGGGTATACTTCATGTTGCGTGTCTTGCCCACGCTGATGGCCCGCTTGACGAGCATCCGAACCATGGGCTTGGCACCCTGCAGGTTGTCGTTGACAGCGGTGTAGACCTTCTCCCAGAATCGGGGCACGCTGCACATGTAGTTGGGCTGCACCTCCTTGACGGCGCGTTGTATCTCCTTGGGGTTGTAGTTGATGGCCACGCGGATACCGGTGCACATGCACACCATGGTCCAGCCCAGTTCAAACACATGGCTGAAAGGCAGGAAACTCAACGACACGTCGGTCTTGTCGTCGATGATGTCTTTGAAGCGCTCGATGTGGGCGTCCATCGCGGCATTCATGTTGCGGTGCATGAGCATGACGCCCTTGGGAACACCCGTCGTGCCCGACGTGTAGATCAGGTACATGATGTCGTCGGGGTTGCTGTCCTGTTTGCGCTTCTCGAGTTCGCCGAGCACCTCCTTGCCCAATTTGTCGCCTGTGGAGAGGAACTCCTGCCAGGTGAGCGTGGACTTGTCGTCGCTGTCGCGCTTGACGGCGGGATTCAGGGTGACGATAAACTTCAGGGAGGGGCAGTCGCCGATGATTTGCCGTGCGATGTCGTAATGCCCCTGGTCGCCCACCAGCAGGATGGTGGCACCCGCATCGTTGACGATGTAGGCCGCCTCGTCACGGCTGCTCGTGGCGTAGATGGGGACAGGAATGGCGCGGTTATAGAAGGCTGCAAAGTGGGTAATCAATATCTCGGGGCAGTTCTGTGTGAACAGGCAGATGCGGCCTTGGGGCTCCACTCCGCCCATGAGCAGCGCTCCTGCCGCGAGGTCGATCTGGTGGGCAAAGTCTTGCCACGTGATGGAGGCCCACACCTGTGTCTCGTAGTCGCGGAAGCGCAGCGCTTCACGCTCGCCATACTTGGCGCACTGCTTCGGAATCAGTTCAACAAATCTGTTCATAAGCCATGTTGCTTTTTGTGTCCAGAATGCCAAGTGGCACCCCGGACGGGTTTCCAATCTGCAAAGATAGTGAAAGCCACCGACAGAACAAAATGAATAAGCTCACTTTTTCATTTTTTATATTGTGGAGCGACGGGTTCGGACTGGGTGGCTGCGGTGGACTGTCGCAGGTGTTATGGTCATGGAAATTGCCGTTTGTCGGGCCCCAAAATCGCATTATCCTGTTTTTTTGACCACGAAACGGGTTTAGATTTTTTAAACTGATGGAAAATGATAGATTTTTGGTTTTTAGGGTGTTATCGTTTGTAGAATGTTTGATTTTTGGTTTGATGGAGGGGCGCATATAGGATTTATGTGTACCTTTGTGAAAACATTGCAAAACTATTATGATATGATAACCAGAATGAGACGTAGATTGTTTTTTGTCATCATGATGATGGTGACGACGCTGACAGCCATGTCGGCCGTCTATGAGCCGTCACTGACGAGTGATAGCGAGGTATGTGTGTTCTTTGAGGCCAACGGCACAGTGAACGATACGCCCAAAATCTGGGTGTGGGCGGGAAATACCGACGGCCGCGACTATGTGGGTACCAATTGGCCGGGTGCCGCGATGACCTACATGGGTGACACCCAAAGCGGTAACAAGATCTATAAATGGACCTATACGGGTTCCCTCGCGATGCCTACAGGCCTGATTTTCACCTGGAACAACCAGGGTGGACGTGTTGACCTCTCCTACACCAACCACGGCTACTACGTCATGGGCCAGTTGACTAAGGTCATCGGGGCGGGCGAGAGTACCTTTGTCCCCAACCATCATGTCATCTATGAACTGGACCTGTATAACTTCACCAGCCAGGGTACCCTTGCCGCAGCCCAGCAGCGTCTGGACTATCTGAAGGACCTGGGCGTCGATGTCGTCTGGCTGATGCCGATTCATCCGCGCGGAATTTTGGGCCGCATTGGCACGTTGGGCAGCCCCTATGCCCCGCGTGACTACTACGCGGTGAACAGCGACTTCGGTACGCTGGCCGACCTGCAGGCGTTTGTCGCCGCCGCCCACAGCCGTGGCATGCAGGTATGGCTCGACTGGGTGGCCAACCACACCGCCAAGGACAACGTGTGGATTACCCAGCACCGTGATTACTACAACTCGACGCTCACCAGTCCCAACGGCTACAACGATGTCTATCAGTTGGACTACAGCAAGGAGGCCACCCAGGTGGCGATGATTAATGCCATGGAATACTGGATTGACAATGCCGACATCGATGGTTTCCGCTGCGACTACATCAGCAGCAACACCATCCCCACGGCCTTCTGGACCCGTGCCATCACGGCGTTGAAGGAATACAAACCCGGCAAGACCATCACCATGCTGGGCGAGGGCGACATGGCCAACAGTGTGCCGCGCCTGCTCGTCTGCGGATGGGACTACGACTACGCGTGGGGCTTCCAGAGCGCACTGGTCAACAACAAGAACAACCCTGCTGGCGTGCTGGCACAGTGCAAGAACCTGGTGGGTGACCTGCGTTTCACCGACATCAGCCGCATGGTCTATCTCACCAACCACGACCAGAACTACAACAGTTCGATGAACACGCAATACGGTAACAACGCCTATGCCTTCACGGTGCTGACGTTCACCCTGTATGGCATGCCCATGCTCTACAACGGACAGGAGACGGGTTACCTGATGTCGCGCAAACTCGACTACTTTAACCGCACGCCCATCAACTGGAACAGTGTCGACAACAAGATGCTGAACACCGTCAAGGCGCTCACTGCCCTCAAGCACAGTTGCGACGCCCTCATCGACAATGGCGACCGCGCCAGCGAGGTGACCTTCCTCTCGACGGGCAACAACAACCTTGTCGCCTACACCCGCCATCATAACGACCAGACCGCACTCATCGTCCTCAACCTAGGCTCCAGCACAGTGAACTCTGTCGTGACAGGCCTCGAGGCCGGCGAGTGGAAACTGGCTATCGACGTGGACAACATCGCTGACGGGCTGACCGCCATTCCGGTCACCCTTAACTCAACGCAGAGCATCACGTTGCCTGCAGGCGGCTACAAGGTGTATTATAAAGGTGAACCTACCCCCGAATGGCAGAATGGTGATATCGACCATGACCACGAGATTTCGATCAATGACGTGTCGATGCTGATCAGTTTCCTCTTGAGCAGGACTCCCGTTGAGCCCGAATTGCTGATGCGTGGCGATATCGACCATGACGGCGAGGTTTCCATCAACGATGTTACGGCACTGATTGACATCCTGTTAAGGGGACATTGAGAGTTAATAGTTAATAGTTAATAGTTAACAGATAATAGTTAACAGTTAATAGTTAGGAGTTGGGAGTTTTTATGATGAGGAGATTGTGGGCCATAGTGGTGGCGCTTGCCGGGATCATATCGACATCGGCGGCTTCGAGCGTCGACTTCAGTCGGTTGGATAGCCTGATAGCCGAGCAGTCACACATCATCGACCGTAAAGAGGCTCACCTGTCGCAACTCAAGGAAAGGCTGTCACGGGAAACCGCTCCTGCCGACCGCTATGGCACGATAAAGCAACTGTATGAGGAATATGCCGCCTATCAGTACGACTCTGCCTATGCCTATGTCAGCCAGTGTCTGGCCCTTGCCCGGCAGATGAGCGATGACCGTCTGCTCAACGAGAGCCGTTTGGACCTGGCGCACATCCTCTCCACCGCATGCCTGATGGACCAGGCCCGCCTGTTGCTGGGACAGATTGACACTACCCGGTTGTCGGCCACCCAACTAATCCGATACTATCGCACTTGCACCGACCTGCTTATCTATCAGGCCGAGTATATGCAAGGGACGCAGTATGCCGCCGAGGCGGTGCAGCAACTCATCGACTTGAGGCGGCGCACGGCAGCCCTCAACGTCCCGCATGACGACGTGAACTATCTGCTCACCCTGGCCGAGTGCCGCGCCGACAGCGGCCAGTCCCGTCAGGCCATCAGTCTGCTGGAGGGTCTGATGCAGCACTACCATAGCGGCGAGCGCCTGTATTCCATCATCACCAGCACGATGTCGTTCCATTATGGACAGTTGGGCGATAAGGAAAAGCAGATGCAGTATCTGGTCAAGAGTGCCGAAAGCGACCTCGAGGGCTGCATCCGCGAGAACACTTCACTGCGTGCGATTGCCGACATCCTGTTTGACGAGGGTGACATCGACCGCGCCTACCGCTACATGCGCGTGGCGGTCGACGATGCCAATTTCTATGGTACGCGCCTGCGCAATATCCAATCGTCGCGCATCGTGCCTAAAATCCTGGATGCCTACCAGACCAAGCAGGAGCGCAACCACCGCAACATGATGTGGCTGCTTGGCATCATCTCGGTCATCGCCCTGCTGCTCGTGGGCGGAGTCATTGCCATTTATCAGTTGTTGAAGCGCTACCGTCGGCTCAATGAACAGAAAAAGGCCATCAACGAGCAGTTGAGCCAGGTCAATGCCCAGTTGGGCGACACGGTCGAGCAGTTGCACGAGAGCAATGTGATGTTGCGCGAGCGCGAGAAACTGAAAGAGGAGTATATCGCACGTTTCTTGACCTTGTCGAGCCGTTTCGTCGACAGGGGCGAGGAGCAGCGCAAGGCCCTCTACCGCCTGTATCGTGACCGCAAGACCGAAGATCTGGTGCGTGAATTGAAGAGCACCCACTTCGGCGCTGAGAATGCCAAATTGTTCTACGAGAACTTTGACCACGCGTTCCTGAACATTTACCCCAACTTTGTCGATGAGGTGAACAAACTCCTTCAGGAAGACGGCAAAATCGAGGTCAAGCAAGGCAAGCGCTTGACGACCGAGTCGCGCGTGCTGGCGCTCAGCCGCATCGGCATCACCGAGAACCAGAGCATCGCCGCCATCCTGCGCGCCAGTCTCACCACAATCTATACCTACCGCTCCAAACTCAAGGCCCGTGCCATTAACAAGGACGACTTTGAGGCTCAGGTCAAAGCCATCGAAGGCTGAACATGGGATTTGCGTTTGTAAACAGATAATTAACAAATGAAACAATATATGATGAAGAAATTTTGTAGTATTGTGTTTATGTGCTTGACACTTAGTCTTGTAGCGAGTGCCAAGGATGTGTATGTGAGTTCGCCCGACGGGGCGCTGACGGTGACCGTTGGCGTTGACAGCGGCAAGGCTTGGTATAGTGTGATGCGTGGCGGTGAAACCGTTATCGGCCGCTCGGCGCTGGGCCTGGTGCTCAAGGGCGGTGACTTCAAGGACAATTTTAAGATGGGTAAGGTGACGCGCTCGAGCCTTGACGAGACGTGGAGCCAGCCCTGGGGCGAGGATGCTCAGGTGCGCAACCATTACAACGAGATGAAGGTGACCCTGCAGGAGAAGGGGGGGCAGAAACGCCAGTTGGGTGTGGTGTTCCGCGCCTATGACGACGGTGTGGCCTTCCGCTACGAGTTCCCGCGCCAGCGTGGTCTCCAGGATTTTGTGATTATGGACGAGGCCACCGAGTTTGCCCTGCCCACCGATGCACAGGCTTGGTCGATTCCCGCCCTGACACCCTACTATGAGGGCATCTACACCCGTGAGCCCGTGAGCCAGAAGGGCAGCATGTCGGGTCCAGTCGCCCTCGAGGTGAACGATGGACTTTACATGGCTATCATGGACGCGAATCTCACTGACTACTCGACCATGAATTTCTCACATGAGGGAACAACCCTCAAGGCCGACCTCGTGCCCTGGAAAAATGGTGATAAAGTGAGGGTGGGGGACACCCGCGTCACACCTTGGCGTGCTATCATCATCGGCCGCAAGCCTGCCGACATCCTGCTCTCGCGCATGGCGCTGAACCTGAACGAGCCTTGCAAGATTGAGGACACCTCGTGGCTGAAACCCACCAAGTATGTGGGCATCTGGTGGGCGCTGCAGAAACAGCAGTGGACCTGGTCACAGGGTGAGCGCCATGGCGCCACCACCGAGAACACCAAGCGCTACATAGACTTTGCCGCGCACCACGGCTTGGGCGGCGTACTGGTTGAGGGCTGGAACTATGGCTGGGATACCGACTGGACGAAGCACGGTGATGGCTTCTCCTTCACCCAGGCCTATCCCGACTATGACTTGCCAGGCCTGTGCCAATATGCCCGCGATCGCGGCGTGCGCATCATTGCTCATAACGAGACCGGCGGTGCAGCCCAGAACTACGAGGACCAACTCGAGGACGCCTATCGCCTGTACGAGTCGTTGGGCATCAACACGGTCAAGACCGGTTATGTCAATTCGCACTTCTACAACGGCGAGTTGCAGCACTCGCAGTGGGGCATCCAGCACTTCCGCAAGGTCATCGAGACCGCTGCCCGCTATCACCTGATGATTGTCAACCATGAGGGTGCCATCCCCAGCGGCATTCAGCGCACGTGGCCCAACCTCATCGCTACCGAGAGCATGCGTGGCCAGGAGTACAACGCCTTTGACCGCAGGGGCGGCAATCCGCCTTACCACGAGAGCATCTTGCCGTTCACGCGCGGCTTGGGCGGCCCGATGGATTTCACCCCCGGCATCTTTGAATACCGCAACGATTCAGTGCCCGGCACACGTCCGCAGAACACCTTGGCCCATCAGTTGGCCGAGTATATCGTCATCTATAGCCCGGGTCACATGGCAGCCGACCAGATTGAGAACTACGAGCACCAGCCCGCCTTCAAGTTCATCGAGGAAGTGCCTACCAACTGGGAACGGACGCTTGTTCCGCACGCTGCAATGGGCAAGTATGTGACCTATGTGCGCCAGGAGCGCGGTACCGACAACTGGTACGTCGGCAGTGTGAACGATGCTGAGGCCCGCAATCTGGACCTGTCGCTCGATTTCCTGGGCGACGGCCGTTACATGGCAGTCATCTATGAGGACGGCCCCGATGCCGACTACCGCACCAATCCTTATCCGATGACCATTCGCCGCCTTGAGGTGGATTGCACATCGGTGCTCAACCTGCACTTGGCCCCTGGTGGCGGTGTCGCCATCCAGATTCTGAAACAGTAACTGATGCTCGCTTCGCTCGCAGTTTAGAGAATAGGAAATAATGAGACATCCGCATCCCTGTCAGAAGGGATGCGGATGTCTGTATTAGAAATAGAAGAGAAATCGATTCGTTTTGATTTGCGTAATTCGTAGTTTACTTCTTGCCGGTCATGATGTCGAGGACCATGGCATCGGTGGCGCACATGGCGTCGGCGCCGATGATGGTGAGGTTGCGGATGCTGCGGTCCACGTCATCGTCGACGATACCCTCGGCGCTGGTGACGTGTCGGCCTTCCATGGCGAGCACGGCACTTAGCAGAGCGGTCGATACACCCGACGAAATCTTCAGGGCGCAACTGGGCTTGGCACCGTCACAGATCATGCCTGTGAGGTTGGCAATCATGTTTTTCACCGCGTGACAGATGCGCTCATAGTCGCCGCCCATCAGATAGGTGATTCCGCAACTACTGCCAATAGAGGCGACGACGCAGCCGCACAGGGCACTTAGTTTGCCCAGGCTCTGCTTGATGTAGATGGCGGTGAGGTGGCTCAGCGTGAGGGCGCGTATTGTCTCCTCCTCGGTGTTCTCGTTCTCTTTGGCATAGACGGCGACAGGGTTAGTGGCGCAGATGCCCTGGTTGCCCGAGCCGCTGTTGCTCATGACGGGAATCAAGGCGCCACCCATGCGCGCGTCACAGGCCAGGGCGGTCTTGGAGATGATGCGTGAGAAGATGGTGTTGCCGAAGATGCCGTGGCTCAACGGCCTGTCCATGGTCTTGCCCAGGCAGTGGCCGTAGTTGCCCTTGAGCGACTCCTCGGCGGCCTTCATGTTGTAGTCGCGTGTCTCGAGGATGAAACGGATTTCATCCAGGGGTGCCTGCATGGCAAAGTCATAGACCAGGCGCATATTCAGGGCGAAGTCGTCACCATCCTCGCCAACGAAGTCGTCGGGCATCGGATCGATGAGCGTGATCATGTCATCGCTGGAAACTTGAACAAAGCCAGTGTGCGAGCCTTGGATGATGGCGCCGGCCTTGTGACCGCCACCCTCGCAGATGGTCTCTACATACAGTTTGTCAACGCAGTCTGGTTTCAGTTGAATGTCGATGCGCCCCTCGTTGATAAACTGCTTGCCTTGTTCCAGCGTCTCGGGTGTGATGTCTTTGAGCACTTCGAGTTTGTATTCCGACTTGCCGATGATGGCACCCATGGCGATGGCGATAGGCAGGCCTATCATACCCGTGCCGGGGATGCCCACGCCCATGGCGTTCTTGAGGATGTTGGCACTCAACAGGGCTGTGATTTTCTCGGGACGGCAGCCGAGCGCCTCGGTGGCTCGACTCACGCACAATGCCACAGCCATGGGCTCGGTACAGCCCACGGCAGGCACGACTTCGCGCTTCATCAACGCTATAATCTGCTCTCTAATCTTCTCTTCAATCATATTGTTAAGTTTTTAGTTTTTAGTTTTAAGTTTTAAGTTTTAAGTAATAATATTGTGCTTCATCGGTTTTTCAGGCGATTGTAATCGTACTTAAAACTTACAACTTAAAACTTAAATCTATTCTTTAAATTTGGTCAGGCCGCCGTCCAGGAAGTCGAGGAAGGCGGGTACATCTTCCTTGTAACTGAACGAGCCGCTCAAGGCGTTGCCCTGCGGGTCAACGCACACGTAGAACGGCTGCGTGTTGCTGCCGAACTTGTAGCGTTGCAGGTAACTCCACTTGTCGCCGATGGTGCGCAGTGTGCGCTTCTCGCCGGTAGCCTCGGTCACCTCGATGGGCTCGGGCAGCGGACGCTTGTCATCGACGAACAGTGATATGAGCACATAGTCCTTGTTCAGTTTGTCGGCCACGCTCGGGTCGGTCCATACGGC
>JAEEGL012810053.1_pt1 | contig 10427 bp, 12 predicted proteins | sample 9134231 | NCBI WGS metagenome assembly JAEEGL01 (sample SAMN16246548, study PRJNA631951) | gut metagenome | biome: gut microbiome; feature: rumen; material: fiber-attached | host: Bos | place: Iran: Karaj | collected 2018-10
AGGAAAGAAAGAAACAAATAATGCATACCTGAAGAAATTCTTTTCCACCTTTACATCTCCTCGATATACATCTATCGAATAACCTAAAGCCTGGAAAATGTAAAATGAAATGCCAACAGGTAATAACACTTTAAATTCTGGTATGCGAATAGCAATACCTATCCAACTCATAATTTGTGTCACATTCTCTGCAGCCCAATTAAAATATTTGAAGAAAAAGAGAATGGCCAGATTGATAATCAAAGAACTAATAAGGAAAGTCTTTTTATAAGTTTTTATCTTATCAATACCTAATGCTGCAAAATATGTTACCAATGTACTTGTAAGCAGCAATAAAGCATAAACAGGCTCCCAATTCATGTAAAAATAGTAGCTTGCCACAAGCAAAAACATATTCCTCCACTTCAATGAAGGAATAGCATAATAGACAACGCATACTATTGGGAAGAATAGCAGGAATTCTAAAGAATTAAATAACATGATTCGGAATTAAAAATATAACACTGTACCACCCCAACTCAGTCCTACACCGAAACCACTGATCATTACTTTCATACCAGAACATATCGTACCTTTATCAATGCAATCTTTTAATCCGATAAGTACTGTTGAACTTACGGTATTACCTGTTTCTTCTAAATTCACATAGAACTTATCCTTTGGCAACACACATACCTTGCGGATTGTGTTAAGCATAAACTTATTGGCCTGATGGAATACATAGTAGTCCACGTCATCCTTTTGGATTTCGTTCTTTTCCAAGATCTCTTTCATCATAGCAGGGACAGCATCAAGTGTAAAGTTAAAGATACCACCTCCATCCATATAGAGATAGTCGTCGTATCGGGTATGGCCTTCATCATCCTCTACATAATTTCCTGTAGGTTGAGGGCATCTAGAGGCGCCGGTTGCTACAATGAGTTTATTGTAGCCACTACCGTCTGTACCAAGTGAGAACTCACCTATTTGGGCAAGTCCTTCAGTAGAAATCAGGCATGCAGCAGCACCGTCACCGAAAATGCTTCTGTTGCTCTTGTCTGAAGGGTGCAGATATTTGTTGTAATGTTCTGCAGTAAGAAGCAGGACATTCTTTGCGATACCAGCAGCAATGAGTCCTTTGGCAATGACCATTCCGTAAATACACCCAGAACAGCCTAAATTATAGTCAAAAGCACCCGCGGAGGTGGGGATTCCTAGTTTATCTTGTAAGATACATGCTGTTGAAGGCAAGAAATAATCCGGACTTTGCGTGCAGAGCATCACAAAATCAATTGTGGACGGTGAGATGTTGTATTCCTTAAAAAGTTTACGGGCAGCCTTTTCTGCCATGTCTCCTGCAGTTTCGCCTGGTGCAGCCAAATGACGGGAGTTGACACCAACTTTTGCAGCCACTTTGTCAACGCTCCATTCGGGGAAATTCCTTATGAGTTCCTCATTTGTTAAAACATGTTCTGGTAGATAATATGAAATAGCCTTGATGTATGCCATGATATTATAATGCTTAATGTGCTCCTCCTGTTATTTTTACATTGCTTCCTCCCATCCACGAACTTGCATCACTAAGAAGATAGACGGCTAGATTGGCAATATCTTCAGGACGACCGTATCGTTTCAGAGGATACTTTTGCTCGTCTTCCTGAAGTTGTTCCTCTGTGATTCCACCCTGAAATATAAGGTCAGTCCACACCATAGCCGGACTTATGCAGTTAACACGGATAAGCCGCGGTGCCAACTCTAACTGCAGGCATTGAGCATAGGAAATGATGGCACTCTTGGAAGCTGCATAGAGTGCGTTTCCAATGCTAGGAGAATCTTGGGCCATAGATGCAATAAAGACGATAGAACTTTTCTTATTAATCTTTTTCTGTTTCAACAGTTCTGCTTGGAGCATAACAGGTGCCTTAAAGTTTATTGTCATCATTTGGTCTATATCACTTTCCTGCATCATCTTGCATAAAACCCGACTACCGACACCCGCGCAATGAACGACACCGTCCAATTTAGGCATTATTGATACCAAGTCTGGTATGTCAGCAAAATTGGTCAAATCACCCTGTATTATTAGATGATCTTTACCCTCCATTTGTGCAATAGTATTCTGTAGTCTGACTTCATTACGCCCGTTAATTACGACTATGGCACCCATTTTTGAGCATAATAAAGCGATGCCTTGTCCGATTCCAGACGAGGCACCGGTAACAAGAATAGTCTTGTTTTGAAGTGAAAACGGATTGAAACTTGATTCCATTACTTTGAAGAAATGAGATCAAAGAGGTCTTTCACCGTTTTGGCATTACGGATTTCGCGTCCCGTAATAGTTTTTCCATATTCGGTCTTAGCCAAAGCGATAATGCTCATGGCTGTTAAAGAACTCCACTCGTCCAATTCCTGAAACTCTGTATCAACTGTAATCTCACTTGCATCAGTATCATCAAACTGATCAGCTAAATTCTTGATAAATTCATTGATTTCCATAATTTTGTTTTTTATTTTTTAATGCAATTATTATAAATAACTATATAAAATTTTTGTTTATAATTGTAGTCCCATTCATTTAAGATGTCATCTACCAACATGAGTGTATTACTTGAAACCTAGCATTTGGAACACGGAATCTTACTACTTCTCCGCATCAGTATAAAGTATGGTAGCAAGAATAATATAAAGAATATCCAAAATATAATCGAATTAACGAGCATGCTTAAACAAATTCCTTAATTTGAACAATGGCCAAGCAATCCAAGGGTGACGGAAAACCTTCAAATCAATAACAATTAAACCCTTATAAACATTTAGAGTATGCATACCAACTGCATATTTGGGCGGTAATAATCTTCTCACCTCCTTCATTGCAAATGTATCCCCAACTCGCTCTATTCTCTGAATACTCAACGCATGTCCATAAGTATAGTTACATTCTTGAGCTGCACGGTACAGTTGTCCATTTACCTCAAAAAAGTCGCCACCATTTCGGGCGATATTCTCACTGAAATGCACATCTGTTGAATGCTTAAAGATATTTCTTTCCTCATCATACCGATATACATTTAACACATTTCCATTATTTTTTGTTGAGAACAAGAATTTCTCACCAAAATAATCAGATATTACAGCATCGGCCATAACTTCATCACTCAACTGACATATTTTCTTGCAAGCATCCGTTTTTTTATCATACTCGTACAAATCAAGAGTATGTCCCTCACTATTCTCCGGATAAAATAAAACTTTCTCGCCTTTTCTGACTATAACAGGAAAACTCAGATGGGTGTCTAGTTCAAGGATGACTTTGACATCCTTTTGTTGCATAGACTTCCTTTCAATAACAAGTTTTGAGATTTTACCTTTCCTATCAGAATCAGAATAATCCTCAACTAATAAAACAATCTCTTGATCATCATAATCTAAGATAAATGGATCAGCATACCATCGCCCATGAAAAAGAGACTTTACATGATTCACTTTGAATTCTTTCCCACCTACTACATTTGGGACAGAGCTCTCTAAAAAGGCTAATTCCCATCGATGTATAAGTATTCTATTATACAGTTCTTTTAGACTCATTTTATCTTTGCTTTTATACCTGCTTTTTTCCCAATAAAACGAATTGCTCCTTTTATAAAACCGATTAGTGCATATAAAAATGGTTTGGGGTCTTTTGGAGAAAACTCCATAAAGCAATCCGTCTTAAAGAGGTCTTTCAACCACGTAAGTACATTGACCTTTCCCTTTAATAAAAGTATTAAATCATCAAACTCTGGCATTACATATACAGGTTTCATGCGATTCTTTCTATCTATTTCTCCACAAATATCCTCGCCACATTGGTAAAGGCACCATATATATGGGAGATTCATCCCCGAAGCTGTTACACAAATTGAATTACCATCATTTCTAAAATTAATCTCCATAAAATAATTCTTTCCGTCTTTTCCACGAATAAACTCCATACTAAAAAGACCAGAATAACCAACACTCTTAATAAAACACCTGCACAAATCGATGTCTATTGGGAGTTTTGAAGTCGGTATATATTGAAGATACCCAGTATTTGTAACATCAGATGGTCTAATATTTCTTGCATAACCAGGAATTATCAATTGGTTTCCACTATCTAAAGAACAGCCAATGAGCTGAAACTCATAATCCTTGTTTATTAGTTTCTGAATTTGAAGTTTTTTACAATGATTCCCTGCTAAATAACATTCCCAATCTTTCTCATTAAAACACCTTTTTATGTCACTTTTTGAACCGTCTTTACTCACTAATGGCTTAATAATCCACGGGAAAGGCAATGTGACATCCTGTCTTTCCTCTTCTTGATTAACAACAACTGTCTGAGGTACATTCATTCCAACTTTTCGTGCTAAATCGGACATTATTTCTTTATCCATAAAATAAGAAATACGCCCTTCTTCTTTAGCACCAGGAAGTAAAAAATGATCCTTCAACTGATTATAGTGACAATCTAGATAACTTGAGATGAAATCTGCACAAGCTATAATAATTGGCTTAGGACTTGCAAAACAGGAAAAGTTCTTCAACAAACAGGGTAATATTTCCTCTTCGCCTTGCAACAAAAAACATTTATCTACATATTTACTTTGTGACACATAGGGGGATTTATCCTTAGTGATTAATATTAAATATGTACTAAGCCCAATATACCCTAAACTGCGAATAACTCCCAAAGTATTATGATGATTTCCGCCAATAATTATAGCTTTCATTTTACTTCTTCTATTATTTCTCTCCATTGATTGACAATTACATCTATAGCAAATAAAGATGCTATTGCATAACACTTATTACTAATTTTTTCTCTTAAAACTTCGTCAATAATCAATTTTCGAAATGCATGCGACAACTCTTCAACATCACCAATATTAACGAGAAAGCCATTTTCCCCATCATGAATCAATTCCTCAGTTCCAGAAACTCTTGTCGATATAATTGGTAATCCTACACAAATTGCCTCGATCATCGAGTTACTCATACCCTCATAGTCACTCGACAAACAGAACATCTTGGATTTTCTTAGCTCATCAATCACGTGCTCTGTTCTTCCTGGCAGCAATACCCTTACTTCTAACTATAAACTCTCCACTAATATCTCTAAACTGCTACGGTGTGGTCCTTCTCCAAAGATGACCAATTGCCAATCCTGAAACTCATTTGCAACCTTAGCAAAAGCCTCTATCATCATCTTCTGATTCTTCTGTGGATACAGCCTCGCCACCGATATAATGCGGTTAAGCTTCTCTTCACGCTTAATACTCCTCTCTCCTTTTGTAGAGGGGCTGGGGGTGAGGCTGGAGGTCTGGGGTTGGCTTAATACTTCCTCATTCACAGGATTATATATCACAGAGGTTTTCTTCTGGATGCTCTTCGGAAAATACTCCTTGATACTCTTAGTCTGTACCACCAGCCAGTCTGCATATGGAAGCAAAAGTCGTTTCAGGATTTTTCTAGGCAACGACATCGCAGCTGGATCCAGTCGTTCGGAGGCAATAACAGGAATACCTGTTCCTAATAATGCTGCAATCGTAAAGCAATATACGCCCTCAGTAAAGGGAATCACTACATCAGGCCTTTCCTTTTGGAGATAGTGCCTCAGCCAGAATAGTTCTGTCAGCCTGTTTGAAGTGTGTTCCATTGCCTTGACCACCTTCACTCTTTCATCAATCTGATAATAAACATCATTAAACTTGAGACAGATGATTTGCACATCATGTCCATCCTCACACATCTTGTTAGCCAACAGAGAAACAACTCTCTCTGCCCCACCACAACCTAATGAAGCCAGTAAGAATATAATTTTCATTTCTTGATATAAGCATCAAAAGAAGGTATCTGTTGATACTCTTCTGAATGAACAAATTTATACCCAGCCCATAGCCCCCTGAAATAATCAACAAAGAATCGGGGTTGCTTATAGTGTATTACTTCAAGAGGTAAAGTCAACACTCCAAAAGCACATCTCCAACTAAAAGCTAAGATGCATCGAAATTTTTCCCAAACACTTTTCGACCGAATATTGTAAATGGTTCTATACCACATAATGAACATATTCATTTTTTGCAGGTACATTTTATTCTTTTGTTTTGATCGTTTACCCGCTTGAGCATCCAGATGAACAACACCAGAATTTTGGTGTTGATATATCCGGTACCCCATAAGATGGCTCTTATAGAAAAACAGTTGATCTTCACCTGCAGGATACGACATATTCTCTAGCCAACGTTCATCATCAAAGTGTATATCCTCATAGACACTTTTTTTACATAGATAGCACCCACCTGGAGCACTCTCTGTTGGAAGAAAAGTTTCTATTGGATTATTGTTATATGAAAAGGAACCATTTCTTTTAATCTTTATATTCCATCCATCATTCTTTCTTGGGGATATGAAGCTATGTAAAAAGATTGAAAGCTTCTCAAATCCAGTCATTTTGTATTGCTGAAATACATTCACTCCCATAATATCTGCATTATAGGAAACAATACCCATCAACATTTGCTCTACTAAATCAGGAGGGAGGAACATATCATCATCACAAAACAAAATATACTCAGTATCAATCTCCTCAAAAGGGAGTGAGCGTTGAGTAATCATCCCTTTTGGCGTTCGTATGTATTCTTCTATACCGATTGTTTCTTTGGGTAAATCATATCCTTCCGCTATATACACAAATATATGTTTCGGCTGGAAGGTCTGTGCTTTCAATGAATCCAACAGTGTCTGATATTTTTCTCCCGCTGTTCCTAACGTACGAATTGCCACGCTATAATCTCGTGAAAGGCTCTGTTTTATTTGTTCCATATAATCTATTAGTATTCTTATTCTTTATTTTTCTACTGAAACTACATAGATAGTTTCTTTTCACTTTTAACAATTCCCTTTTAACAGACAACTCTCCTTTTAATGTCCAGAATAGTTCATATAGAAAATAACAGTTAATGCTGTACCCATAATAATATAGGCAATGGCGCGATTTCTTTTTTGGAACATTAATACCAAAGAAGGTATAATCACCATCTCCAAAGTTGCAAACATAGAAGAGGTACGACCAGACAATGCTGTATAACAACTCAATGTAATCAATATTAGGGTTGAGTAGAAATAAGCACTTCGAATGGTGAAATAATGTGAAGTTGTAGATTGTATTCTTTTCTCATTAAATGTATACGCTAATAAAAGGAACACCTGGAAATAAATCAATGGATTCGCCAAGCCGTATTCTCTTTGGTATCCTTTTTCCACATAAGTAGTTACATTTAAGTCCGATGCACTATCTGCTACAAAAACACGAACTACATCAGAATAAAAACCTGCTATGATAAATGCAATAACAAGACCAACTATGATATGCCACTTTTTGATTCTAATCAAACACATAAAATACAATGGTACTGCAATAATCGCACTATGATGAAACAGATAGGCGACAAACACCCATGCAAAATACCGTTTCCAATCTCTTTTCGTGATATATTGTACTGCAACAAGAATGATTGCATAAGACAATCCGGCTCGTATTTGCATAAAATTTCTACCTAACAAGAAACGTGAAATATAGGCACAAATACCAAACAGAGGGTAAATGCAATACTTGTCAATGGCTTTATACAAAAAATAAAAAGACAGAAGAGCAATGAACAAGAAGTATAGAGTGACATCCGATGTGAACGTTTTAACTAATACACCCAAATAGAAAAACCCCATTTCTGAATAACCATAAGGCCTGGAATCTTCAGTTAAGTTATTGAAAGCAGGAGTGTAATTATTAAAGCAGATGACATATGCTCCTGTATCATTCCATGTTACATCTCTCGTTCCTGCAAGATACGCTAAGACAAGACAAACTATCATTAATAACAACTGCTTCTGATTTCTTTTTAATCCTTCTGCCAGAATAGCAAGAAAATACAGCAGAACATAACCTACGACTATCATTATATCACTAATTAATAAAATTGTTCAACAAACTCTCCCATCTATCCATTGTATGCTCTATGGAATAATACTCTGACCGATTAATGGCATTTTGACGGACTGACTCTCGATATTCATCCTCCATAATCATTGTTTTCATAGCTTCAGCCAAAGCGTCCACATCATCTGGCTCACAAAGAATTCCATTCTCACAGATTTCTATATTAGACCCGATAATCTTTTCACTTTTCACTTGGCACTTTTCACTTGGCACATCCCCATCCGGGCAAAGTATCTCCTTCTGTCTTCCTTTGTAGTCACAGGCAATGCTGGCACATGCCTGGCTCATGGCTTCAATTAAAACCAAGCCAAAGCCTTCATACCGACTACTTAAGACAAAAATGGAAGACTCAGCATAGAGGTCTTGCATATCCTCAACAAAACCAAGATACTCAATCTTATCCAGTACCCCACATTCTTCTGCTATACCATCTAAATACTTACGTGTCTCTGGATTTCTCCACACGCCCGCTATCTGCAGTTTCCATCCGTCTCTATTCACTATTAACTTTTCACTTTTAACTATTCTCCCCCAAGCACGAATCAGTACATCAAATCCTTTCACATGCCAATTGTCCACTCGCCCAGCTGCCAATATGACGTTTTCTCTTTGCATAATCGTTTTAATAGGTTCCAAAACAAGGGGATTAGGCATAACAACTACATTATCTTTATTATTTAACAATTGTTTGTCAACTTCGGTTAACACAGTGACTACAGGAAATAACCTAGTTAAATAAAACTTATACAATTTTTCAAAGAAAGAGAACTTAACCCCATGAGGTCTTTCATATGAGTTATGTTCTGTAGCAATCACTGGAATACCAATACCTATTGTGGAAAACCGCGCAACAATGGAACATAATGGCATGATCCCAATGATAGCATCAGGGCGATTCTTTCTAATGAGCCTCCTTACATTCTTGATTGCACTTATCCATTTCTTCCATTTAGGATGTGGTGTATCCACTAAATTCTGGAGAATAATCCCTTCATCCAATTGGTACGTTTGTTCTTCAAACAAATCTGTAAGAAAAACAACCTGGTGCCCTCTCTGAATAAAACCTTTAGCAAGCGTTACGGCAACCCGTTCTGCTCCGCCATGGCATAATCTTGGGCTAATTATCAATACTTTCATCCAAAGGTCTTTTTTATTCTCTTATATATTTGCTTTCCTTCAAACAGAATGGCGAATACCCTTCTTGCCAATTGATAATGTCCCTGTTGAGAAAGTGAATACATGCATTTCATAATTCCATGAGACTGTACATACGGGAAGTATTCTTTAAAAGATTCTTTAAACTGAGACGAACTATATAGATCTTTGCCAAACAAAAATGCTCTCTCATATATTCCAGCCGATTTAGAACGAAATGCAATTTCTTTCATTGGAGTGTCAACTAATAATTGAGTAAACATATCCCTCACTACTAAATCATTTTGAAATGTTTTTTCATCATAATGCCTCGATAAAGATCCCTGCACATATACATAATGACACAAGGCTTTGGGCAAATAGGCAATCTTGATATCATGTATCAGAATCTGGCACATACCATACTGGTCTTCACATCCATAGAACTCAGTCGGGAACTTGACTCCATACCTTTTATAGATTTCATGTTTTATCAGTTTATTCCAACAATAGCCACACAATACTCCTGTCAGCACATCTTTCAATACAGAACAGTGATCCAATGCAGTTGGAGTTTGTTTCCCATAAGTTTGGCTATACTCATCATTATGGTAATAGTCGCAGATTACCATATCCGCATCGTCTTCTTTGGCTTTGGCATACATCTCCTCCAAACAATTCCTTTCTACCCAATCGTCCTGGTCAAACTGAATGGTGTATTCTCCTTTTGCTATCTCTAACGCTTTGTTGCGAGCATCTGCTAATCCTCCATTAGGTTTGTGAAGTACACGTACCCGCTCATCCTTCTTTGCATATTCCTCTGCAATCTCACCACATTTGTCAGGAGAGCCGTCATCCACAAGAATCAGTTCAAAATCCTTATAGGTTTGGTTCAGCACGCAGTCAATCATCCTGCTGACCGTCGCCTCCCCCTTATACATACAGATGATAACAGTAATGGCAGGAGAACAAATATTCACTTCGCTCATACTTATATATAGTTAAAATACTATGTGTCGTGAAAGGCCCTATGGGCGTGTAAGGCACATAGTTAAAAGATTAGTGCTATGTGCAGTGAAAGACTCTAAAGGAGTGAAAAGTACTCCGTACTGTGAAAGTGTTCCTCAATGTGAATAATCTTTCTACTTCTTACACTCTTTTCACGCTCCGCAGAAGTTCTACATTACATATATTTGACACCAGGATTGCCATTTCGCTTTATCATTTGGATTAAGTGATAAAGCAGTCGACCTATTTCCAAAGCACCATTATACAACTGTTCAAAAACACTATCACT
>JAEEGL013391590.1_pt1 | contig 10427 bp, 8 predicted proteins | sample 9134231 | NCBI WGS metagenome assembly JAEEGL01 (sample SAMN16246548, study PRJNA631951) | gut metagenome | biome: gut microbiome; feature: rumen; material: fiber-attached | host: Bos | place: Iran: Karaj | collected 2018-10
CGGCCATTTCACGATGCCTGCCTACCAGCATTTCTTCAATCCGGAGCTGGCGGAGAAGGACATGATGCCCGCTACGCTCTCGAAAGAGCTGATCACGGATCTGCTGCGCGGCAAGCTTGGCTACAACGGTATGATCCTGACCGACCAGTCGATGATGCTGGGCTATTACGCGATGAAGCGCCGCGACGGCATCGTTCAGTCGATCGCCGCAGGGCATGACATTCTCCTTGGCATCAATGATATCGAAGAAGACTACGCGGCCATGAAGGCCGGTGTCGAAGATGGACGCATCACGCCGGAGCGCCTGAAAGACGCGATCTACCGCACGCTTGCCACGAAGGCCGCGATCGGCCTCCACGTGAAGCAGAAGGAAGGCACGCTCGTTCCGGAAAAGGAAGCGCTCTCGATCATTGGCTGCGAGAAATTCAAAAACTGGGCAGTCGACGCGGCTGACCGCGCGATCACGCTTGTCAAGGACACGCGTCACGAGTTGCCGATCCGCCCCGAGACGCACCCCAGACTGTTTGTCAACTTCCTCGGCGATACCCGTACGACCAATCAACTCGGCGCCGGTGTCGCGTCCGGCGGCAGTGTCGGCGCGGCCGAGATCTTCAAACAGACTCTGGAGAAAGCCGGTTTCCAGGTCACGATGTACGAACCGCCGAAACCGGGCGTGCGCGGCAAAGGCAAGACCGCCGATTTCGCGAAGAAATATGACGCCGCGATCATCGTCGCCGACCTTTCCGGATTCGCGACCCGCAACATGATCCGGATCGACTGGGGCACCCCGATGTCTCCCGGCGCGCCGTGGTTTGCTCCGGAGCTGCCGACCGTATTCATCTCCTTCAACTATACCAACCACATGATCGATGTTCCGCGCGTCCCGATCTTCATTAACGCCTACAACGACAAGCCCTACACGATGGAGCTCGTCGTGAAGAAGATCATGGGCGAGTCCGAATTCAAAGGCCGCTACAACGAAAACGTCTGGTGCGGCATGTGGGATACGCAGTTCTGACATTTTTCCGGAGGTCCTCTCCATGACTCTTCGTCTCAAGCAAAGATCCAGCCAAAAGCCCGCCTTCGACCGGAAGGCGGGCTGGATTTATGCGCTGATCTGGGGCGCGTACGCGGTGAATTACATTTGCCGCAAGAATTTCTCGGTCTGCCTCTCGGACATGATTGCGGACGGCGTTTTGACCGATCTTGCCGCCGGCCGCATGATGACGGCTTTCTTCGCCGTTTACGGTGTGGGGCAGCTTGTGAATGGATTTCTCGGTGACCGGCTTGATCCGAAATGGATGATCACGTTCGGTCTGTCGGGTGCCGGGCTGATGAACCTGCTGCTTCCGCTCTGTCAAAGCCCCCTGCCTCTCACGATCCTTTGGTGTCTCAACGGACTCTTCTGCTCCATGCTCTGGGGACCGGTGATCCGCTGTATGGGCGATTACCTGACAGAGTCCCACCGGCTGAAGTACGCAGCCTGGCTCTCCGCGACGGTCCCGGTCGGGCAGAACCTCTGCTACCTGCTCTCCGCCGCTGTTCTCAAGGCGGCCTCCTGGCGGCTTGTCTATCCGATCTGCGGAATAACGAACCTGCTCTATACCTTGATCTGGCTTGTCGCGCTTCGTTGTGCGCGCGGTTATCTGAAGGAAGCACGGACGATCATAAGTGAGGAACGCACGAAAGATGCGTCCCGCATGAACAACTCCTCCAGTGCAGCCTTGCAGACCGGCGGCTCTTCGATGAGCCTGAAAGCCTTGCTGCTCTCCTGCGGGATCTTTCTTGGTATTCTGGCCATCCCCACAAACGGCATGCTGAAGGATGGCGTCACGGACTGGACGCCGACCCTTCTCAAGAACACGTTCGAAATGGGAAGCGCCACGGTCTCGCTCATCATGACCTTGTTCCCGATCATTTCCCTGATCGGTGTCTGGCTCGGAGATCGCCTGCTGAAGAGGCTAAAGAACGAATTCACTGCTTCCGCTGTGCTTTTTGCCATCAGCCTGCTTTCCATGGTGCTGCTGGTCTTCTTTGTCTCCAGAAATGCGATCCTCACAACTTCTCTTGTCGCACTTTCCGCCGGGGCGATGCTCGGTGTCAACAATCTCCTATTGACCTTTATTCCCCTCCACTACGCGCCTCACGGGCGTGCCTCCCTCGCGACCGGGCTGCTGAACTCGTTCGGCTATGTGGCAACCGCCCTCTCCGGGCTCGTGGTCGGCGCACTTCAATCCGCGGACGGTTGGGGACGGATCCTTCTGTTCTGGGCCGTGATTGCCTTCGCCGGACTGCTTTCATGTATTCTTTCTTCCCGCCCCTGGGAGAAGGAAAGCCGCCGGCTGTACCGCACAAAACCGTAAAAATATGTGCTAGAGCGACTCAAGTGTAACGGAATATCCGATCTATTTCCTGCGAAATCAGATTCACCGCTCAAACATCTTCAGCGCGGGCAGCTTCCAGCTGCCTGCTTTTCCTGTGTAAGGATGTTCGCGCAGAGGCAGGTTAAAGTGCGTGCTGCCGACGAGGACGGTCGATGGGTGCGTGAATTCGCGGAAGCCCCATTCGCCGTGGTAGGCACCCATGCCCGAATGGCCGGTGCCGCCAAAGGGAACACCTTTCGCCATGATCTGTAGGCAGACCTCGTTGATGCAGCCGCCGCCGTACTGCTGCGTTGCCATGACACGATTGGCCCATTTCATATCGCGTGTGAAGAGATACAATGCCAGACCATGCTCCCGCTCCGCGATGGTTTCGAGCAGCTCATCGACCTTCGCGTCTTCAAACGGAACCACAGGCAGCAACGGACTGAAGAGCTCGTGCTGTACGATCTCTTCGTCTGCGCGCACCGGGCAGATCACGGTCGGTTCGAAGCGTCTTGTTTTGGGATCGCCTTTGCCGCCGTACACGATCCGATCCGCATACGCAGCCGCGGTCTTTTCACACTTCTCATAAGCGGCCTCGGAGATCAGGTGCGGATATTCTTCATTCTGCAGGGCATCTCCGATCTGCTTTTGAAACGCTGCCTTGAGCTCTGCAAGGAACGGCGCCGCGACCTCTTCCGCGACCGCGACCTGATTGATGTTAATGCAGATCTGGCCGCTGTTGCATATCTTGAAGAAAGCGATCTTGCGCGCCGCGTCCTTCAGGTTCGCGTCCTTGCGGACGATGCACCAGTTCCCGGTCTCACCACCCAGCTCCAGCGCGACCGGCGTCAGGTTTGGGGCAGCCATCTCAAGAATATGCCGACCGACCTTCGGTGAACCGGTATAAAAGATCTTGTCAAACCGCTCCGCCAGGCACAGGTCCGCGATATCATGGCCACCGTCAACAAGGCAGACATAGGACGAAAGGAACGTGTCGGAAATAAGGCGCTTCAGCGCCTCGGTCGTGGCCGGACTCTTGGAGCTGGTCTTAATGACAGCTGTGTTACCGCCTGCGATCGCCGCGGTCAGGACGCCGAGCGTCAGAAGTACCGGAAAGTTGAACGGACTGATGATGAGCGTGACGCCGTAGGGCATCTTATGCACCTTTGTCAGCACGCTCGGAAAGCACATCATACCGCTGTAATGAAGCTCCGGCTTTGCCCATTTTCTAAGGCCGGCGATGGTTTCGTTCAGCTCGGCGATCGTGCTGCCGACATCACAGAAATACGCCTCCGCCTCGGAACGGCCAAGATCCTCCCTAAGAGCCCGGGTCAGTTCATCCTGCCGTTCCAGAACAGCCTTTTTCAGCTTTTTCAGCTGCTTCAGGCGGAATTCAACATCGAGCGTCGCACCGGTTCGGAAATAGGCACGCTGCCGCTCGACAGCTTCGCTGATCGTCTGTTTATTCCACTCCATGATGATCCTCCTTGCCGATAGGCTTGCGCAAAGGCATCGTCTCCAGAAAAGCGTTTACCATCTTAGGGTTTTTCAATTCAATGAATTTGTCTCCATACGTTTCGCGGAGCAGCTGATATTTTGCCAGTGACTTTTTCGTTCTGGAATCCCAGAAACTCCACTTAATAAACTCCCAGTCGATCTTCTCGTCACATCCTACCGTCATGGATGCACGGTTTTTTCCTTTGTAGATCCGATTCCGCTTCAGGATCCGCCACAAACAAAGGAATCGATTGAAATTCAGAAAGAGGATCCTGTCAGCCTCCTGCATGCGGCGATCATAGCAATTCTTGGTATAGTTGCCATCGATGACCCAGCCGCCTTCGTGTTCATCGAGGAAGCGTGTCAGGATCTCGGTCTGCTCTTCCCTCGGGCGCATTTGCCAGCCCGGCAGCCAGAAAACGGTATCGAGATAGATGACAGGCAGGGAAAGCCTTTCGGAGAGTGTCTCGGCCAACGTCGACTTCCCGCTGCCCGAAAAACCAAGGACCTGGATCTTCATCTTGTTACCTCCTCTGCCAACCGGCACTTCGGTTTCTGAATGGATCGATGGATCTCTGCATCATTCGGTTATATGATAGCTTTTTTTCGAAGTGAGAGCAAATAGAACGTGTAGGTGATCGTACTCAGTGTCCAGGTGATCGGATAGAGCCAGATCACGAGCAGGATATCGTGGTAGTACTGGCCGATCGTCATCAGCGTTAAAACACGCACCGCGCACCAGCACACGAGCATCACGATCGTCGGGACGATGGGTTTGCCGATACCGCGCATGACCGCCGACGAAACATGGGAGAAGCCGCAGAGACAGAAGAAGAAACCGCAGATCCGACCGCGCAGCGCGCCGTAGGAGATGACCTCGGGCGTTTCGTCAAAGAAACGGATCAGCTGAGGACTGAAGAAGAACATGCAGGCGCCCAGGATCCCCACGATCACGACGGTACAAAGCAAACCGAACGTAATGCCCTCGCGCATCCGGTCTTTTTTGCCGGCTCCGTAGTTCTGCGCGACAAACGTCGAGAGCGCCATCGAGAACGAGTTGACAGGCAGGAAAGCAAAGCCTTCGAGCTTGTTGCTCGCGCCGATGCCCGCCATCGCCATCTTACCGAACGAGTTGATATAAGACTGGATCATCATGTTCGCGAGATCGATCACGCAGGCCTGCAGTGCGGTCGGCAGTCCGATCCGGATAATGTCCAGCAGTTTTTGCTTGTGAAAACGGATCTTCGAGAGCGTGACGCGGATCGACGCATGTGTCTGAAGCAGACGCACGAACACCATCACCGCGCTGACAAGCTGGCTGATCGCGGTCGCGAGCGCCGCGCCTTCCACGCCCATCCCCACGAACCGGATCAGGATCACATCCAGCACCACGTTCAGCAGCGAGCTGAAAACCAGGTAGTACAGCGGATGCTTCGAATCGCCGCTGGCCCTCAGGATACCGACCAGAAGGTTATAGAAAACAAGGCCGATACTGCCTGCGAAGTAGACCCGCAGGTACTGAACCGCTTCGGGAAGGACGTCCCCCGGCGTATCCATCCATATCAGGATCTGCGGCGTAAACAGCATGCCCAGCGCGGTCATGATCACCGTCGCGACAACACCCATCGCAACGGTCGTATGGACTCCCTGCGAGACCGCCTCGTCATTCTGCGCACCGATATCCGTCGCGATCACGACGCCCGCGCCGGTCGAGAAACCCATGAAAAAGCCCACGATCAGGTAGATCAGCGAGCCTGTCGCGGTGACCGCGGCGAGCGCGCTCGTTCCGATCAGCCGTCCCACGATGAGGGAGTCGGCCGTATTGTACATCTGCTGGAACAGCTGTCCGATGAACAAGGGAATGGCAAACGCAATGATCTTCTTTTTGACATCCCCCTCGGTCATCAGGTACTTTGTAGTAGCCATGATAGCGTATAAGCCTTTCTTTCGCAGTCAATTGCCCGGAGGTTTTCCCTCCGGGCCGTTTTATCATGTATTAGTCGAGCTGGGCCATGCGGTTCCAGAAGCGGTAGTACATGCCCTCTTTCGCAAGGAGCTCCTCGTGCGTGCCCTCCTCGGTGATGCCGCTCTTATCGAGCACCAAAATGCGGTCCGCGTTCTGGATCGTCGTCAGACGGTGCGCGATCGTGATCGTCGTGCGGCCTTTCGCGAGCTTTTCAAGACTCTTCGTCACGAGGATCTCACTCTCGTTGTCAAGCGCGGAGGTCGCCTCGTCGAGGATCAGGATCTTCGGATTCTTCAGGAACACGCGCGCGATCGAGATACGCTGCTTCTGTCCGCCCGAAAGCTTCACGCCGCGCTCGCCGATGTAGCTGTCATACCCGTCCGGCAGCTGCAGGATGAAGTCCTCCGCCCCGGCCATCTGCGCGGCCGCGCGGATCTCCTCCTCGCTCGCGCCCGGGCGCCCGTAGGCGATATTGTCGCGAACCGTTCCGCTGAACAGGTAGACATCCTGCTGCACGATACCGATCGACTGACGCAGCGAGTTCAGAGTCACCTGGCTGATATCCTGTCCGTCGATGAGGATCCTGCCGTCCGTCAGATCATAGAACCGCGGGATCAGGTTGCAGATCGTGGTCTTGCCGCCGCCCGACGCGCCCACGATCGCCAGATTTTCGCCCGGCTTGACATGGATGTTCAGATCATGCAGGACTTTATTATGGTCATCGGGATATTCAAAGTAAACATGGTCGAAGGCGACCTCGCCTTCGGTCACCGCGAGCGGTTTTGCGTCCGGCGCGTCCTGAATATCGATCGGCGTATCCATGATCTCGACGAAACGCTCGATACCGGTCATGCCGCGCTGGAACTGCTCGGTGAACTCCACGATCCGTCGGATCGTCGCGATCAGGGTCGAAACATAGAGTATGTAGGCCACGAGGTCTCCCGCGCCGATCCAGTTCCTGATAAGGAAGAAACCGCCGCCGAGAATGACCACGCTGTACATCAGGCCGTCGAACAGTCTCGTGGACGTGCCGAAGGTCGCCATGGCGTAGTAATAGTTCTTTTTGATCTTCTGGAAGCGCAGGTTGCCTTCCTCGAATTTGCGCTTTTCCTCGCCCTCCGCGGTGAAGGCCTTGACAACGCGTTCGCCAAGAAGGCTGTCTTCGATCGCGGCGTTCAGCTCACCGACCTGGAACCGCTGTGCCTTCTGTGCGGTGCGCAGCCAGTGGTTCAGCTTGACCGAGACATAGAACATGATCGGCAGGCACGCGAAGATCAGGAGGGTCAGCCAGATCGACGAATGCGCCAGAATGATGAACGAGACGACGATCTTGATTGCCGCGATAAAGAATTCCTCGGGGCAGTGATGGGCGAACTCGGTGACATCGAACAGGTCATTCGTGATGCGGCCCATGATCTGGCCGATCTTGTGGTTCGAATAATAGGTGCCCGAGAGACGCTGCAGATGGTCGAAGGCGGCGCGGCGCATGTCGGTCTCGATGTAAACGCCCATAATGTGGCCTTGCGACTGCATGTAGAAGTTCGCGCCCGCATCGATCACGCGCAGACCGATGTACAGCAGCGACATCCGCAGGAGCGCGCCAAGACCCATCGCTTCCATGACTCCGAGCGCCGAGTTGGTCAGGCGACGCATGATCATCGGGAGCGCGATGTCGCAAAGCGTCGTGAGAGACGCAAAGAAAAGGTCCAGAAACAGCAATGTCTGATACTTTTTCAGGTAAGGCCAGAACCGCTTGATAAGCTCTTTCGAGCTATAGGTCCTTTCGCCGCCGTAAAGCAGCGCCTTGTCGGCCGTTGTCGTTTGATTTTTCCGCTTTGCTCTATCTTTCGTCATTGTCTCTCCTAAAATTGGCTCGCACCTTTTAAAACAATTTTAATATGCAGATTATAACAGGATTTCCACAATAAATCCACCCATATTCCCTCGGTAATTTGCACATTCCTGAAAAAGAGATTATAATCTATTTTGTTTGTTTTAAGTTACATAAAATCCATCTTCTCCTTTGATGGATCCTTGTCGAGGTGTCTCCCATGAAAAAGCCCAACAAAGAATTCTGGCGCGCGATCAAATTTGGTCTGTTTTCCATTTCTGCCGGCCTGATCGAGATCTTATCCTTCACTCTTCTGACGGAACTGACCCCGCTCCCCTACGCGCCGCGCTACATTATCGCGCTCGTTCTGTCGGTTCTCTGGAATTTTACCCTGAACCGCCAGTTTACCTTTAAGTCCGCCAACAACGTCCCGATCGCGATGCTCAAGGTGGCCCTATACTACGTCGTCTTCACGCCGCTCTCCACCTGGCTGGGTGATTATCTCTCCGGGGTACTGGGCTGGAATGAATACCTTGTTACCGCGCTCAACATGATCATCAATTTCGTCACAGAGTTCCTCTACCAGCGTTTCTTCGTCTTCGGAAAGTCCCTCGACACCAATGCTCTCGCCCGGAAACAGCAGGAAAAGGAAGCGCAGGAAGAAGGATCGCCGGAAGATATTCAGGAAGAAAAAGCGGAAAACTGATCTACTTTCTGCCTCTCCCCAGCGTCGGTATCAGCAGTAACGTCACGAGCGCTCCGCCGAAAAAGCCGCCGAGATGACCGTTAAAGCTTACGCCCTGCACCCCAAGGCCCGCGGCGAGAGAAAAGATCGATGCCATCAGGACTCGCTTGAACGCGATGCCGCGAACCAGATACGGACGCCGCCACGCGAGGATCAGGATACTTCCCAGCACCGCGAAGATCGCGCCGGAAGCCCCGACCGTCAGCGCATAGTGCCCGGTCAGCCCATCAATAAAGAAGACAAGCAGCGATCCGAGCAGCCCGCCCAACATGTACAGGAACAGAAAACGCACATGTCCGAGGGCGCGCTCCGAGACATTGCCGTAGAAATACAAGCTGATCATGTTGCCGGCCAGATGCTGCAGATTGCCGTGCAGAAACATGCTGCTCAAGAGGCGAAACCACTCGCCCCGCGAGATCGCCGGCGCATAGAGACCGTACCTCACGATCAGCTGTCCGCTCATCGCCAGATAGTCGTAGCCAAAAATCAGCATATTGACCGCCATCAGCACAAATGTTACATAAGGTAGTTTTCGTTTCATTTTAATCCCGTGATCCGCTCCGGCACTTGTACTCGGCTGCCCGGCCGATATAAGTGCTTGTTTTTTGTAGATTCGATCTTATCACAGTTGTCGCATCGTGTCCAATTCAACACTAAAACAAAGAGCTGCCGGACTAATTCATATAGTGCGGCAGCTCTTCTGTTTTGTACAAACCTATTTGGGAAAAACGTTCGGCGTTTTGCTTTCACGCCTCCGGTGCTTCCGCGTTTACACTTCCGTGTTAACACTTCTGCGTTTACGCTTCTGCGGCTTTCGCCTCTTTCTTCGTCAGCTGAAGGCTGGCAGCGAGGAAGGAGCCTTGTCCGATGATGTTGACGATCTCGCCCATCCAGTTCAGGATCGGTTTGGAGAAATCCTTGGAAGAAAGGTAGCCCATCATCAGCATGGCCACGAATGCAATGATGAAAAGTACCACCGCGCCGATCCTCTTCTGCTTCTTTGCCTGGATCGAGAGTCCAAGGCACATGCCTCCGACGCCCAGTACCATCATCGTGACAAAGATCATCGTGCCGCCGTAAATGACCGGAACCGCGCCTGCCGCGAGCTTGATCCCTTTGTCTTTCTTTTCACTCTGCCGGAACGTCATCATCGCAATGACCGCGATCCCGGCCAGCAGGAAGCCAAGCGACTGCATTGGGAAAAAAGCTTGATTCAGACGCTCAAAGTCGCATGCCCCGACTGCGTAAAGCAGCTTCCACGTCGCCTTCAAAATGCCCGCGGCCGTCACCATGATCGTGCCGCCGGAAAACAGGGCAAACGCTCCCTTACTCATCTTTTCGTACAGACCGCGCTGCAGCACCACGGCTGCGGCGGCAAAAAGCACTACCGGAATATAATCCACCAGTGCCATCGGAATGCTCATTTTTTAACCTCGGGTTTTGTTAAGTGATAGATCGGAAGGAAGGGGACGAGGATCGGCGTTTTGGCAACGTACTCCCGGTATTCCTTCTTGTCGCCGTAATTCTTGTTCTGGCGGCGCTCCAGACGCTGCGCGCCGTTGATCATGATGTAGACGATCGAGATGTACCCGATCACTGCGACGACCCACTGCCCGCCGCGCATCACGTTCAGCGCGGAGACGAACACGCCCGTCCAGAACGTGATCTCGCCGAAGTAGTTGGGGCAGCGGCTGTACTTAAACAGTCCGTCCATCGCTACCATGTGCGGATTCTTCGCTTTCGCGGCGCTCTTCTGTTGGTCGGAGACCGCTTCGAGACAGATACCGGCCGCGCTGATCACAGCACCGATGTAAGCCATTACCGGGCTGCCCGTGATATCCAGCTTCGCGTTCGCGATCCGGTACCAGACCGGCGAAACCATCATGACATACAGCACCGAGACCATGATCCACATCACGACCATGACCGGGACAGGCATCGGTTTGCCTGTCTTCGCGTCGAGGGTCTTCTTGTATACCTTGTGCTTCAGCGCACGGCCAAGAAGGAATACGGCCAGCCGGC
>JAEEGL013927005.1_pt1 | contig 10427 bp, 12 predicted proteins | sample 9134231 | NCBI WGS metagenome assembly JAEEGL01 (sample SAMN16246548, study PRJNA631951) | gut metagenome | biome: gut microbiome; feature: rumen; material: fiber-attached | host: Bos | place: Iran: Karaj | collected 2018-10
GCCTGTAAAGAACGTACATACACAGCAGTTTGATACTGCTGAGGCTCTTATGAGGCTTCATATCCCTGAATATGGTTTCATTCAGCCAGGATTGTTTATACCTCTTGCTGAGAAGTACAAGTTGATTCATTCTCTCAGCCTTATTATATTTAATAAGGTTTGTCATGAGGTTAAACTACTTGATGATGAAGGCTATCACCTTAAGAGAATATCTGTAAACTTTGCTCTTGAAGAATTCAAGAACGTCAATTTTATTGATGAAATCGAAAAGATTATCATTTGGTCAGGAGTACCGAATAACAAGGTTGCAATAGAAGTTACTGAGTCGGAGAATGACGAAGATTTCGAAGCAATTAAGTCAATGGTTGATAAGCTGAAAGATTTATCAATCTGTTTATATCTTGATGATTTCGGTACAGGATATTCAAATTTCGATAGAATATTTGGACTTAAGCTGAATGTAATCAAGTTTGATAGAAGTTTTCTTCTGATGGCAGAAGAAAATGAGAACTCAAAAGTTCTCATAACGCATTTTTCAGATGCGTTCAATAAACTTGGTTATAAAGTTCTTTACGAAGGTGTTGAAACAGATGAACAAGAGCAATTGTGTATAGATGCTTTTGCTGATTATTTACAAGGGTTCAAGTTCAGTCCTCCGATACCAATCCGTGAACTTAGGAATTTCCTGAGCAAAAAGGAAGATGCAATCGAAGATATTTGACATTTTCCATATATGGTAATATAATGATTGTGGTGTCAGGAAGATGCCACAATCATTTTTTTGTAGAAGGAGCTTTGACAATGTTAGGATTTGGCAAGAAGAAAGATTTAAGACCTGAGCATCCAAATTTCGATGCCACAAAGGTCAGCAAGAGTACAGTTGTTGTTAGAGATGGTGCTTATATCAATGCAATCGACGGATTTACAAATGGTGAAGGTCATCAGTGTTATTCGCATGAAATCTTTGACCGTAATGGTGGTTATCTTGGTAGTTATATACATGATACTGTTGGCGAGACAACTATCATGAACACTAGCGATAGATATTCCAACGGTAGCAAGGATTTCAATGTTGCACATTTCGCAAAAGAAGGCGGAATTTATCAGCGTTCTGAGATGCTTCAGGCAGGCACATATTATGATACTACTGAGATTGGACAGAGTGTTCACATGCTTCAGCGTGATGACGGATTTGCGTTTAAGTTAGATACGTTTGATGGTAATTCAGTAAATTATATTAAAAATATTGCTCAGGAGCCTAATAAGCAGACTGATAAGGAGATTCCTTCCTACATGAAGGGCAATATTGCTAAGTTCATGAATGAGCCTTCAAATGACATGCCTGAAGGTACAAATAAGGATGGTCTTGATTTTTAACGTAGTGTTTTAGAAAGGAGAAAGGTCATGACTAATGAAAAACGTTCTGATGCAATAACAAATGGTTCTCAAATGAGTTTACAGGCTAATGCTGCTGAAATTTATTCAGGCAAAGCATATCATGAGGAGCAGGAAGCAAAGAAGACTGCTGCCGATTTTGATTATGATGAACAGCTTATAGCAAACGATGTTGCAAATACTGCAACTGATAGAGGCGCTGATTTCGCTGCTCGTGAAAGAATCATGGGTAAACTCAAGAGCATAGGAGCACCTGATGGCGTTATCAAACGTGTTTCTAAAGAATCTTTGGAAGATGTCTATGATAAGAATAACGATATTACAAATATTGAAAGTAAAGTAATCAGACATCATGTTAAAAAGACTGCTGAATATCATAAAGATATGGATGATGCAATAAGAGAGTCTAAGGAAGCAAAGAAACAGCGTGCTGTTGATGCTGTTATGGCTAAGGCTGAAGCAACCAAAGATTATGACGTAGGCGAGTCTCTGCTTGAATCTAAGTTCGAGAAATATTAAGAGGTATTGAGTAATATGGACGAACGTAAAGATAAAGGCGCTTCAAAATTAAAGAAGTTTATTGCAGGCGTATTCATCACATTGGGATTTTATATCAATTGTTATTGCTTTCGTTTGTTGGATTTATAATCTATTTGATTATAGCCCTTTCTCTTGAAGGAATGCCATAAAAAATAAGCCCTCATCAGTTAGATGGGGGCTTTTATAGAGTCTATATTTAGGCTTTATGCAGATTGTTTAGCCTTTTCTCTATGGCTTTTGCTATCGTTACGTATATTTTTGAAATGAGGATAAAAATTACAAGTATATTCAAAAATACATCAAGTCCAATAAATATTTTATCAATCATTTGACCTCGACTGTAAGCTATTAGTGCAAACCCATCACCGATAATCGCTAATGGTAAAATCACTATATAATCAAATAGATTAGGTGCTGTTCCTGCATCATGTATTAGCTTTGGAATATATACTTCACGCATTTTTTTTCTCCTTTTATTTATGCTTATTTCGTTCTTGTTTATATGCTATGAAATCAGCAAGCGTCGGTAACGTTCGTTCTACGATTTCATAAGCCACATGTATGTCTTTTTCTCCGTGAGCTTTCAGTAATCCATCAAATGATACGATTTGACCTGCAGAAGATATGATTCTGCGGTCTATGTGTACTGAATAAGACGTATTCATCGTATCTCCGATGATTATGTAAGCTTTGCCTTTAGCATCAGTGAAGGTGCCATTTCTGACACCTTCATCAAATTCTTGTATTGAATAAATCTGTAAATTTCTGTTCATGAAGTCACCTTATTTCATAACAAGATTTATAATATCGTTTATAAATGTGGCTCCCATAAGAAACAGAATAAATAACATCCCCATAGCATTGAGAGCGTATTCAACCTTTTCAGGTATGGTCTTTTCAAATGCACCTTCAATCCATGTGATAAGTGCTCTACCACCGTCTAAGGCAGGTAGTGGAAGAAGGTTCATAAGACCTAAGTTTGTTGATACAAAAATGAATAAAGCGAACAATGTTCTTATCACACCAACTGAACCTGCAGTTGTATCTGCGTCTTCAAGTGTGTTGTTCATAATAGCTGTGGTTCCAACAATTCCTGTGAATTGCGAAAGTTGGACTGTTCCGCTTGCTACCATGTGGAACGATGCTGCCGTAGCTTTAATCCAATATACTGATTGATTGCCTGCATATTTAATGGTATCTAAGAAATTTTTTCTTTCGAGACCGTTTGCAGCCATAATACCAACCAATCCTGTTTCTTTATCAGGTACTAATTTTACAGTTATGATTTCAACAGCATCACCATTTTCACGTTTTACTGTAAGATTATAGCCATATTGGGTTTTATCTTTATAGCATCTTGTGTATAAAGAATAGTCTTGGAAAGTGATGATGTTTTCATCATCAACAGCGATGATTTCATCACCGATTTGAAGCCCTGCTTCTTCCGCAACGTGTACTGTGTCAGAAAATCCTGTAATAACAGGTTTGACTGCGCCACCAAATATTATGATGGATAATAGTGCAACTATAAATCCTGTAATGATGTTGGTAAATGGACCTGCGAGTAATATGATTAGTTGTTGCCATTTAGGTATTGCTTTGTATGATTGCTCATACTCCCAATCAGTTTTAAACTCAGGTGGTGCAATTAAAGGCTTACGTTCTTTTTTCTTCTTTTTCTCGTTTTCTTTATTATCTGTTTCTTCGCCCTTATCGGCTGTTTCGGGAGCGTTTTCACCGTACATAGCACAATATCCGCCGATAGGTAAAAGTCTTATGGAATAAACGGTATCTTTTATACGTTTCCAATAGACCATAGGACCCATACCTATTGAAAATTCTATTACACCTACACCAAATGATTTGGCGAATAGGAAGTGTCCTAGTTCATGAAGCATAATTATGATACCGAGAAGCAGTATCGCCATAATTATATACATCCGTGTAACCTCTCTTTCTTATATTCAATTTTAACCATATTTGATTATACAGTAATCTGAGTCGTTTGTCACTCATTTATGAGTAAAAAACTAAAATATTGACAATTACCATATATGGAAGTATAATGTGGGTTGAGAATGATTATTATATATTATCAATCACACAAATAGCGAGGTAGGTAAATATGGCTAAGACATTTAATGCACCTACTTATTCTACACCTGATTCTGAGGTTCTCAATGAGAATGATGATAGAGACCAATTAGAAAAGGGTAACGTCGAACAGGAACGTTCGTTGGCTCAGTTAGAGGCTCAAAATATGGTTGCTAACCCTGAAGCAGAGGAAAATCCTTTCGATAAGTGGGATGAGCAGGAACATACTCCTGAATATATGATGGAGTGTGCAGATTATGCTTCTCATCAGCTTACAGCTTCAAGTAAATCTAAGGATTTGCCTGAGAAAGATGCGTATTTTGAACATCTTGATGAACTCAAAGAGTATTATAAAGATGAGTTCGGAGAGAAAGGTCTTGTTGACCCAAGTCAGTTGCAAGACGAGCAGAAAATCGAATATGAGATTATTCCTGAAGCCGAATACGATAGAGAACTTACTACAAAGGAAAAGGCTCAGAAGGCTTGGCAGAGTCTTCAGTATGCATATTATGGATATGAGATTGCTCAAGGTAGACCCGAAGTTGCACTTCAGGGTATGTTCGTAAAATGGGGCATGGAAATCGGTAACGATTTTATTGACTCAGAAATTGAACAGTGGCATGAACAGAAAGCCATGAATGCAGCAAGATATGATGCTGAGAAACAGGCTGAAGCTGACGCTTCTAATGCTCCTGAATCAAAACAGGAATCTCTTGAAATCAATGTTCCACAGGTTGAGGAACATGCAGGTGCTGTTGCTGCTATTGCAGAAAAACAGGATGAACCTGCTCCTGAGACTCAGACAAAAGAATCTGCACAGCCACAGAAATCAAATTCCGCTGTTGAAGCTCTTATGGCTAAATATGAAGCGGATAGCAAGGCTTATGAAGAACGAAATAGAGAAGACAAAGATAATCAGTCTGCTCTTGAGTCTAAGCAGTTTGCTAATAAGTACAGTTAATTTCTAACATTTTTAATATTTTCCCTATTATACAAGGATGCCCCTGCGCATATAATGCGTCGGGGTGTTTTTGTTTATATATCCTATTTACATATACGAAAAGATATATTATAATATATCTATAAGGAAATATTTTACAGGAGGTATATTATGCGAGTTATTTGGGAAGAATTTAAGGTTTATCCTGACGGTTCACAAAGTGATACTGTATATGGTAAATTATGTCTTGGTGACAAGGAGTATCATGTAACAATCGAAGACCATACAAGGGAAGGTCAGAAACTCGATGATGCTAAGATTCACAGGGATGTAACTCATGCATATATTGTTGGTGGGCTTCCACATTATATCGGTTCTGAGTGTTTCAGAAAGATGGGATTTGATTTTGCTACCATCGGTGTGAATTCGTGTGGTATTGACAAGAACGAAGGCTATGAATCAAGAGAATCGATGTATTCTTACATCGGTACGCCAAAGCATACAATCAAAGAGGTTGAAGAACTTGTAGTTAAAGCCTTTATCGAAGCTTTTACATTCGATTATGATACTAAACTTGCAGAATTTAAGGCTGAACTTGATGCTCGAAAAGAGCGTATGAATGAAGCTTTAGCGTTTGATTTGTCGAATTTTGAATATGGAGAGGTTGGTGTTTAATTTTGGGATATTTAAAACGTTATGAAAAATCTGAACGAGTGTATTTTGATTATGGTCAGAGAACAACGTTGCTTCTTAAGACGAATTTCCGTTGTGCTCACTGCGGTAAACCTATATCAGTAGATACAATGACTGTTGACCATATTTTTCCTATCTATAGAGGCGGTAAAAATGATGAATATAATCTGTTACCGTTATGTTATGAATGTAATCAGGAAAAAGGTCATTATGTTTACGAGTTTGAAGATTATTATAAGTACATTGTTGATAAGAATGAAAAGGAGATTTATAGTAGATATTATGCGTTTGCATCCTTTGAATGGAATCAGATGAATATTATAGATAGCGATGATACGAAGATTTATTATATTCCTGATAAGTGTCTCGATATTTTAGCACGTATGCCTGCAAAGAAGGCAAATAAACTTGCTTATAATATGCAGCAGTCGGCAGTTATTCGTAAGGCATATCAGGACGATGCCGAAGGTATCTATGCTCTTATGTCTAAGACAACTGCTAATAAGAATTATACTGTGGATGAAACTATTTATAAGAGTATCAAGGATATTGAAAATGTAATTCACAAAGGTGTTGTTTATGTGATGGGTTCTCCATCAAACATAAAGTTCGTATGTATTTTCGAGAGAATCAAAAATGTGATTCCTAATGGTTGGATTGATTTTGTTCAGTTTAACAATATAGTTGAGCAGACAGGATTACATCCAAAATACATTATGACATTTGCAACTTGTTTTGATATGTCACACAGTCTGTTCTCAAAGACAATGGAATATCTTAGAAAGAATATGATTTCTAAGTGTTTCATGCCACTTTATTTTAACATTTTATCTAACATGTATGTAGATAGTGATAAGTGTATCAAGATACCTTATAAGATAAAAGGTCTTGATGGCTTTTTGGAATTCATGCCTATTTCCGAACTTGAAAAAGCAGAAGAAGGTATGGTTCTCAGCATATTTGATTATTTTGGATATGATATTAACGATTCATTTGAATTTGAGGAGGATGTACATACACTTACAAGATTCCTTATGAACAAGCAATATCAGGCTGATTTTAACAAAGAAGAAATGAAATTCTTCGACAAGTATCCAAAAATTTTGGATATATTTAAGCCTGAATCTTATGAATACTTTGATGTTGGCTTTGTTCATGATTATTATGCAAACTTGTAATGCTTACAGGTTACGTAAGTTTTAACAGTTTGATTGCTGATTTTTCAAATGAATAACCTATTTATTTTACTCATTTTTGTTGATTTTAATCATTTCCTGTGTTATCATAATTGAAAGCGAGTGAGATTTTTTAGGCACATGATGCCTACGACATATCTATGTCATTTGTGGAAAGGTAATGATAATGAAATGAGTAGACAGAGTAAGGAAGCTAAGGAACGAGAGCAGGAACTTGAGTGGTTAAAACGTCTTACTAAGGAATCCGATTTGGAAATCAAGGAACGCCCTAAACGTCGCAAGAAGAAAAACGATGCTGAGGAAGTCAGCGAGTACACTCTTTTAGCTGATGACTTATGGGAATCTTTGGATAAAAAGACACGCTCTAATATCACAAAAGAGGAGTGGGATGCGTTTGTACACGCTTTGAACAAGTCGGATGATTTGTCCAAGGTGGTTTGGAAAACACTTGATGAAGATGTTAAATTGCAGATTGTTGAATCTGTATGGCATTCATTCATAAAGATGCTTAACGATGATTTGAATAGTCCTGATAAGGCTATGGTGATTCCTAAGTTTGGAACGTTTTCCAAAGCAATGCATAAAGGACACCCTCTTAATCTGAATATTAAGGGCGGTTCCGATAGTATTTCGGATTATGAAACATTTAAGTTCAAGCCTGATGCCTCTTATAAGGCTCAAATTCTTGGAAGGAAACATGCCAAGTAATTTAATTTCGTAACAATTAGTCCTCCTAATGATACCTATTGTTAGGGGGACTTTGTATGTAATGAGGGTTCTTACTCATTACAAAATATTTAAGAAGAAAGGTTGAATGTGATGAAACGAAAGAAAGTAGCGATTATTGTTGGTTGTGTTATTGGTGCTGCAATCATAGCAACCTCTGCATTTGTTGTTATGAATAAGCGAGATACTAACGAACCTGTGGAGACACAGCAGGAAGTTGTAGATACTACAACTTCAGAAACCGAAGAAGAAAAGAAAGAAGAAACTGTTCCTGAAACGGAACCTGAATCAGAAGTAGGCGAAGTCGAAGAATCCAATAAGCGTGAGGCTGAATGTGCCAATCTTGAGATTCGTTCTGATACAGAATATGAGATTAAATCGAATAGAAAATTAACTGTGAGTGAAACGGTATTAGATAAGTCTTTATCTAATTATTTGGATGAATTCGATAAAGTTTCTGTTGACATGGGCTACAAGACATCTAACAGAAGTTTATATTGTGATTTACTTGCAGTCACATATATGAACAACAATACTCTTGTATCTGAGTTCAAAAACCCTAATTTCTCATTAGTTCTGTACTATATTAGTCAGATGACAGATGGAGATGCTCAGCTTGATTATGCATCACTTCATACAGATAGCACTCGTGGTGCTGATTATTACAGATTTATCTATAACATAGACAAAGATGTTTATTATGTAGACTCTGACGGTAAGTTCATGGTCAATGGAAAAAATGTAGATGACCCTAATTTATCTACGCTCACAGCTGAGTTGCAGAAGGTTTTTTTGGATGCTAATTCAAATCCTTATGGTACTGACGAAGATGTTCAGATTTTAGCTGCTGATGTAGCAATCGTAGAACAGATGAAGTCAAGCACTAATGACGCTCTTAGAGCCTGTCCAACACTTGTTGTGAATGCGTTGGAAACACATTACGATTGTCCTGTTAAAGATGTCAATGTTGATAGTGCTAATATGACTATGGACTCAGGTGACATTGTATTTGTTCAGCTTCAGCCTATAGGTGGATTACATTATGTTCAGGTATTTGATGTAAATACAGGTGAACTGATATTTTCAAATATGCCTTCAGAGGAGTAATAAAATGGATTATGAAACCAATACGATGAATCTCATCGAAAAACGTGAGTTGTTTGATGAATATGCTAAAACTCTTTCAGAGTTTGATAAAACTATTGCAGATTTATCTGAAGAAGAAATGGACGAATGGTTTTCTCGTTATTTCGAACCTCATGAATATTGGATTGATATAATCAGTGATAATAAGGTTGTTGGATTTCTAATTGTTGGTGAAAGGGGTGGTGATTGCCACCCTGATACCGATTATACGATTTCTCAGCTTTATGTTAATAGGAATTGTCGTTGTGAAGGGTTGGCTTCAAAATATGTACTTGAGTTTCTTTCTGACCATTCAGGAAGTTATGCTCTTGATATTTTAGAAGGTAACAAACTTGCTGACAATTTTTGGAAATCTATTTTCAAGCTTTTAGATGTTGAATTTATTTCTTTAGATGAGGTTCGCTCTGACCCTGGTCCTGTGAATCTTATCGGATTTAAGTGTTGACGTTTTACTCATAAATGAGTAAAATTGAAACGAATATTAAAGAAAGGTTGGTTTCTTAAATGAAGAAAAAAATTATAACAATGTTGGTCCTGACTTGTGTATCAGCAAGCATTCTTGCAGGATGCGGTAAAGAACCAAGTCTTGCTGAAATCACATCAGATACGTCTACTGAGGAAACTTCTGAGGAAGAAATCACAGAAACATTTGACCTCAGTTTACTTGAGCCTGATGAAGGATATGATGTAACTGATTATGACCTTGATATAATCAGAAATGCTTTTCCGAAGGAAAACTCAAAAGTAAGCTACGCAATGAATGGTTTCGTGACAACAATATCGACGAAGGACGGCAGGTTCGAATACGACCTTAACCTTACTGAGGAAGGCGAAGCCAACAAGGGCAAGTTTGATTACTCTCTTGTAATTGATGGCTCAGATACATATTCTTATGTGGCAGGTGATGAGGGTAAAGTCGAACTTTATCATTCAGTATTAAGTGATGATGAAGTTAAATCTATTTCAGAAATATCGGCTTTCTCCGCTGATTTAGATTCTGTTAAATCTCATCAGCTTATCGGCAAGACAGAGATTGATGGTGTCACTTATGATAGAGTCAAAGTCGTTACAGAAAGCACTGTAACAACAACAGACGAAGACGGTAAGGAAACAGACGTGACAAATGAGCTTGCTCAGTTATTCTATATCAATCCTGAAACCAATCTTTGCAGCTATGTTGATACATTGACTGTCAACGGTGTATATGGAAGCAATTTCCTTCTTAGATTCCATGTGACAGAGGCAGATGATATTGTTCTTAGAACAGAGTTTGAGAACGCTGAAAGTGTTCAAGAACTTGAAAGTGCTGATTTTGCTAGTCAGCTTTATAGCGTAATGGTATTACCATATACTGTTGATTCTACTGTAAGTGATGATGATGCTGCTGCATCAGAGACAACTGACGAAAGTCAAGGAGATAGCACTAATGAGTAAAAATATCGAAAATGGTAATGAAAATAGCAAGGCTCCCATAATAATTGCAATTATTGCAGTTATTCTCATTTTAGGAGTCCTTGCAGGCGGTATCGCTTTTATGACTCATGTTATGTTTCCAAAGGTTTCTGAACCTGAAGAAACAGTAGTGGCAGAAGAACCAAAAGAGGAAGAACCGACTGAGTCCGAAACTGCTGCAGAGATAAAAGAGACTGTCCAAGAATTAACTTGTGATGAGTTAATCTTAAATGGTGTTAGACTTA
>JAEEGL014056547.1_pt1 | contig 10427 bp, 10 predicted proteins | sample 9134231 | NCBI WGS metagenome assembly JAEEGL01 (sample SAMN16246548, study PRJNA631951) | gut metagenome | biome: gut microbiome; feature: rumen; material: fiber-attached | host: Bos | place: Iran: Karaj | collected 2018-10
TCCCATATCTCCCGGCACCCTCATTCCTGTGGCCTCGGAGCGCCGCATTCATAGCAGAATTTGCAGGTCAGTCCCTTCATTCCGCAGGCGCAGTTCCACGAGCCGTCCGCATTCAGAGCTGACTTGCCGGTTTGCGTGCCGGGTCTCAAAAACATCTCCATGCTGCCCATTCCAGGGGAGGGCGGCAGGGGCTTGTAGGCTACCGCTCCTGCAAGAGCAACGGGTATTTCGTTGTTTTCTATGCTGATATTATCCCTGTCGTCCCACAGCTTTGAGATGAGTTCGCCTATCATCGCTTGCAGAGCTACAGGCTTTATGTACCTTTTCTCACCGGAGGCATAGGTCACCTCATGCCGGTCGCCGGAGCTGTCCTCCGTGAACACATTCGGCACGAAATGCCGCATGATATCGGCAAGTGCCCTGTGCGACGCCGGAAAGGTGTACCGCGTTATTCCCGTTGGGAAGCATTCGTCCAGGACTGCCTGATCACCCTTGATCTTCAGCCGGTATCGTATGCCGGTATCGTCAAGTCTTATCTCCCGGATATCCTGAACGCCGCCGGTAAAAGCTGTATTTTCTTCCATTTCCGTCATTCCTCCTCCGGTTTTGGAGCGCCGCATTCAGTGCAGAATTTTCCGCTGTTCTGAGCGCCGCATCCTGTGCATTTCCACTTTGGGCTGTCGTCAGGCAGGTCGGGGAGCCTTCCGCTGGTGGGAGCTGCCACAAGTCCCTGCAAACGCGGCAGGCTGTCGGTATTCTTAGGTATCCCGTTTGTCGTGAGCATATCTAAAAACGACTTGGGGGCAAAAGGAGCGCCGGAGGGCAGCGCTGAGATGAGCCCCTGCGGCTGTACATATGCGGCGGCTTTCAGTGGGACAAGGTTGCCGAGTATGCGCATGAGCTCGTCCTTCGGAGCATATCTCACCGTTCCGTCATCGAAGCGAATCTCATTTGAAAACGGCAGGTTTTCGGGATAAGGCTGCTCGTCGGGGTGCGCGGTGAGAAGCTCGTTTATCTCGCGTAGAGCGATCTCCAGAATGATCTCGTCAATTATGTCGTGCAGAGTTTTTTTGTCGCCGTCACAGTGTGCGAGCACGGCTGTGCTGCCGTTTACTGTGAGCTCGTAATAATCGGGCGGTACCTGCCTGCCGTCCGGCATAACACGCGGTATCCTGCCGCAGGTCACTTTTATGATATCAGGCATTTTTGTCTCCTTTTTCCCCGAAGATGATGTAAAAGCTGAAGAGTATCTTGCTTTTGCACCTATGATCTGATATAATCAGTTTGAATGGGGTGAAAAATATGAATCTTACACTGCACCTGACAAGCGGCTGCAATATGGACTGCACCTACTGCGCGCAGGAAAAGCTGCCGGTAAAAATGAGCGCGGAGGTGCTCCGCGCCGCGTGTGAGCTGGCTTATTCCGACGGTCCGCACGCAGGACTGTGCTTTTTCGGCGGAGAGCCGCTGCTGTGCGAGGAGCTTGTATACGAAGCCATGGATATCTGCTCCGGACTGACCGGAAAGACCGGCAAGCCAGTCTATTACCGTATGACTACGAACGGCACTCTGCTCTCTGACAGCATGATAGAGCGTGCAGTGCGTGAGGATATGCAGATAGGGCTGTCGTTTGACGGGCTGATGCAGGACGTCTGCCGCAGGTATGCCTCCGGAGAGGGCAGTTTTAACGATGCTGAGGCTGCCGCAAAAAGGCTGCTGGCTGCAATGCCTGCTTCCACAGCCATGATGACCGTCGCTCCGCAGTCTTGCGGACAGTATGCCGATTCTGTGCGTTATCTCTTCGGCATAGGATTCCGCAATATCCACGCTGTTCCTGCATACGGGCGCAAGGTCTCGTGGGACGAGGCTGCGCTGGAGGAGCTGCGCCGACAGCTCACCGGAATATCCGGGTTTTACAGCGAGTGCCTGCTGTCGGGCGAGCCCTTCTGCTTCAGTCCCTTTGATACGAAGATACGCTGTCTGCTTGAGGGGAAAAGTCCCGGTGATATGTGCCACCTCGGGAGAGGGCAGATGCCCGTTGCTCCGGACGGCAGGATATACGCCTGCAACCAGTTCATCGGCGACGGGGACTACTGCCTCGGCGACGTTTTTGCCGGTATATCACATCGGAAATGCGCGGAGCTCATCATACGGCATTCCATTCCGGAGAGCTGCCGCGAATGTCCGCTGCGGAGGCGCTGCCTTAATTCGTGCGGCTGTCTGAACAGGCTCGAGACGGGGAATGAGGCGACCGTTTCTGCATTTCACTGCGCCTACGAGCGCCTGCTGATACAGATTGCGGACGAGACTGCCGCGAATATCCGTCAGGCTGACAGGGAGGTCTTCGACCGCTTTTTCCGGCATTGAACAGCTCCATTTCCACTGTGCTGTGCAGTATGACTATAAAAGCCGTTCAGCTGAGAAATTTTCCGAGCTCATATGCCTGCTTGGGATAGTCTGTATTTTTCAGCATATCCAGCGTCCAGCAGTTCACGCCGACGACCGTACCTGCGATAGTCCAGCCGAGAAAGTGCGACATCAGGCGGAACGAGGCGAGCGCTCCGTCTGCCGACTGAGTTTTATTGTCCGCCATTGTTACCATGAGGATAGCCTTCTTGTCGTTGTGGATAAGCGAATCGTTCGCGTAGAAACGGTCTATCACGGCTTTGAGCTGTGCAGTGATATCGTAGTAATAGATAGGAGATACAAATACAACAGCGTCCGCGTCGATAAGGTGCGGATTGAGCTCCTGCATATCGTCCTTGAATACGCATACAGGCGTATCTCCGTGGCATTTTTCGCAGCCTGAGCAGGGGTGAACGTCCTTGAAGGCTGCATCGAAGCGTATTATCTCGTGTCCTGCCTCCTGAGCTCCCTTGACGAACTGCTCTGCAAGGTATGCGCTTGTTCCGTTTTTGTGCGGGCTTCCGGTGATCATCACAACTTTCATCTCTATACTCTCCTTTGCATTTATTCCGAGGCAGTCAGTGCTGCCTTTACGGTTCATGATCTTCCTTTTTATACACGGCAATAATGTATAGTCCGCGGCTGTCATCTCTTCTGTCGTAGATAACGTTGTCCACAACGGGGAGGAGATGATAGAAGCCGCTGCGGTTGGTGCTGTAAACGCAATAGATACCGTTCTTCAGCTCAAGCTCTCCGACGGTGACACCGCCGTATCCTTCGAGCCTGACAAAGCCGTGATCCGCCATATATCGCTCAAAGACGTCGGCACTGTTATATGTGTCAAATCCGGTCTTCTGCGCAAGCTCTGTCAGCTCTGCTTTGACCGTATCGTAGCCCTTGCCGGTCAGCTTTGTCATTGTCCGGACTACGCAGCTCCTTTTCTCGTCACTTGGATCGTAGTAAGCAAATTCCATATCGCACCTCGCTATGATATTCCGTTGCACCAGTAATGAATATGAAGCAAAAATGAGCATAACGATTCTTCAAGCACCTGAAAAATCTCTGAACGCATTTTTGTTGTGTTCCTGCTTTTATGGCTGAGCTATAAGGTCAGGCAAAGGTATTATATTAATCTATCAAAACAGCGCAGCGATGAACAATTATTCTGAATTTTTTGTAATTATAACACATCTGATGCGATAAATCAAGTATCGGGCTAAGGATTTGCATTTCAGCATTTACGGAAACTGCTGCCTTATCCGGAGCGTATGGCATATGAGTGCCTCCGGTTTCGATTGTTTCTGCGGATACACAAATTCAGGTTCGTCATTAACTGCCTTCCGGGCGAACACTGTATACCCGGCTTCTGATACAAGCGGATATTATCAGGGCTATGTGTTCTTGTGAAAAGCTCATACCGCTTATCAGGAAAGCTCCCTCGATTATCGAAGCTGCAATATCTCTTGCAGGTCAGCGCGTTCAGCTTTTTTATTATGCACACATATTCTCTGATAGCTCGTTTTCCTTTTCTTATCACTTATTATAGCACATCGCAGATAATATGTAAATACGTAAAGCACCGCCGCACAAGGCGGTTTATTTATCCTTGTTTTCTCCTCAGCAAAGCCGGGCGGCGGTAAGCATATTCAGAAAAAACCACGGAAAACCGTGGGATTTATGTGCATAATCCGGAGCCGCTTCAATATTGCTCCTGTGATATTCAGAACAGGTCAAAATGTACGGGCTGTATCGCATACAATTAACCGAAAGGAGCAGGATATTATGGCTGAACAGAAGAAAGAGCTCCCCTCACTGTGGGAGCGCTCAGAATTTGACGTGATAAGCGAGACCAAGACTGAAAACGGGCTTGTCGCTGTGCTGAAAACAAGATACAGCGGTGCGGAAGTCGTTTGTCACATTCCCGAGCATACGAAGGAGGAAGAGGAAAAGATCGCATCGGACGTAACATATGCGCTTATGCAAATCGCCTTCACAGGTCAGGATATTTCTCATATGAAGAATATGGAAATCCTCATTGATTGACCGGGTACAAAGAAAGCTCCGGGTACATGAAGGGGCGCAGTGAAATAAAACACGGGATCGCTGAGAGACCCCGTGCTTCATTTCCTCTTCAATTTGATAGCCCACCTGCTCGCAGAGGAGCTTGACGTTATTATGATAAAGGCTTTATTTCAGGCTGTCATATATTGCAATGCCGCCAATACAGCCAAAAGTGATCAGTAAGCCCACTATAAGCACGATCCAAACGACCTTGCTCATTGGCTTCCTCTTCTTGGCTGACATATATGCGCCGTTTATCAGCATTTTCTTATAAGATGAACTGCTGACAAGGAAGCAGATCATGATAACTAATAAAACGGGGATCAGTCCGGCAACAAGCAGGATATTAGTGATGTGTATGGGTTCTGTTTCGTGAAGAACGATATTTGTGAACTGATCATCACTAAGATTACTCAGCGGTTCTGCAGCATTCCGAACAACATCCATCAGATCATTGAAGCCTTGAATAGAGGGCTTTTCGTCAGCCGGCATAGTGTTTCTCAGAGCGCCGTCCGGGACACTATTGTACTTTGCAAAGGCTTTGAATATATTTGCCTTATCAGGTGTGGTTACCCGGAATAATGTCTTAGGAGCATCGACTTTTCCGCTTGTTTTGAGCGCTTTCTTCATCTCCTGGCTGCATGATTCTTTCTCAATGAACGCGATTTCCATACCGGAGGTATCAGAGAGGTCGGTGGCAGGATTGTCACCGGGAAGAACGACCACGTAATATCCCTGGCATTCTCCAAGTGCTAAATAGATCTTTCCTGTATAGTAGTTAAGTGTCGAGATTGAATCTTCTGAAGCTTTGCTAAGCGGTCTGGGAAACGACAGATTTATCATCTCGGCTATTATCGGAAAGCACGCTATGATAGCAAATACACAAATAACAGCAGCGAACCTTGAAGCCCACTTTGAAAGTATGAGATTCCTTTTCATTTTTTTCTGTGGTTTCGTCAGTTCTGCGTTGTTTGCTGACACCGGAGCAGGTACAGGTACAGGAGCCGGAGCAGGTACAGGTGTCGGTACAGGAGCAGGTGTTGTTTCCTGTACAGACTGACCGCAGCCGGCACAGAATCTGTCATCCGCGTTTAACATTTTTCCACAATACTTGCAATACATATTATTATCCTCCGATCATTTTTATGGCTTCGCCGTTTCTGTATTTAGTATAGCACAAAAATGAAAAAACTGGAAAATATGTCGTGAACTGTATATATTTTGTCGTAAACTGTTCACGTTGGTATTATATCACTTCTGAAATTCAATGTCAATAACGGAAGGCGATTGCCGGATACGCTTTTTTGCATTCTTCCGGTTCCGAAACAGTATATCAGACTGGCGGCTGTGAGCAGATATCCGGGGACGAATAGTCAGAGCAAAGCCATTGCTTTAGACGCGAAACCGGACTGATTGTCAATTATCTCTTGCATTCTGCGGGATATCGTTGTATAATGAGATAAAGCAGTGATATGCTGCAAATCTGATGAATGGCAGGTGACTGATATGAATCTCATAAGATTGAACGCTGCTCTTATTGCAGCCGTGACTGCAAGCACTCCGATTTCAGCGGACAGTACGGTTTTACTCACTTCTTCCACTGCTTTTGCGCAGGATACAATTGTTTTTGCTGATCTCCCTGACTGGATCCCGTCTGATTTTGAGTCCGCCGTAGAATTCCGTAACACATACGGTGCAACCCATATTGATGACGGTCTGATCTGCATTGTATATCCCAACAGAGCCGGCAAAGATACCTGTGGACATGAACTTCGTGCAGTGAAAGGCACAGGTTATAAACTGAAGCAGGAAATATACACTCATGAATTCTCGAAAACCTGCTTTGATGTTATTGTCTATCAGCCTTCTGCGCAAGGTGATGTTACTTTAGAACTTATGGATCCCTACTCTGTGCCGGTCACGACTGCGCCCAAAGGTTACCCCGATCACTGGGAGCAGCCTGTCGCTGCTTCGTATAGCTTTGAAGTCGATCAGAGCCTCAGTATCACAGAGACCGACATCTTCAGCTGGCTTCCGGACAGTACAACGGAGTATTATGAATATACGAAGAAAAACGGTGAAGTTTCCGTCAAGGATAATTATGTCGTGTTCTGTATGAGTACGATCGACCAGTTCGGCGACAAATGGGAGGCGGAGAGCAATAACGGTTATGAGAACATAAAGTATCTCCTGACATCTGACTGCACCATGCAGGTGCCCGATCTGTATGACGACGGTTCCATTGATAAGATTAGCGTATATCAGGCTGTAAAAGACGGAAGCGAAAAGATATCATGGATACGCACGTCCGGAGCAAGACCTGATCCGGATGAGCCTGCAACCTATACACTGACTGCGGACTGTGCTGTGCTAGATGACGCGCAGACAATTCTTCTCCCCGGTCAGATAAGAGCAACTCTCGCAGACTTCGATACAGGTGAGAATATCATTCTGACAGATGACACAACGGTCTCGATCTGGACTGATATCAGCGATGGCGTGAAGTCAACAGGTCCGATTCTTGCAATGGAGACTAACCCGGCAATCTTATCTGACGATCTCGGCAGCTTCTTTGATTCTGCTGTGTTTTCATTCGGTCTGGAAGAGGATGAGCTGCCGGAGGGATATTCGTTCATCGGCGACGAAGAGCGACCGGGGTATTACAGCGGAACGATCCTCCCTGAGAACAGCATGACTGTAACGCGATTTGACAACGGCTCCGCTGATGTGGTGTTCAAGCTGAAATACACTCCCACAGGTGACATAAACAATGACGGCGGATTCAGTGTTGCCGATGCGGTATTGCTTCAGAAATGGCTGCTTGCCGTTCCGGATATCGAACTGCCGAACTGGAGAGCAGCAGACTTCTGTTGTGACAATAAGCTCGATACGTTTGACCTTTGCCTGGTGAAAAGAGAACTGATCCGCAGGACTGCAGCAAGGTGTGTCAAGCCGGATTATGAGATATCTGATGGTGCCGATCTTCACGTTGTAGCAGATGAGATTACGATGCATTTCGGTCCCAATACAAGATTCGGGATAGTTACAACGATTCCCAGAGATACAATGCTGACAGAACGTGGTGTACAGACTGGCAACGACAACTGGGCGTTCGTAGAATACGAAGGGGAGTATGGCTGGATACAGATGGTGAATGATGACGGAGAAACGCAGGTTATTGCTGAGGAGCTTCCGTATGTTGCCAAGCCTGTTATCTACCTCTATCCCGAAAGTGAAGCAGACGTTCACGTTGAACTTGAACTGACGGAAGCTGAGCTCTCTACGACCTATCCCAAGTATAACAACGGATGGGATGTGGCGGCGTATCCGGACGGTACAATTCTGAACAAGGCAGACGGTACACATCACAGATATTTGTTCTGGGATGCGGTAAACTGCCGTACAAGATTTGATTTCTCCAAAGGATTCTGTGTGGCTGGCAGTGACACGGAGAGTTTCCTCAAAGAAAAACTCACATATATGGGCTTGACCGAAGATGAAATGAATGAGTTTATCGTGTACTGGCTGCCGCTGATGGAGCATAACAGGTATAATCTCATTTCATTCCAGGGCGAAGTTTATACCAATTCAGCAAAACTGGACATTACGCCGGCACCTGACAGTCTGCTGCGTGTATTCATGGCGTATGTTCCGCTGGAGAATGCAGTTGATATCGAGCCGCAGAAGCTATCGGCATTTGAAAGGAAAGGCTTTACGGTTGTTGAATGGGGCGGCAGCAGGATATCACGGTAATCATAATGGCAAATGTGCCTTTTTTCAGAAAAACGGCGGATACTTTCAAGATGAAGTATCCGCCGTTCCGTTTGCGCTCCGGATTTTCTTTAATTGTTACTGTCAGCCGGAATGATCTTTTCAAACGCCTGTAAGTATTCCGGATATTCCGGGCTGATCTTTCTGAAATACTGCTCGCAGTAGCGGCGGTGCTTCCTCAGAAAAGCATAGTACATATCAACGGGCGGTTCGTGGTCGAGACGGTCGCTTCTCAGCACATCTACGGCAATGAGTGCCTTTATCGTATTGGTAACTTTCAAATAGATTTTTTGTTTCCAATGACTCTCTCCCCATCTCATATGTTCTCTGTCACGCAGCATGGCGAGCGCTCTGTTATCGTCTGAGGTGATATGCCGATGCTGAAAGATCGAGTCTATGATCTGCCTGTCATAGACTGTAACCCGGAAGCCGTTTCCGTAAGGTACCTTGCATGGAGCAAAAGGAAATGTCATGATCTTATGAACGGTACTGGATACCAGCTCTCTGGGCGGAATATACTTTGTATACATCTGCCCTTTGTAACCGAAGGATACCTTTCTCAGATCAAAGCAGAACAGCGAAAAAACTGTGTCCTCGGGGCAGAAATCCGCAAAGGTGATTTCCTGCATATGGTAGGAGCTGATCGCATTCCTTTCTATCTTCACGCGCTTCGTGATCCGGAGCTTGTCCCAGTCCTCCTCAACAGACCTTGTCGGGAGGAAATCTGCGACCGGAGTGACAACGCAGCTGTCATCACGGTCGTCATAGCTGATCTCGACCGGTCGTTTGTAAGACCTGTTCTGATCTGGGAAATAATTGGCAGCAGTGACGTGCTTCGGGAACGCCATATGCTGCTTGCTTTCTTCGCTTTCGGGAAGTCTCAAGAAACTGGGTTCGACGATGTAAGCGTGTGTTTCGCAGTCCCTTTCTCGTTCGCCGCGTATCGCATTACGATAGAACCGTACTTTTTTGCACTCTGAAAGATCGATACAGAAGCTCCTCAGAGACCAGCGGCAGAAAGTGATCGAATCTGCTTTGAATTTCAGCGGAGGACCGCATTTCGCGTACGGACTCTCGGGCGGACCGCTGACATGAAGAACGGTCAGATCAGAATGATCTGGGTAGGCACATACGACTTGGTTTTCTTCTATCAAAGGGGTACAGGAAAAGGCTTCTGCATTATTGATGCCCGGTGTGAGTGCTTCAACACCGAAGCCTTTCAGTCCGCATCTGCAGAAAGCCAGATCTTCCATGTCACAGATGCTTTTCGGAAATTCGATATATTTCAGTTTTTCGCACCACATGAAGCATCTTTTTGCGATGCGCTTGACAGTCAGCGGAAGCCGGACCTCCTCCAGCGATTTGCATCCAAAGAAAGCATAGACGGGCAAGGAAGTGATACCGTCTTCAAAAATCACAGTTTTTGCGGTGCATTCCTGGAAAGCGTGTTCCCCGAGCCTGCGGATATTCCCGTGAATAAAGACCGTATTGCAAGGACTGTTTTCAAAGGTATGTCCGCGTATCTCATCAACAGGCATACCGTCAATGGTGTAAGGGATAATGAGCTGCATCTGCGCTTTTCCGCGGTATTTGGTGATCTTCACGCTGCGCCGCTTTTTGCGGAACGAGTAGCCGGCAGCAACAGCCTCCTTCGCAGTCATCTCAATATGAGGCACTGTGTTTGGTGTCGCAGTAAACAGCTTCGGATAATAGATCTGCGGTTCTTTAAATATGACCGGACTCTGGCTCATAATATCACCTCTTTTTATAAAATGAACTGCCCTCCGAAGAAGGCAGCAGAACTCAAAAAAGCCCGTTGACGGAGTTGAACCGTCGCACAACACGTCTGACGGACGTGATCTCTCACGTTGAGTTATACGGGCATCGGGCGGCAAGCCGCATCTGCTGAGGACAGCTGTTTTGGGTAAACTACCGACACCCTGAGTATATCACATACAAACGCAAAAGTCAATAAGGAAAAGCCGGTCTCTCCGGTATCTTTCTCCGATAATGATTCTACATACTGCTATACCAATGGCTTTTTAACTAATTCAATCAGTCGCGTGAATCCCTTGTCATCAAACAGTTCTTTGTTGAGCTGCTGCAAATCTGAAAGAGTGATTTGTTGTCCTTTATTTCCGTGAGCAGACGGATTCCTTATGTCTCGTATTTTTGCAATAAATGCAGCA
>JAEEGL014200366.1_pt1 | contig 10427 bp, 10 predicted proteins | sample 9134231 | NCBI WGS metagenome assembly JAEEGL01 (sample SAMN16246548, study PRJNA631951) | gut metagenome | biome: gut microbiome; feature: rumen; material: fiber-attached | host: Bos | place: Iran: Karaj | collected 2018-10
ATTAGCTTCAACTCCGGATATCAGGGAGGATTTGGTAAGTTCTATCAAGGAGAGGATACAAAACGGAACTTATGAAGTAAGCGGAGAAGCGTTTGCAGATAAGGTATTAGGCAATTTTTATCAGACACTCGCTTAATCCAAATACTTTGTTTGAATTAAGCGAAGTGTTTGCCACCCGTGGCAAACACTTTTCTTTTAACAGGAGCACTTAACGAGGTTTTTTCGAGTTTAGTGCGTGTTACACATGAAAACTTGGCGAGGTTTTCCACGAGCCTAGTTGGAATGTGAGACAGGAGCACTTAACGAGGTTTTTTCGAGTTTAGTGCGTGTTACACATGAAAACTTGGCGAGGTTTTTCACGAGCCTGGTTGGAATGTGAGACAGGAGCACTTAGCACTTTTTTTATTCAGCCGGAGGAGGAAAAGCCGTGGCAAGTTTAATGGAAAACCTAATAGATATCTTAAACGAGCAGTATGATGCTTATTCCGCGCTGGTTGAGCTTTCGAGAAAAAAGACGCCGATCATTGTATCGGGCTCGCTTGAGGACTTACAAAAAATCACCGATGAAGAGCAGGCTGCGGTAAATGTCGTAAACGATGTCGACAAAAGACGCATCGAAATCATGGGAGATATCGCAAATGTTTTAAATCAGGATATCAACAACCTGAAACTTTCGAATCTCGTGGAAATGATTAACACAAGACCCGAGGAACAGGCCAAACTCGAAGAGGCGAGAGGCAAACTTATTGTCGTCGGAAAAGAATTAAAGACAGTCAATGAGAGAAACAGGGAGCTTTTGGAAAACGCCCTGGAAATGATAGATTTTGACATGAATCTGATTCAGGCGATGAAACAGGCACCGCAGATGGGCAATTATAACAGAGGTGCGGTTAACACCGGAGAAGTATACGGAACCAACCTCAAAGGATTCGATACGAAGCAGTAACATATCGGAGGGCAGACAGTATGCCGTTAATGGGAAGCTTTTATGTCGGCAATTCGGGATTGCAGACAAGCCAGAATGCATTAAATACAACTGCACACAACATAAGCAACGCTGATACCAAAGGGTATGTAAGACAGCAGACTTTGCTCGGCGACAAAGATTACAATACTTTGTCCGTAAACGTAGCGGGTATTTCCAACAAGCAGTCTGGACTCGGCGTAACATATCAGGAAGTTCGCCAGGTAAGAGACATCTTTTTGGACAATACATACAGAGAAGAAAACGGAAGACTTTCTTTCTACTCTACCGAATACGATGCGATAAGCGAAGTCGAAACGCTGCTTGGAGAAATGGACGGCGCAAGTTTTGAAGGTTCGATAAACGACCTTTGGGTAGCCGTACAGGAAATGTCCAAGGACCCCAGCTCTTCTGTTGTTCAGGGTCTTTTTATGCAAAGAGCCTATGCCTTCGTTTCGGATGCGCAGGCTGTATATCAGGGCCTTTGCAATTATCAGGACAATGTAAACCGCGAAATCAAAATCACGGTGGACAAAATAAATGATATAGGAAACAAAATCTGGGATTTAAACGAACAGATAAGAAAAATAGAAAGCGGCGGAATTGAACACGCCAACGATTTGAAGGATCAAAGAAACGAACTTCTCGATGAACTTTCCTCGTATGCGAAAATCGAGTACAGCAACGATGTAATGGGTAATGTTCTTGTCAAAATAGAAGGTCATTCCTTCGTAAATGCGACCAGAGTAAACGAACTCGGCACTCAGATTGATGAGACAAACGGATTTTACGACGTATTCTGGAAAGACAACGCAACCAAGGTAAGGGATCCTTTGGGAAACGTAAGTTACATTACCGACAATGCACAGTTGTTTGACAAGAATCAGGAAATTTCCTCGATAATCGACACTGACATCGGAAAACTCAAATCCCTCATCGTTACGAGAGGAGATCACAGAGCCGACTTCAGAGATTGTGAGGGCGAGGCTTACGATAAGATTTCGGATTCGATAGTCATGACGGTTCAGTCCGAATTCGACAAACTCATTCATTCCGTTGTAAACGCCGTCAACCAGACACTTAAGGACGCATTTGATGCGGGAGACGGCAATTATCTTTCGGACGGAAACGGAAACGCGCTTCAGGTTTTCCACAGAAAGGTATCCGATCCCGATGTAGCGGAAGATCTGGAAAAGAGCGAGACGCTTTTCAGCGTTGCGAATCTTGTTATAAACGAAGAACTTATGCAGACACCGTCCAAACTCGGATTCGTAAAACCGGACGGACAGGTGGATTACGAAACCGCAGACCGTCTCAAACAGCTTTTCGAAGATATGGATTATACGCTTAATCCCACCGCAAGCACGAGACTCAGCATCAAAGGTTTTTATTCGGCGCTCGTTTCGCAGGTTGCCAACGACGGTTCGGTTATAAAGAACATCAGAGACAACGAACAGCTTACGGTTGATTCGACGGAAGCCGCAAGGCAGCAGATCATAGGAGTTTCCACGGACGAGGAACTCGCAAACATGATCAGATACCAGAACGCTTACAACGCAAACAGCCGTTACATAAACGTAATAAATCAGATGCTTGAGCATCTTCTTAATGCACTTGCATAGAATTTAAGGAAGGAGTACACATGGCTTCTCAATTCTTTGGATTAAATATCGGATATACGGGCCTTTTGGCATCAAATGCCGCACTTAACACATCGGCCAACAATATTGCCAATGTAGAGACCGAAGGCTACAGCCGCCAGCAGGTTACCCAGACCGCAGCGGAGGCTCTTCGCTCCTACACGACTTTCGGCTGTACGGGTGCCGGCGTTGACGTGTCCAACGTGGAGAGAGTCAGAGACGAATTCTACGACAGAAAATTCTGGGACAACAACAAATCATACGGCGAATACAAAATGAAAGCCTATTACATGAACCAGATTCAGGATTATTTCCTTGACGATACTTCGGTAAAAGGCTTTACATCCGTATTCAACGAATTTTATTCCGCACTCGGCGAACTTCAAAAGAGCGCCGGAGATTCCACACTCAAATCACAGGCTGTGGGATTTGCGAGAAACCTTACGACATATTTCAACGAAATGGCTTCCAATTTAAGCAAGATTCAGGAAGACATCAACGAAGAAATAAAAGTCAAGGTAAACGAAATCAATTCCTATGCCGAAGAAATAGCTTCCCTTAACAAGCAGATTACGGTTATCGAACTTACGGGCGTTACGGCCAACGAACTGAGAGACCAGAGAACTCTCCTCGTTGACAAACTTTCGCAGATAATAGACGTTGAAACAAGCGAAACTCCCATTACCGACGCAAACGACCCTACGAGAAAGACCGGAGCAAACCGTTTCAGACTGACCATAGCAGGCGGCCAGCCCCTTGTAGACATGAATGATTACAACACTCTTATCTGTGTTGCAAAAGAAACGGGCAACAAGGCATACCAGTCCGATCTGGCAGGTCTTTACGACATCAAATGGGCCAACGGTTCCGATTTCGGAATGTACAATGCTTCGATGGGCGGCGATCTCGTCGGACTCATTCAGATGAGAGACGGTAATAACGGAGAGCATTTCCACGGCACCGTATCGGCGGTCAATTACGACAAGGATGGAAACGCGCTTGTCAGAATCGCTGTTACCGCAGATTACCTTACGGACATTAACAAATCAACGCTTAATAATTCCGGCGTAATCGATATCGGCAACACGGAATACAAATACAGTTCATGGTCATTCGACCTAAATACAAAAGAATATACATTCCAAATTGACATCGCAGACAATACGGAAGAAATAACACCGAGAAAAATCGGTAAGGAAAGTTCCGTTAACAAGAGTGTCGAATATAAAGGAATTCCTTATTACCAGACTCAGCTCAACGAATGGGTAAGAAATTTCGCAAAGGCATTCAACGGTATTATGACAAGCAACGGAGCGGTCGACGAATACGGCGATCCCGGAGAAATTCTTTTTACCGCCAACCTTGCAAATGCCACACAATCGAAATTTAGAAACGAAAATTCCGTAACCGGAGTCGTAACATCGGAATCGGATTGCTACAGACAGCTTACGGCAGCCAATTTTACGGTAAGCAATCTTCTTGAAACAAATCCCGACCGTTTCGCAACACACACGGTTGCTTCCGACGGACAGGACAAATACGACGTGGTCGAAAAACTTGTAAGAATGCGTACCGACGAAAAGCTTATGAGCTTCAGAGGCGGCAGTGCCGAAGATTTCCTCGAATCCATTCTTGCGGATGTGGCGTTAAATACCGAGCGTGCTCAGACTTTCAGCATGAATGCCGAAGCAAAAGCTTTGAGCGTAAACAATCAGCGCGAGTCCATATCGGGCGTCGACAGAGAAGAAGAAGCGGTTAATCTGGTAAAATATCAGCATGCATACAACCTTTCTTCTAAAGTCATCCAGGTTTTGACCGAAATATATGACAGACTGATTCTTGAAACAGGAGTATAATTTCTTTTTTACAGGACATAAATGATGTATCAGGCTTCTGAATTGGAGGTTACATATGAGAGTTACCAATAAGATAATGCAGAACAATACTTTATATAACATCAACCAGAACAAAGTATTGCAGGATCAACTCCAGACACAGATTACAACCAGAAAGAAAGTTAACAAGCCTTCGGAAGATCCCGTTGTTGCAATAAGAGCGTTAAGACTTCGAAGCAATCTTAACCAGGTTTCTCAATATTACGAAAGAAACATTCCCGATGCGCAGCAGTGGTTAAACCTCACTGAAGTATCCATCGACTCGACCGTCGGAGTAATCTCCGGGATGATTGACGAATGCAGAAGAGGTTCCAAGGGAAGCCTTACCACTGATGACAGAAACGTTATTCTCGACAGTTTAAAGCAGCTTCGCGGAGAAGTTTATGCCACGGGTGATGCCGATTATGCCGGAAGAACGATTTTTACCGGATACAGAACGGATATGAAACTCACTTTCCAGGGCAACGAGACGAAGTCATATTCGATTACCGAGCAGTTAAACAATCTTAATGTGGATTCGTTCACATATATAAATACCGGAAACTTAAGAACGTTAAACGAAACCAATTACGATTCGGCTACGATTTCCTCTGAGCAGGATATCACGAGTTCGCAGGTTTTCAGAATCCGTCTTGCATACGATAAGCTCGAAAGCGGAACGGTTCCCGTAATCAACAGAACCATCGGATATGATACCGACGGAAATCCCACACAGGTTTCACTGCTGACGCCCACCGTAAGCTCGCAGAGCGCAACACCCGATCCTTACAGAGTTGCAGGCGATCCTTCCTGTGCCGATTACGATCCCGATGCGGTAATCTTCATACCCGAGACCGGGGAAATCCTTCTCGGAGAAAATGCTTACAATACGGTAATGGCACTTGCTCCCGAAGAAGAAATCACGATTACTTACGAGAAAGCAGACTGGTTAACCGGAGATTTAAGACCCGAGCATTATTTCGCGTGCGAATCTGACGGCATCGAATACAACAAGAGTTATCTTACCGAAGAGGGAAAGAACAGCAAGCAGGTTATTTCATACGATGTCGGATTCAATCAGCAGATTGAAATCAACACGACTGCGGACGAAATCTTCAAACCGGGTATCGGTAGAGAAGTGGACGAACTTATCAATCTTCTCGAAAAACTCGGCGAAATCGATACGGTTGTCAAAAAGCTTGAAAGCATGCAGGGCAATGTTGCATACACTCAGGCCCAGGTAAACGAAAAACTTGATACGGCCAAGAAGGCACAGGCCTATCTTGAAGATACAATTCAAAAAAGTTTTGAGAAGGGAATCACATCCTTCCAGAATCATTTGGAAAGCGCCAACTCCGCACTTACCGCGGTAGGAAACAGAAGTCTTCGTCTCGAACTCGTCGAAAACAGACTGAACGCGCAGAAGATGAGCTTCGAACAGCTCACAAGCGAAAACGAGGATGCGGATCTCGAAGATCTTGCGGTAAGATTAAAGAGCGCAAACCTCACATACGACGCGGCTTTGGCGGCTACGGGAAAGATGCTTAACACATCGCTGTTAAATTATATTTAAAAAAGTTTTATAAATATGGGTGATAAAAAATAAAAAATTGCCGATATATTTATAGTAAACGTTTATGGACCTTTACAATTAAATAATAAAAGCATGGGGCTTTTATAAAAGAACAGGCTGACATGAGGTCGGCAGAAAGGTGGTAATAACATGATTATTAACACAAGATTATTCAATGAAGTAATGGTTGACGATGAGAAAAATATCAATTTCCCCGGCGGAATCATCGGATTTCCTGACCTTCAAAACTTCGTTCTTATTCATGACGAAGAAAAGAGCGATGGCGGTATCAGATGGATGCAGTCCGTAGAAGAACCCAATTTTGCAATGCCGGTTATCGATCCTTTGATCGTTGTTCCCGATTACAACCCTCAGGTTGAAGAAGATCTCTTAAAGAGACTCGGCGAATTCGGCGAAAGCGATCTTTTGGTTCTTGTTACAATTACGGTACCTCACGATCTGACCAAGATGACAATCAACTTAAAAGCACCCTTCGTAATCAATACAATCACAAGGAAAGCTTGTCAGATTATAGTTGAAGATTACGAAGTAAAGTTCCCTATTTACGAACTTTTACAGCAGAAGAAAGAGGGTGAATGATATGTTAGCGTTAAGCAGAAAGAAAAACGAGGCAATCGTTATTAACAACAACATTGAAATTACCGTTCTGGAAGTAAAAGGCGAACAGGTAAAAATAGGCATCAATGCACCAAAAGAAGTGCCTGTATACAGAAAAGAAGTATACGTACAGATTCAGGAATCAAACCAGGAAGCCACAAATGCAGGCGGAATCGAATCCCTGAAAAGCCTATTGTAAATGTTGTGTGCTGTACAACATTTAAGATATCCCGGAAGGTCAAAAGCCTTCCGGGAATTTTTTTTGCAAAAAAAACAAATTTACGGTAAAGTTATCATTAATATTTCCGATATAACAAATAGGAAAACTATATTTCCCTCTTTTTGCGACCTTTTTTACGGAGGGATGAGGTAACATAGATAATGCATTACGATAAAATGCGAGATATAATCACACGGAGGTGATAATTATGATCGAACCGTTAGGAAGCGTAACTGTACTTCAGGCAGAACCTTACAAAGCACAGGTACAGCCCACTCAGCCGGTTGAAACAACCACGGAAGGAACAAAGATTGATTCTCAACCCATGGTTGATGCTACAACCAAGGGCGTTGAAAGTGCGGGAGAAAAGCAAAGCGAAGGCATGCAGCAGGAGCTCACCAATGAGCAAATGCAACAGGCAATGGCTACGAATGAGCAGCTCCGCAAAGCAGTCGATGACATTAACAAGAAGATGATCACCAACCAGAATTCCGAGCTCCAGTTCGGTATCCATGAAGGTACTCATCGTGTAACGATTAAGGTTATCGACAGAGAATCCAAAAAAGTAATCAGAGAATTGCCGCCCGAGAAGACTCTTGACATGATTGCCAAGGCTTGGGAACTCGCGGGCATTTTGGTAGATGAAAGAAGATAAGGAGGAAATCATATGGCATCCAATAAAATAAGAATGTCCGGAATGGTTTCCGGAATGGATACGGAAGCGCTCATCACTGCGCTCACCAGTAATCATAAAACAAAAGTGGATAAGGCAAAGGGCGAACAGAAGAAATTAAGCTGGACGCAGGATGCTTGGAAGAGTATGAACTCTAAAATTTACGGTTTATATTCCGGCAAATTGTCCGCAATGAGATTTTCGGATTCGTACAACAAGAAGGTTACTACGTCTTCAAGTTCTGCTCTTAGCGTAGTTGCCGGAGGAAGCGCAGCGGAAGGAACAATGACCGCAAAGGTTAAAGCCGTAGCCAAGGCGGGATATATCACCGGTGCGGAACTTAAGACAACCGATGGCGGAAAGGTTACTCAAGATACGAAATTAACCGAACTCGGAATAACAGCAGGATCGAAAATATCCCTGACTGTAGCAGGCGAAGCCAAAGAGATAGAAGTAACCGAAGATATGACCATGTACGGTTTCACTACCGAATTAAGGAATGCCGGCGTTAACGCGAATTTTGATGTTGCAAACAAGAGATTGTTTATAAGCGCAAAAGAGACCGGAGCTGATAAAGATTTCAAATTTACGGACGGAACAGAAGCATTAAACAAACTGGGTCTTACCGCCAAAGCCGGATCCAACAGAATTTACGGATCTGATGCGGAACTCGAATTAAACGGAGCAACATTTAAATCATCTTCCAATACTTTTAAGATTAACGGTTCGACATATACTGTTAATGAAGTAACAGATGAGAATATTACTCTTAAAACAACGACGGATACTTCGGGTATATATGACACCATTAAGAATTTCTTCAAAGACTATAACGAAACAATCAATGCGATGGCAAAAGCTTATAATGCCGAATCGTCCAGCAAATACAGCATGCTCACCGATGAAATGAAGGATGTTATGTCCGAGAAGGAAGTTGAAGAATGGGAAGGCAAGATAAAAGATTCTCTTCTCAGAAAAGACGAAAGCTTAAATGCAATTATGTCGGTGATGAGAGATGCGATGTCTTCACAGATTGAAATCGACGGAAAGAAATATACACTTGCCGATTTCGGAATTGACAAACAAAGTTATCTCACGGCCGATGCTAACGAGAGATATGCTTATCATATTGACGGAGATAAAGACGATGAAGTTTCCGCAGGAAAAACAGATAAGTTGAATGCTCTTATAGCTGAAAATCCGGAATTGGTAGGAAAATTCTTTTCGGAATTATCCAATAAGCTTTATCAGGCTATGGATAAAAAGATGGCTTCTACCGAATACAGTTCGGTTTACAAGGTTTATAACGACAAGAAGATGCAGACTGAATACAACAGTTATACAAAGAAGATAGCTGATTTGGAAGCTAAGCTTACTGAGGCGGAAGACAGATATTACAAGAAATTCGGACAGATGGAATCGATGCTTTCCAAGCTGAATGATTCTTCGTCATCCATTTCTGCATTATTTAATATGTAATTCAAGCGGAATCACCGTTGGTTTCGTTTAGGTATGAAGAATAAATCAACGAAAGAGCGGTGATTCCGAATTTTATTATCCGGAGGAACATACTAGATGAACAATCCATATGATCAGTATCAGAAGAGCAAGATACTTACGGCATCTCCTGCAGAACTGACACTAATGCTGTATGAAGGCGCTATAAAATTCGGAAACATTGCAATAGCGGCAATGCGACAGGAAAAGAAGGATATCGAAAAAGCCCATATCAACATAGTAAAAGTTCAAAAAATAATCGAAGAATTCCGATGCACTCTTAACTGGGATTATCCGGTTGCTCAGGATTTTGATAACGTATATGTATACCTTCTTCAAAGACTTCTTCAGGCTAACATGGCAAAAGATCCGGAAATAATGGAAGAGGTTGTGGGTCATTTGAGAACAATGCGCGATACCTGGGTTGAAGTAATGAATAAGAATAAAAGAGGAGAAGTGTAAGCTTCTCCTTTTTGAGATAAAAAGAATCTGATTATTCTATAGATAGGAGTCGATATGGATAATTATTTAAATGTATTAAAAGACAGTCTTATAAAAAAAGAGAGCATTCTTTCTGAATTGATTTCAAAAAGCGAAAACCAGGCAATAATAGTCAAGGCAGAACAGGTTGATTGGGAAAAGTTTACGCAAATTGTGGACGAGAAGGGCGTACTGATTGACGAAATAATGAAACTTGATGACGGTTTCGAAGCGCTTTACGAGAGAATCAAAGAAGGCCTTGAAGAAAACAAGGATAAATATAAAGACATAATAACGGAAATAAAAACCCTTGTTAAATCCGTGACTGAGAAGAGTGCCGATCTGCAGGCCATAGAATACAGAAACAAAACGATCATCGAAACAGCTTTTTCCAACGCAAGAAAAGAAATAAAACAATCAAAACTCGGTCAAAAGGCGGCAGCGGATTATTACAATAAAATGAATAAAATTAATACCATAGATCCGCAATTGATGGACAAAAACTGCTAAAAATTTTTGAAAAAATTTTTGATTTTGGGGTTAATTTTACCAAAAGATTTCCGATATAGTATTTACAAGTAATAAAGTTACTGTTAACTTAAGTAATTAATCGGATGGAGCGTACGGCCGGAAGATTGATTGCGGAAAACAGAGTGGCAAGGAAGCCACCGGAAATTCAAGGAGGAAAAAAATATGGTAGTACAGCACAATTTAAGAGCAATGAATTCCAACAGAATGTTGGGCGTAACAAGCAGTCAGCAGTCAAAGTCAACTGAGAAGTTATCTTCGGGTTACAAGATTAACCGTGCAGCAGATGATGCAGCAGGTCTTGCTATTTCCGAGAAGATGAGAAAACAGGTTCGTGGCCTTACAAAGGCTGTTGCAAAC
>JAEEGL014343488.1_pt1 | contig 10427 bp, 9 predicted proteins | sample 9134231 | NCBI WGS metagenome assembly JAEEGL01 (sample SAMN16246548, study PRJNA631951) | gut metagenome | biome: gut microbiome; feature: rumen; material: fiber-attached | host: Bos | place: Iran: Karaj | collected 2018-10
AGATGATGAATTGATAGATGAATTTATGTTTTTGGGAGCGGAGACTGCTGAGAAGATCGTGATAGAGAATCCGTACAAGATCGCTGAAATGATTGAAGTATTTGAGCCTATCCCGGATGTTGACAGGAAGTGCCCATCATATCCGGATACAGCCCGGAAATTAAAAAAGATATGTTTTAAGAAGGCGCATGAGATATATGGAGATAAGCTTCCGGCGAAAGTAAAAGAAAGGCTTAACGAAGAGCTTGCCGGTTTGAGTATTGTGCCCTATGATTCGCTTTATATGATAGCTCATGATATCGCAAAAAAGAGTAAAGAAGCAGGCTTCACAGTCGGAGCCAGGGGATGTGCCGGCGCTTCATTTGTGTCTTATCTTATCGGAATATCAACGACCAATCCTTTACCCGCGCATTACATCTGTCGAAAGTGCAAAACATCGGTTTTTAAAGTTGCATCTTCAACCGGATATCACTCGGGCTTCGTTGGAGCTGACCTTCCGGATAAGCTCTGCCCATTATGCGGCATAAAAATGAGCAAGGATGGCTATGACATCCCGGCCGAGACCTTTACCGGATGGCATTATTCCAAAGAACCGAGCTTTGATATAAATATAGCACCCGAATATCTGCAAAAGGCACGGCTTAGCCTGGCCGACATCGAAGGAATAGGAGGAGTTTTTCACGCAGGGACTAATTCTACGGTAAGCCGGAATGAAGCCGAAAAAATAGCAAAAGCCTATTACAAAATGACAGGGAAAAAGGTCGAAAAAAATGCGGTAATAAGAATGGTTACAAATATAGCAGGTGTTAAGAAAGCTGATGCCAGCCATCCGGTAGGAATGATCTTACTGCCTAAGGGCGTAGATATTAACACTTATTCACCTGTTATAAGGTGTGCGGAGGATGATATTTTAAGCACCCAGCTTGATTGGCATGACATAGACGCGTTCCTTTATAAGGTGAATCTAATCCCACACAGCTACCCGTCTTTCGTAAAGTATCTGGAAGATGAGACCGGTGTGAAAAAGGATGATATCCCGCTTGATGATGAAAAGGTGATGAGCCTGTTTGCCGGAACGGACATATTAGGCGTTGACCCTGAAAAGATTGGTGGAATAACGATAGGGACCCTTGGAGTGTCTGAGTTTGGCTGTAAGGAGGCAAGAGATATCATAGGAGAGGCACATCCACGCAGCTTTGGTGATCTGATTAAAATATCCGCCTTGCTTCACGGAACGGGTGCATGGCATAACAATGCTGAAACGCTTATTAAAAATGGCATTGCCGGCCTTGACGATTGCATCGCTTGCAGAGACGATATCATGCATTATCTGATCGATAAAGGAATAGCCCGCGATATAGCTTTCCACATTATGGAATTCGTGCGCAGGGGTAAGGCCTCAAGCTATTGGGGCTGTGAACTAAAGCCTGAATGGATAGAACAGATGAAAACTCACGGTGTCCCCGATTGGTACATAGAATCGATTAAAAAGATACAATACCTCTTCCCAAAAGCACACTGCGCGTATTATACCCTCGCCTTATGGCAGATGCTTTACTATAAGTTCTATTACCCGGAAGCATTTTACCGCGGCTGGCTTAAATATGTTGCTGTGGCGGTTAATGCTACTATGGCCTGCAAGGAGTATGATAAGATATTAGGCATGTATGAAGAACTCTCGAAAAGGAATTATAACAGACTGGGTGAGAAGAGTAAAATGATGTTGGATGAGCTGCCTGTGGTGATGGAGATGTTTGAGAGGGAGGTAACATAAGCTGATTTTGTACGGATAGAGTGTTGAAGGTATGGCTTAGAGAAGAACGGTTAAGAATAAAATACTACAATAACTGGGGAATGAGTGTGAAGTTTATTCGGCGGCTTGAACTATTAGTGAGGGTATATAATAGTTTGCTTTGTTTTTTTAAGTTTAAAAATGCAATTAATTGTAAATAATACTTTATTTGACTATGATTAATTGAGGAGGGTATAATTAGACTATAAAACTGTATAGGGGGAAAGCAAATGTCATGGTGGGATGATTTGGAAAGGAATTTAGACAAGTTGGAAGAGAATTCACAAAAAGTAGCTGACGTAACTGAAAGAAATGTGGTTGTGGATAAAAGGAATTATTTTCACGATAATGATCAAAAAATACAATTAGAAAAGGATCTAAAGAATATCTATGGCAAAAAGTTGGAGTTATTTGAGGATGTTGAACTAGATTTGGCGGATATTGAAAAACGCAATCAGGAACTTATAAAAAAATATGAAGAAGGCGTAAATAAGGTATGTGATGAGTTACATGATAGTATCATGATTTTCAAAGAGAAAACGAATACAGGTGAAAACCAAAGAAACGTATTCCTAATCATGGATAAACAAGTGGATATGCTATTAAGCTTTACTGATAGGAATGAGCAAGTAAAGAAAAGTCAGCTTTTGAAAAGATACTCTACTTTTAGAAAATATCACAATGAAGAAGTGGGTAAAATTAGAAAAACAAAAAAACCAAATGAGTCTGATTTTGAGAAGGAACTAAAAAACGTAGATTTTCATGTTTCAGAAGTTGAGAGAACTAATTCTAAAATGGACTCTTCAGAAAAAGAAACATGGGCATTAGCTTTTATCTCGGGAGTGGTAGCGATTATTACTTTAGTTTTTGCATCTTCTTCCTTTGGCCCTGGTAGTACTACTTTTATTATATGTGTTTTGGCTTGCTTTCTTGCGACATTATTTGCGATTGCTAATGCCCAATTGGCGTTACAAGCACGTAAAGAAAGAGAAAAAAGAATGAGTCATGTTTTATCTGAAGCAAAAATAGAAAAAAGGAAGCTGATTGAAAAACATAATAAAGACGCGAAAAATTACGAGGTCTATTGCAAAAAATTAGATAAACTGAGAGAGAAGAACAAGGCTGATTATGTCGAGATGATAAAGATGTATATACCAGAGAAAGTTGTAAAAAAAGCTTCAGATAAAATTAACATTGTTTTAGGTCAATACCAAGAGAATGTTATTACAGAAAAACGGGAACCTTACAGAAAACGAATTTGCGAGTACTTTTTGGAGAATAGAGCTTCAACTGTTAAAGAAGCGTTAGCCCTTTTGGAAGAGGATCTTTATAGAGAAAAACAGCTTGAAATTATTCGTGAACGAAATAAAATGATAAAAGAGGAGAATAGGCGACAAGCCGAACATGCTGAGTTTATGGCCGGACTTGAACTTGAAAGAGTAAGTACAGAAAAACGTTTGCTTTATGAACAAAGAGAGGCTGATCGAGAACGAAGAAGAGACGAAGAAGAAAGACGAAGAAACGAAGAAGAAAGACGCAGGGAAGACGATGCTCGAAGGAGGAGGGAAGAAAATGATAGAAGTAACCGGAAATCAGCTTTTTTATCTGCTCAACGGGAATATAATCGCCTTGCAAATATTAAGGCGGGGCTTGATAGGACGGGAGACTCAAGGGCAGCGGCAGTGATTCAAGCTCAAATGGAAAAGCAGCACACTATAATGTTGCAGAATAAAGATTAATAATAAAAATTGGGGATATTAAAATAAATAATAATATGGTATTTGAGTATTTGGAATTCAAAGAGGGCAGTTATAATACATCGAAGGGAAGAAATTCAAAGCTTATTGGGGGATAATTTGATTTAATGAATTATGCCAATACTATTATGTTATAAGACCAGGGAGTTCTACACTCGCTGGTTTTGTATTTGGAAGAAAATCCATTAAAGGCTAAGATTAGAAGTTTACAGATAACTTCAAGTGCTTAGGCTAAACAGATATCTACAAGACCTATGAAATGACTAAATCCGTTGTTACTTATCGCAAGAATAGACATCTGTCGGAAGAACAGAGAGAAGTAGCAGGTAGCAAGGAAATGTCTAAAACTTATAAATAGAAATGTCTAAAACTTGTAAATAGAACTTGAATTTATTCCAGTATTGGAATACAATTTAACAGTTGGAGGAAGTTATGGAATACTTAACAGCGGCAGAAATTGCAGAAATATGGGGAATGTCCAGTCGAAGGGTTAGAATCCTTTGTCATGAAGGTAGAGTAGAGGGGGCAATTATGAAGGGGAGTATTTGGTTAATTCCCCAAAACACCTCCAAACCTAATCAAAATACACGAGGTCGTAAGAAGAATACATCTGCCGTATAGTAGATATAGGAGATATACATGAGAGAACAGCTGAAAGAAATGATTATTCCCAATTTTTTGAAAGCAACGCAACAAGTAAAGCAGTCTGATATAGAGGATACTTTGATAAATGCCTATTTGGAAAAAAAAGACGGGAATAGTGTTGTTAAAGAATCAATAGATAAATATGGGTTATCTGTTGATATAGAAAACCTAACATACCTTTTTGAGGCACTATTGGATTACGAAGATGTTAATGAGAACGGCATTTTTTTTACACCACAGTATATAGCCACTTTTATTTGTAATGGTATTCTTTCAAACGTTAAAACATGGAATGAGAATTATAAACTAATAGATCCTGGATGTGGATGCGGTATTTTCCTAATAGCTGCGACACTTTTTATTCATGAAAAGTTTGGAATACCGATTAAGACGATTATTCAGAAAAATATTTATGGAATAGATATTATGCCGGAGAATGTACGGCGGTGTAAAAAAATACTTAAGGCTTTAGTACAGAAAGAAGGAGCACAAATTGAAGATGCTGATATTAACATCATAAATGCAGATAGTCTCAAGGATGATTGGGTTGACCTTTTTGGCATTTCAAAGTTTGACTATATTATTGGTAATCCGCCATATGTAAATACTCATGATATGAGCAAAGAAACGGCAAACTTTCTCAAAAAGACCTTTGAGACTACTAAAAATGGGGTTTATAACATCTTTTATGCCTTTATAGAAAGGGGTATGTATTATATATCTCAGAGTGGCAAACTGAGTTATATTGTTCCTAACAATTTCTTAACCATAAAATCCGCCACCGATCTGAGAAATTATATTCAAAAAAATAGATATCTTTGCAGTGTATTGGATTTTGCTGGCAATATGATATTCAAGCCTGTGAGGACATATAACTGTATTATAGTTATGGATAAATCGGACAAGGATGGCTTTAAATATTGCGTTATGGATAAAGCCAACAACATTCCAGCTGCTTTGGATGCCATTATTTATGATGAAATGCCGTTTGAACATCTTGATAAAGCTGGATGGAAGTTAGTTGATCATGAAACATATATGAATCTTGCTAAGATCGAAGGACAGTTTAAGCCAATCAAAGATTATATCAGAACAGGAATTGCTACGTTAAGAGATGAAGTGTACATGGTATTTTATGATGGTCGTGTATACTGGAAAGAGGCTGATGGGGTTAAATACGAGATAGAACCAGAATTGGTTAGGACGATTTATAAAATTCCTGAGTTGAAGAATTGCAAAAACCTTAAGGATGTCAGCAGACATATTATTTTTCCATACAAAAAGGGCAAGAACGGATATGTGTTAATAGACGAAGAAACTATGCAGAAGCGATATCCAAATACATATGCGTATCTAAGGGCAATGAAAGGGGAATTAGATAGTCGCGACAATGGAAAACCCAATCCGGTCGCGTGGTATGCCTATGGAAGAACGCAAGGTTTGAATAAGTTCGGGAAAAAACTGTTATTCCCGACATTTGCAGATACGCCGAAATTCTTGGCCGTAGACGATGATGAAGCGCTTTTCTGTAATGGCTATGGAGTATTTGAAAATGATTATTTGGATCTTGATGAACTGTTGCCGATTTTGAATTCAAAAATCATGAAATATTATGTGTCTAATACGAGTTATTCGATTGAAGGGGGATATTATTGCTATCAGAAGAAATATATTGAGAGGTTTTCATTGCCATGGTTTACAGAGGATGAAAAGCAGCTTTTAAAGATTGGAAACAGCGAAAAGATAGATAGGCTTCTTGAAGAAAAATACGGCGTGTGTATATAGGAAGGGTGTTATGAGCTATATTGATGAGCAGTTGAATAAATTTAAGAAAATGATTGAGGATGCCATCATTGTAGGTGGTGCAGATGGCAAAAATGCATGTATAAGAACACAGGCACCTATAAATTTGATTCATGATGCAGTAAAGCTGGAACTTATAAATCATGGTATTCGTGAAGAGCTTATATTCCCACCATTTGGTGAATCAAAACCCGAAATTAAATTAGCGGGATTCTTAAAACAGAAGGATCAAGATGTATGCGTTGTTCCAAAAGGGATTAAGGAAAAAAGCACACCTATTGATTGGGGATTGATGGCGTTTCAGAATGAAATAGATCCTTATGGCTTTGATTTTTCTACGAATACATTGGTTATAAATGTTAGAAGCCAGATGAGTAGCCTTGCAAAGAATGCTGACACTCTGTTTGAAAGGACTTTCGCAGAGGCGTTGAATCTTCATATGAGATATCCCAATATGGTTCTGGGTGAAGTCTATTTGATACCTGTTTATGAATATGACGATACGGAAGCAGCAAAGCATCAAGTGGCATTTAAGAATAAACATGTTAATGTAGAAAAATACATTACCTTTTTTGATGCAATTAACAAAAGGCAGAAGGTTGAGGAAACCTATAAATATGAGAGATGTACGCTCTTAGTCGTAGATTTTAGACCAGATAGTCCAAAACTATATAGAAATAGTGATGAGTTAAAGAAAGATGGAATCGTTTCCAAGTCATTTCCATTAGAGTATGCATCGCTTGCTTTTGATACCTTTACTGAGGAAATTGTTGATATTTATGCGGAGCGATATTCGATAAAGAATATACAAGATATAAACCGCATTAAGCGTTTGACAGCGTATGAGGAGAAGATGAGGAAGGTGCATGAGAAAAGCCAATAATGAACAGGAAGAATTTCTGCTACTCAAAATAAAATTACACAATGGTGTGGATTTTTATTCTGAACACAATTCTTTAATTGATAAGTTTGGATATGTTGATTTTGCTAAGGCTTGAAATTCTATATTGAAAACAGATTGTTTAAAGGAATGAGATATAATTTTCATCAATGAAAGTATCGTTAATTGCGGTGCGTTGTATGCTGTTACGCTCAAGGAAGTCTTAGACAAGGAAAAAGTGTATCGGGATTATTACACTGATATTGAATTCACCAACGTAATTTGGTTAAGGCTTTCGGATATTAGAACTATTGATAAAAAGAATTATTTTGATAGCTATGAGATGCGTGCGGGGGAGATGTATCGAGTGCCTTGAAATCAATGCCCCTCAATTTTTATATTTGAAAGAGAGCAAAAAAGTGAGTGCGGTTGTTTTACTTACACGTGAAAACGAAGCTGTAAAATACTTATGTCAAAGGGATAAACGATTATCAAGAGTCATTGACCTTGTAGGAGATTATACATATAGGCCGTATGATGACAGTTTTTCATTTTTGGCAAATCAGATAATTGGACAAATGCTAAGTGCTAAGGTGTCTGTTAAAATATCTGAACGCTTAGAAAAACTGTGTAATGGGGCAATTACGCCTAAGAATATTCTGGAAATAAACGATTGCGATATGCGATCAACAGGGATGTCTCTTGCCAAAGCACATAACATAAAGAATCTTGCTTTAGCTGTTAAAAATGGAGAAATCGCATTTGAAGAGATCGACCAGATGGATGATTCTTCGGTGATAAGAGAATTAACAAGACTTAAGGGCATAGGTAATTGGACAGCTAAGATGTACTTAATATTTGTACTTGACCGACCAGATGTATTGCCTTATGAGGATATGGCATTTTTACAATCATACGCATGGATGTATAAAGCATCTGATTTGACAAGAAAAGCTATTGAAAAGAAGTGTAAAAAATGGAAACCATATACTTCACTTGGAGCAAGATATTTATACAAAGCTTTGGATTTGGGCTTAACAAAAACGGACTTCCATCTGTTTAAATCTCTATAAACACCCCGCCATATGTATTATTTCTGCACTGCCTATGTTATAATTATTTTGCCATTCGGAATTCATAATCGAATAATACAAAGTCACATAAAAGGTACACACAAAATGCTATAATAGATAAAAAGAGAGGGTACAGCATATGTACGAAGACGGTGTTTTGGTATTTGAGGATATAGAGGAAGAGGATTTTGAATTACTTACCTCCACATTTGCTAACGAAATGTGTTCATGGGTTGCGTTTGAAGTTTATAAGCATTATGGTGACAGGGTAGAGCATCATTTTATTGAGTATCCCGGGTGTCATTTTATTATTAATGCTCCGAAGCATTATGTGAATGATAAGGGCATGGAAATCCTTGGGGTGAACATCCATCTTCATCCGATATCCGAGAAAGAAGTATTGATCACCGGCGTAGAGGCTGGGGTTATGAATCTGATTCTATCGCCTGAAGAGGCTGTTAATTTCTTGTGTACGATTTTTGATAAATAAGAGGCGGTATATGATAGATGAATGGGTGCAGAAAAACTTGTAAGTTATAACATAATATATACATGAAACGAGGCAGGCCGATCATTCCCGGCCTGCCTCAAATTCTTCTCTGTGTTTCATAAAGAAATTAAACCACTCGCGCATTCCGGTAAGTTCTGTCCATGGTTTGATATCTACCGGGTCTGCGTCAAGATCGTATATCTTTGCGCCCTTCATTGACAGAAACACAGGAGAGTGCGTGGCAATGATAAACTGGCTTTCAAAAAAGCGTGCCGATGACATGATATAGTCGGCAAGTTCCATCTGGCGCTCAAGGGAAAGGCTGTTTTCCGGCTCGTCCAAAAGATAAAGGCAGGGTTTTTCAATCTTACTTATAAAGTACTGAAAACCGCGCTCGCCATTCGAAAGTTCACGCTGTTCTTCTTCCTTCAAATATTTGCTTACATATTTTGATTCTGACATCCGTCTGTCTTTCAGTTGTTCAATATCATCAAATAAACTCAGCTGCTTATACTTAAGGTTTTCCCAGTTTTCCATTAGTGCCAATTTCTTATCCAGCCGGTGATCGTTGTGATCCCTGCACTTAAGGATATATTCAAAAACATCATCGCTTACTATGATCTGGCTGTCTTCAGGAATCTTAAGCTCATAATATGTGTTATGGTTGTATCTGCAAAGCTTAAGATATTTACCGTAAAATTCACCCTTGTTAAACGGGGCTTCGCGATTTAAAGACAGCTTTTCGGCGATGATATTAAGAGCAGTAGTCTTGCCGCTACCGTTGCCACCGTAGAGTATGGTTATCTCGCTGCAATCGATTCGGTTCAGATGATGCCTTGTAAGTATGTCAAAAGGGTAGGTGGAATCATAGAAAGAACGAATGCTGAAATCACGATACATTTCGGCCGACACTTCCTCCGGCGTAAGATCTTTAGGATATAGGAATTTGTTTTCTTTATCCTCTCCGGCAAAAATAAAATTATCAAGATAGATCATATGGGCTCCTTTTTTTAGGGATGTTTGATTAATTATAGCATTTCCGGCGCTCCAAAAAGGACCCATGCCTTTTTGAATTTTTGTTATCTAAATGATAAGTGATATTGACAATATGAAAAACATAGGTGAGCCTTGATAAATAGCAGGCTGTCCCATTTTTAGTATGCTGCTTGTGCTATATATAAACTGAATACATTTATGAAGGGGACGCGTTGCTATTATGGACGATCAAATCATTGAACAATTAATGATAGGAAGATGGCATTCATGTTTCGTAACGCTCATGGATGATAATTATATTATGATTACAGGCGGCGATGGCTGGAGCATGACGGCATACACATTGGAAACACTTAAATCCGCAATCGAATATTGGAATGAGTGTGATTGTAAATAAGTGTAATCCACACAATGAAAAGGAGTGCGGTCTGAATAATGACTCCGGTATAAAAATGATACGGATAGTGCCTGACGGATCGCAGCATTTCAGCTATAGGGCAAGACAAGTGAGGAGGAGAGACACTATGGATGCATTGGGATTTTTGAATTCGGTGGATGTAAGAGAACATCTAAAAAAAACAGGATATCGGCCGAGCTTGCTTGAGGCAGCATATTTTATATACAACAATAAAACAAAGCCCATGGATGAAAAATTCAAAGCTTTTAATGAGCTGCTGGAAGAAACAGATGATATGATACTTGATGAGAAGGCAGGGTGGCGTTGGGGCAGGGAAGGAATAAAGAACATAGTGTTCATGCCTGCCACATATGGCATGAGTGCCCACGGCTTGATAAAGAGGTATATGTCGGAGCAACGGCAGCTGTGGGCGTTTTTCCTGAATAAAGATCCTGCGTTTGTTTACACTTGTCTGATCAAGAGACGCATAAAGTATAACATTGAAGATATCCGTGAAATCAACTGTGACAATGAGGAAGACTTTATATTTGCCGACTATGAAAGCGCTTACGAACACTGCATAGCAAGGATCTC
>JAEEGL014435159.1_pt1 | contig 10427 bp, 7 predicted proteins | sample 9134231 | NCBI WGS metagenome assembly JAEEGL01 (sample SAMN16246548, study PRJNA631951) | gut metagenome | biome: gut microbiome; feature: rumen; material: fiber-attached | host: Bos | place: Iran: Karaj | collected 2018-10
AAAAAAGTAGAACTTGCTCAACTTATTTTTTCAACTTTCTTTCCGCAAAGAAAGTTGAGCAAAGAAGGCGCCAGGGGGCGGGGCGGGTCGAAAGAAAATTTCGGGGTTAAAACCCATAGGAAACCGAATATCGACCGTCCCCGAAATTTGGTCTTTCTCCATGCCCCTCCCCCTTGGATCCCCTACCCCTTGGGGACGCGGGCGTTCGGTTCGCGATTCTCTTGATGTCCTTAGTTAGGGGGAGAAGGCGAATCCACTGTCGGAGACAGAGACGCGGCGTTTGCGGTGCAAAAAAAGTATGAGAGCCAATCCACCAGCGGAGAAGCGGCAGACAACCCGTCAGGTTTTTGCCGCATGTAAGGAAAAGAAAAAAGAGAAAAAAGCGCCGGGGCGTCTTCATAAGCCCCCGGCGCTTTTATTCTTCGGTAGAGAGCAATTGCCCCGCGACGTAAACTTCCTTGATCCCGAAATCGGCCGATAACCGAACGAAATCGGCCCGGCAGCCCGGCTTCAGCCGACCGACGTCGGCCAGCCCCAGCATATCGGCCGGATTGGCGGTCGCCGCGCCGAGCGCATCGGCCGGCGGGATCCCGCAGAATTCCGCGTAATTCCGAACGCCGTCGAACAGCGAAAGCGTGCTCCCCGCGAGCGCGCCTTCCGCAGTGTAGGCGCGGCCGTCCCGCAGGACGACGGGATTCCCGGCGATCGAATAGGAGCCGTCGGGACAGCCGGTCCCCTCCATTGAATCGGAGATCAGCACGACGCGGGACGGATCCTTGACACGCCCGATCAGCGCCACGGTCTCCGGCGCAAGATGCAGGCCGTCGCAGATCACCTCGACATAGGCGTCGGTCAGAAGACCGGCCAGCGCGGCGCCGCCCGCGCGGTGATGGAGCGGCGGCATGGTGTTGAAAAGATGCGTAAACGAGCGAAGCCCTTTCCCGACCAGCGCCGTCGCTTCCTCAAAGGTCGCGTCGGTATGGGCCAGCCCCGCCGTCGCGCCGCAGGCCAGGACCGCGCTCAGAAAGGCGCCGTCGGGATCCCTTTCGTAAGCGGCCGAGAGATGCAGCTTCATGCCGCCTGCCCGATCGGCAAACAGCGCCGGCTCCGCCGGATCGAGCGGCGCGAGCAGAGAGGCCGCGTGAGCACCCCGGCGCGAGGGCGACAGATACCGCCCCTCGATATGGACCGCGCGGAATCCCGCCTCGCGGATCCGGTCGACGGCGTCGAGCATCTCGGGCAGCGGCGCCGACGCGATCGTGGGCACGACGGTCGTGACGCCCCGCAAGGCGTATTGCCGCTTCAGCTTTTTCAGTTCGTCGACCGAGGCGGTGAGAAAATCGTATCCGCCCCGTCCGTGCGTGTGGACGTCGATCAGACCGGGGATCAGGAGATCTCCTTCAAAATCGGCGGCGCCTTCGGCTTCCCGGAGCTCCGTGATCGTTCCGTTCTCGCAGCAGAGACCGCCGCGCCGGAAACGGCGCGTTTCTCCGTCATACAGAACGGCGTTTCGGATCTTCATTGCCGTTTCTCCTTTCCGTTTTTCGCACCGGAGCCGCTTCTTTCCGGCGGTGCGGCGCGTAACTGTTCGGGCGGTTATAAAAGCGTGACGTCACCGGGATGTTTTTTCAGGATCACCGACGCCGCCTCACGGTCGCAGAAGGCCGTGACCTTATCGGGGACCAGCTGCAGAAGCGAGGCCGGTACCTGCGGCGTGACCGGGCCGAAAAAGGCCTCCTCCACAATGTCGGCTTTGCTTACGCCGTTGGCCAGGAACAGGATCCTCCCGGCGTTCAGGATCTCCCCGCAGCCCATCGAATACGCGTAACGCGGCACGTCGTCGGGAGAGTCGAAAAAGCGGGCGTTGGCTCTGATCGTGCTGTCGGTGAGAGCGACGCGCGAGGTCCCGATCGGAATTTCCCCGGAGGGTTCGTTGAAGCCGATATGCCCGTCTTCCCCGATCCCGAGTACCTGCAGATCGATCCCGCCGAGCGAGGCGATCAGCTTATCATAGCGGGCCGTCTCGGCCTTCTCGTCCCGGTTCGTCCCGTCGGGAAGATGGGTGTTGGCCGGATCGATATCGATATGATCAAACAGGTTCCGCTTCATAAAATACGCGTAGCTCTGCTCGTGCGAAGCGGCCAGCCCGCAGTATTCGTCGAGATTGACGGTCCTGACCCGGCGGAAACTCAGAAGCCCCGCTTTACAGCGCGCGACCAGCTCCCGGTACAGTCCGACCGGCGTCGAGCCCGTCGCCAGGCCCAGCACGCAGTCGGGTTTCCGGATCAGCAGCTCCGTCATCACGTCGGCCGCCCGCCGGCTCATTTCTTCGTAAGTGTCACAAACGAAAAGTTTCACAAAAACGATCCTTTCTTTTACTCTGTCCGGGAAACCCAGACCGTTTTTTCGCTATTCGATTTCCGGCATCGCGGCGCCGATGATGCCGGCGTCGTTGCCGAGCGCCGCCGCGACGATTTTCGTCCGGGCGCCTTCAGCCCCCGCGAAGCTCTTGCTCTCGATCTTGTCCCGGAGCGGCGCCAGCAGCGCCTCTCCCTCGCGGGACATCCCGCCGCCGAGGCAAACGACCTCGGGCTGCAGGAGTTGGATCACGTTCGCGATCCCGGTCGCCAACATTTCGGTAAAGGTCCCGACCAGCGCGGCCGCGGCGGGATCTCCCTTCCGCATCGCCTCGAAAGCGGTTTTTCCGGTGACGGATTCCGGCGTCGGCGCCAGACGGGCGAGAAGCCCGCCGGGATCCCGCCGGATCGCCAGGCGCGTCTGACGGATCAGGGCGCTTGCCGAACTGTACGCTTCCAGACAGCCGCGGCTGCCGCAGGCGCAGCGGCGGCCGCCGGCCCGTACAGTGATATGGCCGATCTCGCCGGCGGCGCCGTTGAAGCCTTCGTGGATCCGGCCGCCGATCACGATACCGCCTCCGACGCCGGTCCCGAGCGTCACCATCACGAGCGAGGAGCAACCCCGGCCGGCGCCGGCCGCCCATTCGCCGAGCGCGGCGGCGTTGCCGTCGTTCCGTACCGTGACCGGTTTTCCGGTCAGTGCGGCCAGCTTTTCGGCCAGCGGCAGATCCCGGAAGCCGAGGTTGTCGGCGCGGCTGACGACGCCGCGGCTGACGACGCCGGGCGTACCGACGCCGACCGAAGCGACCGCCTCAAAGGGAACGCCGGCCTCTTCGCAGATCCGGCGGCAGAGAAGCCCGATCTCGGAGAGGATCTCCTCCGCGCTGCGCGGGAGTGCCGTGGGCACCGAGCGCTTGATCAGCATTCGCCGGTTCTCTTCGACCAGCCCTGCCGCGATGTTGGTGCCGCCGAGATCGATGCCGATGGTCAGCATGAAGATCGCCTCCTCTGTCCGGTCCGGATCCCGGGCCGTTCTTTGAAAAAAGGATAGCATATCCCCTTGTTTTTTTCTATGGAAAATGGTATAATAACTTGGAAAATACTCCGAAACATTCGATTTTACAAACCGGGAGGGGCTGAAATGTTCTCATCACCTGCCGTGGCAGCCCTGCTGCGCGATCTGCACACCGTTTCGGGCTGCCGCGTTTCGCTCCACGACTGCGATTTCCGGGAGATCGCGGCCTGTCCCGAATCGGTTTCGGGATTCTGTTCCCTCGTGCAGCAGAACCCCAAGGCCGGTCTGCACTGTGTTTTCACCGATCGCGACGCCTTTGAGCGGGTCCGCCATTCCGGGAAGATCTATCTCTACAAATGCCGGTTCGGCCTCTGGGAGGCGGCCTGTCCCCTCTACCGGAACGGCGTTCTGGTCGGGTATCTGATGATGGGGCAGGCGAAGGAGAAGGGCCCCGCGTCCGATAATCCCCTCGCCGCGGCGCTTCCTTATCTCGAAGGGAGCCTACGGGAAAAAGCCGGCGACGCGCTGGAGGCGCTGCCGGCGCTTTCGCAGGCCGAGGCGACGGCCTTCTCGCATATCATGACGCTCTGCGCCGAGCATCTGGCCTCGCTTGCCTCCGGGCGGCCGTTCCCGGCCGCCGATCTCCCGGAGGCCGTGATCCGATACATCAACCGGAACCTCGGAAAAAAGCTCGCGATCGGGGATCTCTGCGCCGCGTTCCGGTGCAGCAAGTCCACCCTCATGAAAAGCTTCCGGGACGGGACCGGGATGACGGTCGGGGAATACGTCGTCTCCCGCCGGATCGATCTGGCGAAGGAGCTGCTTCAGTACACGGAGGATCCGATCGGCATGATAGCCGCCGCCTGCGGCTTCCCTGATCCGGCCTATTTTTCCAAAGTCTTCTCCGCCCGCACCGGGCGGCCGCCGAGCGCCTTCCGCCGCGATCCGTTCGGGAAAAAGGGCGGCCTCCGCTGAAAAACGGATTCGTTGCCGATAACGCGCCGGCGCCGCCGTGTCTGTCACGGCGGCGCCGGTTTTTCAGGATTCCGGATATTCGGTCATTCAACCGTGACGCTCTTGGCCAGATTGCGGGGCTTGTCGACGTCGCAGCCGCGATAAACGGCCGTGTAGTAGGCGTAGGTCTGGATCGGGACGATGGCCACGATCGGCATCAGCCACGGATCGGCCGCGGGAAGTTCGATGACGTCGTCGTAATAATCCTGTCCCTTTGCCATGCCTTCGGTACAGATCAGGAGCACGTGACCGCCGCGGGCCTTGACCTCCTTGATGTTGCTGATCGTCTTCTCGACCAGCGCCGGATCGGTGGTGATCGCCATGCAGGGGACGCCCTCGGTGATGAGAGAGATGGTCCCGTGCTTCAGCTCGCCCGCCGCGTAGGATTCGCAGTGCATATAGGAGACTTCCTTGATCTTCATGGTGCCCTCGCACCCGACCGCGTAATCCTGGCCGCGGCCGATGATGAAGAAATCGTGTTTGCTTCGGTTATAGGAGGCGAGGTGCTGATAGACCGCGATGCGCTCGTCGGTCAGCGTTTCGGCCACCAGCTTCGGCAGCCGCTTCATGCCTTCGATCAGCTTCTCGGCGCGCTCGCCGGACAAGGTGCCGCGGTCGATGCCGAGCCGCAGCGCGATCAGATAGAGCACCGCGACCTGCGAGGTAAAGGCCTTCGTAGTGGCTACCGCGATCTCAGGGCCGGCCCAGATGTAGATCGTGCTGTCGGCCTCCCGCGCGATCGAAGAGCCGACGACGTTGACGATCGCCCAGACCGGGATGCCCCTGCTCTTCGCCAGCCGCAGCGCCGCCAGAGAATCGGCGGTTTCGCCCGACTGGGAAATGATGACGACGACGTCGCCCTCGTTCAGGATCGGATCGGCGTAGCGGAATTCCGACGCGATGCAGACGTCGACCGGGATCCGCGACATCCGCTCGATAGCCGCCTTACCGATGCAGCCGGCGTTCATGGCGCTGCCGCAGGCCACGATCACAAGACGGCGGATGCCGGAGGTGTCGGGGATCTCTTCCTTCAGGATGCCGGCGGTGCCGTTGACGAAGTGCGGCAGGATCGCCCGCTCCAGCGTGTGGGGCTGTTCGTGGATCTCCTTGAGCATGAAGTGCGGATAGCCGCCCTTTTCGGCCGCTTCGACGTCCCAGTCGGCGGTCATCAGCTTCCGGGTCGCGGTGATGTCGTTCCCGCCGAAATCGTAAAGCGCGACGCCGTCGGGCGACAGCACGGCAAGTTCCTGCTGTTCGATCAGATAGTATTTTCTCGTGTGGACGAGGATGGCAGGGATGTCGGAGGCGATGAAGCTCTCTCCCTCTCCGACGCCGACGATCAGCGGGCTGTCCTTGCGCACCGCGTAGAGCTTATCGGGGTGATCGCTGAACAGAACGCCGAGCGCGTAGGAGCCCTCGAGCCTTCCGACGGCGCGGATGATCGCGTCGGCCGGATCGCCCCGGTAATAGTAGTCGATCAGATGTGCCACCACTTCGGTATCGGTTTCGGAAACGAAGACGTTGCCCATCGCTTCCATCGACTTTTTCAGCGAGAGATAGTTCTCGATGATGCCGTTGTGGACCAGCGTCACGCGGCCGTACGAATGGGGATGAGAGTTGACGTCGGAGGGCTCTCCGTGCGTGGCCCACCGCGTGTGGCCGATGCCGACGTGACCGACCGGCTTCCCGTCCCGGGCGAGCCGCGCCTCGAGGTTGTCGAGCCGTCCCTTGGCCTTTTCGACCACGACGCGGCCGTTTTCAAAGACGGCGATCCCGGCCGAATCGTACCCGCGGTACTCCAGCTTTTTGAGTCCTTCCATCAAAACATCGGCGGCCTGTTCGCCGCCGTTATAACCTACAATTCCGCACATAACGGTTCCTCTTCTATTCTGTTGATTGCGGCACGGTACCGGCTTTGTTTCGCGGTCGCCCGCGGTTTTTGTTCCGGTATCTTACGACCTGCCGTCTGTCGGAGGGTATCCGCCGAATCTTTCGATAACCCCCGCCTCGTCAACCGCGAAGAGGATTGCGGTCCCGGCGCTATACAGCTCCCTGTATTATGAAAGGCGTCCCGGCGCGGGTCCTCCCGTTCCGCGCGGTCGGTATCAGTATATCATATTTTCGGAAAAGAGTGAAGAGTGAACCGTGAATAAACGGTGAACAATTTATAAAGAGTACGGAGAACAACGGGAAAAGGAATCGGAAGCGGCGGTTCGTTGACAAAACGGTTTCTTTATGGTATAATGAAAAGAAAGACAAAGCCTGCGTTCCGCGCGGAAACGACCGACCGGACATCCCGGTTCCGGAGGATTTATGACCGATTTATGGCACTATCTGACGACGGTGACAAAGCCCGTTGTTCTCTACGGCACCGGCGACGGCGCCGACAAGATCCTGGATGAGCTGACGCGCCGCGGCGTGCCGGTCGCCGGGGTTTTCGCCAGCGACGGCTTCGTCCGGCTCCGGCAGTTCCGGGGGATGAGGGTCCTCTCCTACGCCGAGGCGCTTCGCCGCTTCGGGCCGGAGATGATCGTCCTCATCGCCTTCGGCTCCTCGCTGCCGGAAGTGACGGCGCGCTTCTTTTCGCTCGACGCGCGGCATGAGGTTTACGCGCCGGACGTGCCGGTAGCGGGGGGACCGCTCTTCGACGCCGCCTTTTACGGGGAACACGAATCCGAGCTGAACGGGGCCAGGGAGCTGTTCGCCGACCGGGCGTCGAAGGAGCTCTTCGACGCGATCGTTTCCTTCCGGCTGACCGGCCGGCTTTCGTATCTGACCGTCGGGCTGACCGATCCCGAAACCGTTTTCCGGACCGTCCTTCACCCCGAGCGCTATCGGATCGCGTTCGATCTCGGCGCCTATACCGGCGATACGGCGCTTTCGCTGCTCGAACTGGCGCCCGGTCTTCAGACCGTCGTCGCCCTCGAGCCCGACGAAAGGAATTTTGCGAAGCTCTGCCTCAACACCGCCTCCGACCGGCGGGTGGAAGCCCGCTTCGGCGCCGCCTGGAATCAAAGGGACGTCCTCTTCTTTCCCCGGCGCGGCGGCCGCGGTCTGCGAGGCGCGGTAAACGCCCCCGGCGGCGCCGCCGAAACCCGAGTCGGTTCCGCCGACAGTCCCGGCCGCGGCTTCAGACGCGGCGCCGGCAAGACCGTTCCGGTGGCCGCCTACCCTCCCGACGAGCTAACGGAGGGACGCGATCCCGATTTCATCAAACTCGACGTCGAGGGCGCCGAACAAAACGCACTGATCGGATGCGAGGGCAGTATCACCCGCTGCGGCCCCGATCTGCAGGTCGCCCTTTATCACCGGAGCGAGGATCTCTTCGCCCTGCCCCTATATCTGCACAAGCTGCACCCCGCCTACCGCTTCTATCTCCGCCGTTATCCTTCGGTCCCGGCCTGGGACCTCAATCTGTTTGCTACGGAGGAACCCCGATGAGCGACGTTTTTTCGCGCTTCGCCCCCTTTTTGCAGGATTATATTTACAGCCGCGGCTGGACCGAGCTGCGGGAGGTGCAGGTCAAGGCCGCCGAGGTCCTGTTTGAGACCGGGAGCAATCTGCTCCTCACCTCCGCGACCGCCTCCGGCAAGACCGAGGCCGCCTTTTTCCCGGTGATCTCCCGCCTTTCGGAAGAGGAACCCGCTTCTTTCGGCGCGCTTTACGTCGCGCCGCTCAAAAGTCTCATCAACGATCAGTTCGCCCGGCTCGACGAAGTGCTGACGCTCAGCGGCATCCCGGTCTTTCACTGGCACGGAGACGTCGCCGCCTCGCATAAGAACAAGGCGCTCCGCGATCCGCGCGGGATCCTGCAGATCACGCCGGAATCCCTCGAAAGTATGCTGATGAACCGATCGAACGACATCGTCCGTCTCTTCGGCGATTTAAGGTATATCATCCTTGACGAGGTCCATACCCTGACCGGCAGCGACCGCGGCAATCAGATGCTCTGCCAGCTCTGCCGGCTCTCCCGCCTGATCGGCCGCGATCCCGTCCGCATCGGGCTTTCGGCCACGGTCGGCGACGCCGCAAAAGCCGCCGAATGGCTCGGCGCCGGATCCTCGCGGCCGACCGAGGTCGTCGGAGGCGGCGATACCCGCACCTCGTGGCGACTCGGCATGGAGCATTTCTACATCCAGAACGACGCCCCCGATCAGACCGATCCGACGAGCCGCTTCACGGCCGGGAGCGAGGCCGGCGATGCTCCGACCGGCGATGCTCCGAACGGGGAGATCCCGTCCGGCGAGCCCGCCGGAGAGCCCTACGTCCCGCTGGATCCCGGCTTCGAATATATCTACGACTGTTCCCGTGACAAAAAATGCCTGATCTTCTCCAATTCCCGCGAGGAGACGGAATATCTCACCGCTACGCTGCGGCAGATCGCCGACCGGCGCGGCGACCCCGACGTCTTTCAGATCCATCACGGGAATCTGTCGGCCTCGATCCGCGAGGAAGCCGAGCTGAAGCTGAAGGACGACGATCTCCGCACCGTTACCTGCGCGACCGTGACGCTTGAGCTCGGGATCGACATCGGCCGGCTGGAACGGATCCTGCAGCTCGACGCCCCGACCTCGGTCTCGAGTCTCCTGCAGCGGCTCGGGCGCTCCGGCCGCCGGGGAGAGCCGCCTGAGATGATGATGGTCTTCCGGGAGGAGAATCCCCTGCCCAACACCCCCCTGCCGCAGCTGATGCCCTGGGGGCTGCTCCGGGCGATCGCCATTGTCCAGCTTTATCTCGAAGAGCGCTTTATCGAGCCGCCGAGCGTGAAACGGCTGCCCTTCAGTCTGCTTTTTCAGCAGACGCTCAGCATTCTCGCCGCCTCCGGGGAACTGACACCCAAGGCGTTGGCCGAACGGGTCCTCTCGCTTCCGCCCTTCCTTTGCGTCACGCCGGAGGACTATAAGACGCTGCTCGTCTCGATGCTGAAGAACGACTTTCTCGAGATGACCGAGGAAAAAGGACTGATCGTCGGTCTGCGCGGCGAACGGCTCGTCAACAGCTTCAAATTCTACGCGATCTTCAAGGACAGCGAGGACTACACCGTCCGGAGCGGCTCCGACGAGATCGGGACCATCACCACGCCTCCGCCGGTCGGCGACCGCTTTGCCCTCGCCGGGCGGGTCTGGGAGGTGGAGGAGCTCGACGTCGCCCGCAAGCTCATTTACGTCAAAGAGGTCCGGGGCAAGATGGAGATCTCCTGGCCCGGCGATTACGGAGAGATCCACACGAAGATCCTCGAGCGCATGAAAAAAGTCCTCGAGGAGGACACGGTTTATCCTTATTTAAAGAAAAACGCCCGGCACCGCCTCGACGTGGCGCGCCGGATCGCCCGGAATACCGGGATGCTGACCCGCACGCCGGTCCATCTCGGGGGCTATACCTGGTGTCTCTTCCCGTGGCTCGGGACGCGCTCCTTCCGCACGCTGCGGAAATTCATCGTCCGGAACGGCGGCCGCTTCAAGCTCCATTCGATGGAATACGAGGGCTGCTGCTATATGACCTTCAAGATGGAGCGCGGCGACGGACGGGAGCTGATGACCTGGTTAGCGAAGCAGGCCGAGCACGGGATCGATCCCGAAACGCTTGTCGGCGAAAACGAAGGCCCGGTTTTCGGCAAGTATGACGATTTCATTCCCGCCGAACTGCTCCGCCGCGCCTATATGGCCGATCATCTGAATCCCGGGGAAGCCGCGAAGCGGGTGAAGGAACTGGCGGCGGAAAACGGAGACTGACGTCGTTTTCCGCTTCGCGGTTTCTGATGAGGGGGAGAAGGGGGATGTCCCCCTCTCCCCCTTTTTCGGTACGGTGGGTACCGCAACCCCGTTTCTCTGTCTTCGACAGTGGATTTGCTTTCTAACCCTCACGACGGACTTCAAGAGTATCGCGTCCCCGACGGTGGATCGGCTCTCATATCCTTTTTTGCACCGCAAATGTCGCGTCCCCGACAGTGGATCCACTTTCTCCCCCTTACTAAGGACATCCCCAGCGGCAGGAGCCGAACGTTCGCGTCTCCCAAGGGGTGGGGGATCCAAGGGGGAGGG
>JAEEGL014713726.1_pt1 | contig 10427 bp, 9 predicted proteins | sample 9134231 | NCBI WGS metagenome assembly JAEEGL01 (sample SAMN16246548, study PRJNA631951) | gut metagenome | biome: gut microbiome; feature: rumen; material: fiber-attached | host: Bos | place: Iran: Karaj | collected 2018-10
GGTTGCCAGACCAATTACATTATATTGGAGGTTTTTATTTTATGCAACGCTACCGCTTTTCGATTCTCACCTGCATAGCAGGCGGTTTTCATGTGAGGCTTCGCCTAACATAATAAAAAATAAAAGGTTGATTTTAAAATCAACCTTGTATTATATAGACTGGCAGGAATAGCTGGATTCGAACCAGCGCGTGAGGGAGTCAAAGTCCCTTGCCTTACCGCTTGGCTATATTCCTATTTTCTATTGCCCATTATAGGACAATAGATATTTTACTAAATTTAATTATAAAATGCAAGAACTATTTTAAACTTTCTTTGTATTCTTTAACTAAATCATCTGCTTTTTGCACAAATCCTGCTAATTTATCCCAATTAGCTAAGCGTCCACCAGCAGCCTTAGGGTGTCCTCCACCTTCATATTCTTCTGCAAGAAGATTAATAACTGGTCCTCTTGATCTAAGTCTTATTCTAATTTCATCAGGATATTCAATGAATAAAGCCCATACTGGATGTCCTTCAATAGTTGAAATTGCTGATACTTGGGCAGCTGCATCCTCATCAGAAACCTTAAATTCATTAATAATTTCTCTAGTCATCTTTAAATATGCAAATCCATTTGGAGTTGTTTCAAAATGAGTTAAGCACCAACCTCTTAATTTTAATGTATCAACTGTTTCAACTGATAAATTATTATCAACATATCCTAAATCAACACCATTATCCACTAATAATGCTGCCGCATTAAATGTTCTTGATGTTACAGAATCAAATTTAAATCTACCTGTATCTGTAGAAATACCAACATATAAAGCTGTTGCTGCTTCCTTAGTCATTTTCAATTCATCTTTAAATTTTAAATAAAATTCAGTAATGATTTGAGCACAAGCAGGAGCTGTTGTATCAACGTATTGATAATCACCATATTGGCATACTGGTAAATGATGATCAATTTTAATTGAATAATCAGCTAAATTAAATCTTGTATCTGATAATCTTTCATCTGTTGCACAATCAACACAAATTGATAATGCTCCTTTAAATTTTGATTCATCTTCTAAAATTGTAGGGCTTCCAATAAATGATACAAATTCAGATGTTTCTCCAGTAATAATTATTTCTTTTTCGGGAAATGATTCTTTTAATATTAAAGCTAAACCGTATTGAGAACCAATACAATCTCCATCTGGTCTTTTGTGACCATGAATAATAATTCTGTTATATTCTTTAATCTTTTGTAAAATATGTTCCATTATATCCTCCTTTTATACGCCATAAGATGGCCATATTCTTTGGTTTATTAAAACTGCGTTAGGTGTATCTTTTGTGTAATAATCCGTTGTGCCTGTCTTATCACAATTTTTGTATACCTTAAAAGAATCACCATTTTCATTATCTTTATAAGTAAATGATTCAACGACATAAATTTTTCTATTGAACCATTCGCTATCCTTAAGCTTTGTTAAATTGTTAGAAGCTTTTATTCCTATACCATCTATTCCTTCTGAAACAATAACATTTCCATTCATTGCTGTGTGAGTCCAGCTTCCACCTTTATTTTCTAATACAGTAGTTACATAAACTCTTGAAGTATATTTAGCTATATGATTTATGAATGATTGTGTTGGGAATTGATGTTGAACATTATATGTATATTCACTAGTTCCTGCACAACAACAAACAACGCAAATCTTTGGTTTTATTATACTTAATAGGCAATCATTAGATGAAGTCTTAGAGCCATGATGTCCTGCCTTATATAATTCAACTTCTGGTAAAGTCTTTTCTTTAGTAGAGCCATCATAATATTTTGACATTTCCTTTTCACCTTCAAGCTCCAAATCACCTGTCAAAATAAAATGTTGAGACTTACCATCTTTAATATATGAAAATAATGTACAAACAGAAAAATTATTTTCATCATCTGAATCTACTTTATTATTGTTATCATTATCAAAATAATAATAATTATATAAAATAGTCATTGTAACATTATCACTTAATTGATATTGAGAAGATGCTCCATTTAGATTTTTAAAGCATTCTCCTGCAGTATAATGGTGCTTAGCGTATTGATCTCTTGCCTTTAAATAATTACCATATGTTGCGGTTGTTTTAATTGTACCTGCAAAATAGCTTCTTGATTTTGCACCAGATGATTTAAATTGTTGAAATTGCTCACTTGTTTCACAAGAAAAATCTATACAAGTATCAACTGTATAATTTTGGAAAAATTTGGGGAATGCTGCAATATGGTCAGCATCTCCATGAGTTGCAATCACATATTCTAATTTTTTATCCTTACAATATTGGTTAATATATGCACTTGTTGTTGTAAATGAATTTGATTCACTTCCAGCATCAATTAAAATATCAGTATCTCCAGCCTTAATGTAAATTGAATCACCTGCTGCATCATTTCCAAGCATCATAAAATGAATTTGGAAATCGTCATATAAAACATCCTCAACGATATCTTTATGTTCTGTAGTACCTAAATCTATATGTGCATGCTTTTCGTTTGTTTCGTCAGTAACTGTATTTGTTTCTTGAGTCTTATCTTCTTTTTTAGTTATTGAATTAATTATTGGTGTTAAATTACCACTAAAATATAAATAAGCTGTAACACCAATTAAAACTAACAATAAAACAACTATTATTGGAATAATAACATTTGGTTTTTTCTTAATTTTTCTTGCTACATTATCTATTTTTGTTCCAGCAATATCATATTTATAACCTTTCATTTCAGCATAAGCTACTGCTTCAGCCTTTGTATTAAAGGTTTTAGCTGCTCTTTTAGCACCTTTTTTAATTAAAATCCATTTGCCATTTTTTTCTTTAATTATATACATCTTATTTTCTTCCCTTCCATAATGCAAAGAAGGCTGCTGTAAAAACCATTATGATAGCTAAGACAACGATTGTTGTTATAATTATATTATTTGTTAATTCTTCTACATTAACATTTTCATCTGTTAAAAACATTATAATCACCTATTTCACTACTTAAATTTTAACAAATATTTATTAATATTTAAAGTAATAACTTATTATTACTTTTTTATAAGCCATTCTTCTTTAGTTAATTTATTAGAATAACCAACTCTTGTTTCATCTAACAATTTTAAATATAAATCATCATTTTTATATTGAAATTTAAAGCCAAGCTTTTCTTGGACTCTTTTTGATTTTAAATTACCTTCATAATATCCACACCATATGGCTTTTAATTTTAAATGAGTGAAACCATATTCTATTAAAGCATTTGCAGCTTCTGTCATAATTCCATTATTCCAAAATGGCTTTCCTAACCAATAACCTAATTCATATTCTAATTCTTTATCTGTCATATCAGTATTAGTCTTTAATTCGATACATCCTATAGGCTTTACTGAATCTTTTAAGCATATTGCATAACAATATGGATGATGGTCCATAAAGTGGCTTATTATAATTAAGCTATCATTTATAGATTTATGAGGTGGCCAGCCTGCAATAGGTCCTACATCTGGATCTTTTGCATATTCATACATAAATGGTGCATCCTCATATCTCCATTTTCTCAATTCTAATCTATCTGTATAAATTCTTTTTTTATGAATATCTTCTTGCATATTATCACACCATTTATTCCATTTTAAATCATATTCTTTTTCTGAAACAATATAATTTAGTAAATCATATGGTGAATTAATATTTCTTTTTTCACATTCCTCTATACATTCATGATACATTTCCCAATCCCATTCTTCTTTTTCTATTTCAAATGGGACTTTATCTAAACCATTTTGAATTGCTACTATAGCTCTTGTATGACCATCTACAATAACAAAATTACCATCGATATATTTTAAAGGAATAGGCTCAAAATTTGATAAATCATTCTTATTAAACCATTTATTTATTTCTTCTATTTTTTTATTTGAAATATATAATTGTGATGGTTTTATATCTTTTAAAGTTAATTGATTCAATAAATCTTTTAAATAATCATCTCTATTTAATATACATAAATCTATTATTTTATTTGCTTGATCCCAAGGCCTAATCATTTCTTCTTTTTCAATAAATTTAAAATTAAAATGCTCAGCTAATTTTTTTGATTTAATATTATCAGGATAATAACCATATCTAAAATCTTTAGCATATAATTTATTAAAAGCTAAATCCAATAACAACGATACTATTTCCTTTCCATATCCATTATGCTGATATTTTGTTCCTATACAAATACCACATTCTTCCCATCTATTAGGTTCATATTCTTTGATACCGCATAAGCCTATAGCTTCATCTGTTTCCTTTAAAGCTACAAAATAAGCATAATGATCTTTTTGAAAAGCCATGCTTCTATTTAATCTTTCTTTAGCTTCTTCAATTGTTTTAGTAGGAGTATAAAGCATCCATTCATATACTTCTTCATCACCCCATACATTATTTAGCATAGATAAATAATCTTTTTCTTTTGCTTTTCTTAATATTATATTTTTACCAATTAACAAATCGAACATAAAATCACTTCCAAATTATATATATTTTAACATTATTTAAAAGAATATAAAGAAAAAAGAGCAATTTCTTTTGAAAAGAAATCGCTCATTTTTTTAATTAATTTTTCTTTGGAAATTTTACTCTATTTGCATTGTATGATGTATGTAGGTAATGTTCTGATTTTTCGCTACAAGGTTCACCAAAGAATTCATTATAAAGCTGTTGAATTTGAGGGTTATTATGAGATTGACGAATTGCTTTTCTTTGATCTTCACTATATAACACCTTTGCACGCTTTTGACGATATGTTATTTCAATATCGATATCTTCATTTGGTAAATATTGAGGCTTAATATATGGTTGTCCACCACCATTAATACAGCCACCAGGACAGCACATAACTTCAATGAAAGCATATGGGCTTGTACCATTTTTAATTTGTTCTAATAAAGGCTTAGCGTTAGCCATACCGCTTGTTACAGCCACCTTTAATTCAGTACCATCTAGATTGAATGTAGCTTCCTTAACGCCTTCTAAGCCTCTTACAGCTTCAAATTTAACGATATCTGCTTCCTTACCAGTTAATACTTTATTAGCTGTTCTTAAGGCAGCTTCCATAACACCACCTGTAACACCGAAGATTACACCAGCACCAGTATAATCACCAATTAAATCTGGATCAAATTCTTCTTCAGGTAACATATTCCAATTGATACCTGCTCTCTTAATCATACGAGCAAGCTCTCTTGTAGTTAAAACTGCATCTACATCACGTAAGCCATCAACTGAATTTTGTGGTCTAATTTCTTCTGTTTTCTTTGCTGTACAAGGCATAATTGAAACAACGAAAATATCTTTAGGATCAATTCCTTTTTTCTTTGCCCAATAGCTCTTTATAACAGCACCAACCATTTCATGTGGGCTCTTACAAGTAGAAACATTTGGAATTAATTCAGGATAGAAATATTCTAAATAATTAATCCAACCTGGAGAACATGAAGTAATTTGTGGTAAAACACCACCATTTTTGATTCTATTAATTAATTCAGTACCTTCTTCCATAATTGTTAAATCAGCACCGAAGTTAGTATCATATACTCTATAGAATCCTAATCTTCTTAAGGCAGCTACCATCTTACCAGTACCTGGAGTACCAATAGGTTGACCAAATTCTTCTGCAATTGCAGCTCTTACAGCTGGGGCTGTTTGAACAACTACATATTTACCTGCAGCCATTGCTTCATCAACCTTATCAATTTCAGATATTTCTGTTAAAGCACCTGTTGGACAAACTAATACACATTGACCACATTGTAAACATGGAACCTCAGAGAAGCTTCTATTTTCAGCTGGAGCTACAATTGTATTAAATCCTCTGTTTTCAAATCCTAAAATACCAATACCTTGAGCTTCTTTACATTTTTCAATACATCTTCCACATAAAATACATTTAGATGTATCTCTTCTAATACCAGGACCAACCTCATCTACAGTAACAGGAGTTTTTGCGCCCTGATATTGGCCTTCTCTAGCACCAACGATATTAGCTACATATAATAATTCACAGCTATGATTCTTAACACATTGTTGACAATTCATATTGTGATTTGAAAGTAATAATTCAACGCTTGTTCTTCTATCTCTTACTGCCATAGGAGATGAAATTCTAACTTCAAATCCTTTTTCAACAGGAACATCCGCAACAGGATAAGAACAAGATGCAAAGCATTTTGAACCTCTTTCAGATTTTATTTCAACTAAACAAACTCTACAGCTTGCTGTAGAACATTTACCACCTTTTATATAACATAAATGTGGAATATTATAACCACATAATTCAGCAGCCTCTAATACAGTTAAATTAGCAGGAACGGAATAAACTTGGCCTTCAATTTTGACGTTAACTTTTTTTATTTCTTCACTCATATTTATACCTCCTACTTCTTATCTATAGCCTTAAAATTACAAGCTGTATAGCATGTACCACATTTAATACACTTAGTTTGATCAATAACATATGGCTCTTTGCCAGGAACGCCACTAATACAGCTTACAGGACAATTTCTTGCGCACTTAGAGCACTTCTTACACTTATTAGGATCAATAACATATTGCATTAAACTCTTACATACATGAGCAGGACATACCTTTTCATTAACATGGGCAGCATATTCATCAGGGAAATTAGTTAATGTACTTAAAACAGGGTTTGCTGCTGTTTGACCTAAAGCACATAAAGAACCTGTCTTAATAACTTGAGCTAATTCCTTCATATCTGTTAATGTCTTTTGAGTTGCTTTTCCTTCTGTAACTGATGTTAACATTTCTAATAATCTTGTAGTACCAATTCTACATGCAGTACACTTACCACAAGATTCATCCTTAATAAATTCCATATAGAATTTAGCAACGTCAACCATACAGTTATCTTCATCCATAACGATAGCTCCACCAGAACCCATCATAGATCCTTTTCTAACTAAAGAATCATAATCAATTGGAGTATCTAGATCCTTTTCAGTTAAACATCCGCCTGATGGACCACCTGTTTGAATTGCTTTAAACTTCTTATCGTTTGGAATACCTCCACCGATATCATAAACTAATGTTCTTAAAGTTGTTCCCATTGGAACCTCTACTAAGCCTACATTGTTAATCTTACCACCTAGGGCAAATACCTTTGTACCAGTTGATGTTGGAGTACCAATTGCGCTAAATTTAGCTGCACCCACCCTAATTACATAAGGTACAGTTGCTAAAGTTTCAACATTGTTAACACAAGTTGGCTTACCCCATAAACCCTTAACGGCTGGGAATGGTGGTCTTGGTCTTGGCATACCACGCTTACCTTCAATAGAATTTAATAACGCAGTTTCTTCACCGCATACGAAAGCACCAGCACCTAATCTTAAGTGAGCTCTAAATGAGAAATTAGTTCCTAAAATATTATCACCTAATAGGCCTGCTTCTTCCATAACCTTAATAGCATTTTCTAATCTTTCAACAGCGATTGGATATTCAGCTCTAACATAGAAATAACCTTCAGTTGCACCAAAAGCATAACCAGCAATCATCATACCTTCAATTACATTGAATGGGTTACCTTCTAGAATAGATCTATCCATGAAAGCACCTGGGTCACCTTCATCACCATTACATACGATATATTTTTGATCAGCATCAACATTAGCTGCAAATTGCCACTTTCTTCCTGTAGGGAAACCAGCACCGCCTCTTCCTCTTAATCCTGATGCTAAAACCTCATTAATTACTTGTTGAGGAGTCATTTCAGTTAAAACTTTCTTTAAAGCCTTAAATCCATCAAAGCCTAATGATTCCTCTAAATTTGTTGGATCAATAATAGAACAGCCATGTAATGCTACTCTAACTTGCTTTTTATAGAAATTAATATCATCCTGCTTAACAACCTTTTCATGTGTTTGAGGATCAACATATAATAAATCTTCTAAGATTTCTTTAGTTTCTAAGCTATCAACAATTCTTCTTACATCAGCAACCTTAACAGCTCTATATAAAGTATCATCTGGTAATACCTTAACGAAAGGTCCTTGAGAACAGAATCCGAAGCATCCTACAAAATTAACTTCAACCTTGTCTTCTAGCTTCTTTTCTTTAATATAATTAACTAATTCAGACTTAATATCTTCACTGCTATTAGCTAAACAGCCTGTACCACCACATACACATAATGTGATTTTTTTGTTTTTACCATCTAGCTTAGAGCTAAATTTCTTAGTGCTTGATGCAATAATACTATCTAAGTCTTTAACACTAACTATTTTTTCCATTAAGCAGCACCCTCCATAGCTTGATATTCCTTAACAATTTTATCTACATCTGGAGCTGTAACCTTTGGATAAACTTTTCCATTAATAGAAATTGCTGGAGCAAGTGCACAAGCTCCAATACATCTTAATGCTGATAAAGTAAATAAACCATCAGCAGATGTTTCACCTGGCTTAATATGCAATAGCTCAGAGAACTTGTCTATAACTTGTTGTGATCCCTTAACATAACAAGCTGTACCTAGACAAACACCTATTACATATTTTCCTTTTGGCTTTAAGCTAAAGAAACTGTAAAAAGTTACTACACCATAGATTTCTGCAACTGGAATTCCAATTTCTTTAGATACTATTTCTTGAACATCTAGTGGAATATATCCAAACTCGTTCTGAATAGCTGACAATATAGGCATTAAAGGAGTTGGTTCATTTTTGTATTTGTTACAAATTTGAACAATCTTCTTATATGCCCCTTCCTGAATTTTACTCATTTTTTACCCCCTGTAAAATTTAGTAAGTATAATATAGTGCATATTTATAAAATTTATATTAGTACTTGTTTCTAATCAAAATTATAACACAAAAACGTTTAAGAAAAACATTAAAACGCTTACATTATCTCAATAATTACAAAAACCTAAAAAATAAAAAGCGGTGGCCCGCTTTTCTATTATAAAAACCTATTTTTTAACTAAAAATCCTATTACCATTAGTATAATAAAGTATTAAAAATAATGTGCATAATGATAAATTAGCTAACATATAAACAATATATGTGACATATCCTTTTTTCTCTTTTTTTCTTCCAATTGCTGAAGATATTATAGCTAATAAATCAACACTAATTGCCGCAATTGCAAAATAAGGATAATAAGGATTTAATTTATCAAAATTTAAATTTGCTATATCAGATATAAATCCCCATGTTGAATCTAACCAATTTCTATATTCTTTTGATGCTACTATTATAAATAATGTTAAAAATAATGTTAAAAGAATAATTAAACCAAAAATTATAGCTACAGTTACAACTATTATTCCATTAAAAACTGGCAAGAACATATAACCTGTTGCAGTAACGGATAACAATGTTCCTATAACAACTAAAGATGTAGATAATTTTCTAATCTTTGATCTTTTATTAACTGATTTAAATTTTTGTTTTTGATGTGGGTCAATAGGCTCATTACCAAAACCAATTTTTTCTTTTTCTTCCATATTAATTACTTGAGCTATAGCTTGAATTATCACGTCTTCTTCTATCAGTGATATTATCAATTGCGATTACTAATGATACAAACGTAGCTGGATCATATTCATCATCTAAAGTTAAAACAAATGAATCTCTTAAAGAAATTCTTCTTGCAATATGACCAATTTCTTTATCATTAAGCATAATACTATAATTAAATGTTAAAATATTACCTCTAATTTGTAAATCGCCTAAAGATGATGTAATGAAATAATGATCATGTAAAGAAAAAATCTTTCTTCTTACAGTAGCTACTATTTCATTTTTTTCATTAATAACAAATGCTTTTCTTTGAAAAATTCTCCAAAATTTATTTCTAACAATATATTTTAAATTGCCATCCATATCAGAAATAAATTTCTTACTAGTAAAAGTGAAAAATTTTCCTTTTACAATAAATACATCCTTATCATCAGCTGTTTTAACTGTTGATGATCCACCAAGTGAAATCCACTTATTCTTGATTAATAGTTCCATATATACTTTCCTCTTTTTCATTATATTTGTATTATTATGATAACATAAATAATTAACTAAAATCAAATATAACAAAAAAGGATTGATATTTATCAATCCTTGAATTTATTTATTGGAGCCACAGAACGGAATCGAACCGTCATCATATGCATGGCAAGCATAGGTACTAACCGTTGTACTACTGCGGCATTTGCTTCGTGCAGTTAATATTATAGCAAAAAAAAATCATTTTGCAACTACAATTTTAAAAAAATTAAAAAAACTATGATTAACTTTTAATAAAATCTTATTGATTAACTTTTGATTAGTTCCCAAAGGGTATGGGGAATGTGTCCCCATATAAAAAGAAAAACAAAAAAGAAAGGAATATAATTCCCTAGGGAATTCGCGCCAATCATTTTA
>JAEEGL016060973.1_pt1 | contig 10427 bp, 6 predicted proteins | sample 9134231 | NCBI WGS metagenome assembly JAEEGL01 (sample SAMN16246548, study PRJNA631951) | gut metagenome | biome: gut microbiome; feature: rumen; material: fiber-attached | host: Bos | place: Iran: Karaj | collected 2018-10
GAAGGGAGTTCAGTTACTTCTGCTGATGATTCTTGGTCTTGAGTGTAATCAAGCCCCCCTCCCGTTCGGGAGGGGCTGGGGGTGGGTTTTTTCCTCACAAAGAACTTGTCGCCATGCATCTTGTTGGCGACGGGGAAGAAGCGCTTGAACAGGCGCACGATGAAATTGTTGCCCGGGTCGCCCTGGCTCTCCTCGTCGTGGGTGAACATCTTGCTGCCCGTATAGAGCAGAAAAAGTCCGAAGAGTCCCAGTACCCACTCGAAGCGCTCCACCACGGCGGCACCGGCGAAGATGAACACACTGCGCAACACCAGCGCGCCGAAGATGCCCCAAAAGAGCACCTCGTGCTGATACTTGCGCTCCACGCCGAAATAGGAGAAGAGCATGAGAAAGACGAAGAGGTTGTCCATCGACAGCGATTTCTCAATCAGATAGCCCGCCAGGAACTCCATCGCCTTCTCGTGGGGTTCCACGGGATAGAACAGGTAGATGCCGACGCAGAACAGCAGCGACACGGCTATCCACACACACGTCATCTTCAGTGCCTCGCCCACGTTCACCTCGTGCTCGCCCTTGCGTGCGAACATCTTCAAGTCGGCGATGAGCATCAGCGCCACCAGCACATAAAAAACAATCCAAGCCCAAAGGGGGATTCCCGCCATCATGTCATTTTTGTCGTTTAGTCCTCATTCGGGGTGCAAAATTACGAAAAAAAGCCGAAAAAGATTCTTTCAACATCCTTTTCGGCGTGTTAAATATTGCTAATCCAACAAAGGTTCGTCGGTTTCAACGATATAGCTGCAGGAATTATCCTGGATGACAAAACCCTGATAAACAAAGGGATTTCTAAGCGTTACTTTTCTTTTCTTTGCCATCGTTGCAGTAGTATTTGTGATTGTCTTATCACGGAAAATCCGTGACGGAAATTCCGTGACGGAAATTCCGTGATGCAAAGGTAAGCATTTTCGGCGAATCACGCAACTGTTTTATGGAAAAATCGTGTTTCTACACCAATTCCCAAGCCCTTGGGAAAACGTATTGGGAGTGCCGAAAAAAGCAGACGGCCCCCTTCCGAAGTGAAGAGGGCCGCAAGTGTCAGTAATGATGTTGATTCTACTCCGTGGGGATGAAATAGTCGTAGCCGTAGCCGCAGCTTCCTGCCGAGACGAAATACTGCACGAAGAAGAAGCAGCTGTAGTCAGTATACATGCCGCTCTCGTAGCCTGCACTGAACACGAATGCGTCATCGCCCTGCCAGTAGCCAATATCGCGTACGCTCATCGGGCCGTATGACGAGTACTCTATGGGCGTTGACTGTGTGGGCACGCGGAAGAAGGTATATTCACCGTCCTCGTCTTCAGCTTTATATTCAGGATAGAGTTTTATCTGTAAGTGTCTTCCTGTGGCATAGAGGTTCTTCAGTCGATAAAGCGTTTTGTCTGTTTCCAGATATTGAAGCTCTGTGGGCACTGTGGCTTCCTCCTTTTCGTAGTATTTGGCGGCAAAGGCGGCAACATTTTTGTTGGCATTGAAGATATAGTTTCCCTTTGCCACTGAAATCCAGTTCTGTCCCACGAAGTTTGTGGTATAGGCTTTTGTCTTCTGTCCTCCGCTGACGCCCACTACTGCAATGGTGTAGTCATCCTTTAGGCTGGTCAGTGTGAAATCAGCCATCTTTCCGCCCGACTGTGCATCTGAAATGATTTCCGCCTTTGTTCCGTTGTTGACGATGTAGTCGGCCAGTGCCTCATTCGACATGTCTTTCTGGAAGTCGGCAGTTTTCTGCACTAAGTAGTAGATGTCGGCGACCACGTTGTTGGCAGCCACACGTATATGTGTGTCGGTGTCGCCATCGTAGCCAGCACTTGCATCAGCCGCGTACTGATAAAGATTAATGTAGGGTTTTGAGTCGCTGCCAGGAGCCTGTCCTTCCTCCTCCGTGCACGCCGTGAAGGCGAGCATGGAGAGGAGCACGATTGTGAAGCTGTTGAAATATCTTTTCATAACGATAATGTCTTGTTGCGTTAATAATTGTCTGAAAAACTCTTACCAGTTATATTGGGGTGAGTCAGCGCCTGGTGTCTTGGGTTCGGGGTTGTTGGTGCATGCAAGGTTGTAGTTGGTTTCTGTCTGCACGATGCACAGGTTCATCCATTCTGGCGTTGTCTCACTGTTGTAGCGGTAACCTTCTGTATGGTTGGTGTTGGCATAGCTGCGTATGATGCCTTTCTCCAAGCGTTTGATGTCGAATGTGGCCAGTCCTTCTCCCCAGAACTCCACTCTTCTCTGCCACCACACCTCGTTGATGAAGCGCGAGGTGCTGTTGTTGTAATAGGCATCTTGGTGGTTGCCGTACTCATAGTTGGCGTCGCGTGTCTTGGCGAAGGCTTCCAGTAGAGCCTTTCCTCGGGCTTCATCCTGGCGTCCAGCAGCCTCGGCCTCGATGAGGTACATTTCTTCGACGCGCATCATGGGCACTGCCATCACGAATCCGATGTACTGGTTGAGGCGTCCGGCCTCACCTCCCGCCACGCGGAATTTCAAAGGCAGTCCTCCCACGGTGTACTCATAGCCGTTGCCGTGAGCGGCAGCTCCACAACCGTTGAGGAGCCAGTCGGGATGTGCGCTGTAGTTGGCCAGTGCCTCCAGTTTCTGCTCGTTGCTTCCCATAGCGTCGATGGCAAAGTCGATGTAACACTTCTTTCTGAAGTCTGTGGCGGGAATGGTCTGATAGAGGTGATAGTCGATGGCGAAGGGCTGTCCATAGTTGGCAGCATATCCACATCCCGACCCCTTCGGGTCTATCTCGATGGCCATCATCGATCCCCAGCTGCTGTCGGCGTCATTCTTCAGGATGTTGGGGTCATCGCTTTTGTAGGTCATGCCCAGCATCCATGCACCGTTGGGCTCGTTGAATCCCGTTTCCCAGTTGGTGTAAGCATCGTCATTCATAAGGGTGTAGCCAGCCTGTGCCATCTTGGCATATTTCTCGGCGTTGGCCCAGTCGCCCATCACCAGGTATGCCCGTGCCTTCAGTCCCCAAGCTACGCTTTGGTCGGGAGTGAAAACATTGGGGCGGTTATAGCCCTGCAACAGAGCATCGGCCTTGTCGAGATCGCTCACGATGAAATCCCACATCTGCTTGTTGGTGGCTCGCGGGTTGTTGGCCAGGTCGGCCACCGATGTTTTCTCGCTCACGATGGGCACGCTGACGGCCTCTTGGTTCTTGGTATAGGTTTCGGGTGCGAACATCTGTGCCAAGTCCATGTAGAAATAAGCACGCATAGCGTAAGCGATGCCAGCTCCTGCTTTTTGGTTCTCTGTAGGCTCCTCACCAGCCATGTTGATGACCTCGTTGCAGCTCTTGATCCACTTGAAATAGTATGTCCAGGGCAACTGGGATACGGCCCATGAGGGTCCGAGGTGGTCGACGCAGTACCAGCTGCCGTACCAGTTGGCGTAGGGATAGGCGATGTCCTGTCCCATCACGTCGCGCTGCAGGTAGAACGAGGGCAGTCCGAAGTCGTAGGCCCGTGTGTCGCTGGGATCATAGACGAACTGTCCGCACAGCGAGTTGGTGATGGCATCCACGGCATTGTCGTAGGCTCCCACGGCGTTGGCCACCTGCTCGTTGGTGGCGTAAGGGTTGCCCCCATCGTAGGTCTGTCCCTGTCCCATGGGGTCAATCTCCTTGATGCAGCTGGTGGCCGAGGTGAGCAATGCGGCAGCTGCAAGCATCAGATATTTCTTGCTTTTCATATCTTGTTTCTCCTTTCTTCTAAATTAGAATGTGAACTGAACGCCGCCCGAAATGGTGCGGATAGGCGAATATACATTGGTGCTGGCGGTTGTACCGAATGAGTAGCGTGGGTCGAGGCCCTTGCGTGCGCTCCAGAAGCAGAGATTCTCACCAGCGGCATAGACGCGGATGTTCTCAATGAGGAATTTCTGCGTCAAGCTCTTGGGCAGTGTGTAGCCCACGTTGAACGACTGGAAGTTCAGGTACTTGGCACTGGTGAGCCAGCGGTCGGAGGCATAAGCGGCATATTGCTCGCTGCTGCCAAACCAGAAGCGAGGAATGGTTGTCTGGCTGTTGTTAGGGGTCCACGAGTTGAGTATGTCCTTGTGGTAGGTGTAGCCGGCGTCCGATGTGCTGGTGGGGGGCGTCATCAGCTTTTGATAGCCCGTGTCGCCGATTTTGCCACCCAGCTGGAAATCGAAGGTCACCGAGGCGTCGAAGCCCTTGTAGCGGACGCTGGTGCCGAAACCGCCGTATGCCTTGGGCAGTGTGCTGCCGCTGGCATAGCGCGAAGCCTCACCGATGTTGGTGGTGGTGCCGCTCTTCTCCTTCGCAGCCGTCGAGATGACGTTGGTGATGGGCTTGCCGTCCTCATCCACTTTGCCACCAGCAGGGCTGAGGTCCTTGTCATACCAATAGAGGGCCTCACCATTCTCGTTCACGCCGGCGTATGCATAGTTCATGTAGTTGTTGATGGGTCCACCCTCCTCATACCAATAAGGCGATTCAAAGTAACCACCGTTGGCAGCAATCTTCGTGGCAGGCAGTTTCAGGATTTTTCCTGAGTTGTGCGAGATATTGAACAGCACGTCCCACTGGAAGTCGTGTGTCTTGATGGGTGTCACGGTAAGATTCAGCTCTATGCCGGCGTTGCGGATGTCACCCGTGTTGCCATAGTAGCCGCGCGAGCCGGCACTTTCGGGTACTGAGAGCCAGAAGAGCAAGTCGGTGGTCTTGCGGTAGTACCAGTCGATGCTACCGTTAACACGGCTCTTGAAGAGCGAGAATTCCAGTCCGATGTTGGTGTTGGTAAGCGTCTCCCAAGTGATGTCGGGATTACCCATCAGTCGGAACGATGGCGACATCGTGGTCTCCGACGAGGGGGCGATGCTGTAGGTGTCGACGTAGGCGAAATTGGCTGTGTTGTCGTTACCCTGCTGACCGATAGAGGCTTTGAGCTTCAACTGGTCAACCCATGCCAGGTCAAGATCCTGGAAGAACTTTTCCTTGTTCAGCAGCCAGGCGGCACCCACGCTCCAGAAATCACCCCAGCGGTGGTCTTTTGCGAAGCGGCTGGAGGCATCGCGGCGATAGGAGGCTGAGCCGAAATACTTTTCGTCGAAGCTGTACTGTGCACTACCGAAGAAGCCTTCCACGTTGTACTCCGACTGGTAGGAGTGGCTATTCACCTTGTTAGCGAAGAAGTTGATTTCCTTTACCTCAGGGTTGAAGCCTCCCTGTGCGGTGGCGTCGAGGTAGCGTGTCTTCGTGTCCCAGTATTCATGTCCGAGCAGCACCGTCAGCTCATGCTGACCGAATTCCTTCATGAAATTCAGCGTCTGCACGTGGTTCTGGCGCAATGTGTTGCTTTGGTACTTTGTCAGCTCGCCGTTCACGCCCACTTTCGGGCCGTAGAGGCCATTGTCGAAGAGCGACACACTGGTCTGTCCCAGGATGACGGTGCTGGTGGCGTTGAATTTCAGCCATGGTGCGAACTGTATGTCCACTGAGAAATTGCCGTTGAGCTGGTTGCCCACGTTCTGGTTCTTGTTGTAGCGGTTGCTGCCCAAAGGGTTGCCGGTCTGCAGGAAGGCACGCTCAAAGACGGGGAAGTTGGTGGAACCTACGCCATAGTCATACTGCGGGTTTCCGTTGGCATCGGTGCGGATGACGGGGTTGCCAGCTGCATCGACGGTGCGCACGTAGATGGGATAGATGGGTGCGATGTAGGTGGTATAGTACATCAGGTTGGTCGAACCCCAGTCAGTGCTCATGTTCGGGTTCGAGGTCTGGTCGCTGTGAACGTAGTTCACGTTAGCCGCCATCTTCATCCAAGGTTTCAGCTGGTAGTCGGCCTTCAGGCGTGCCGTGGTGCGGCGGTAGCCTGAGAACTCAATGATGCCGTCTTCATCCAGATGCCCCAGACTGGCATAGAACGAGCCACGGTCGTTGGCGGCCTGCATGTTCACGTTGTACTCCTGGCGCAGCGCGTTCTTGTAGGCTTCGTCAGTCCAGTCGTCTGCCTGCATGTAGTAGGTTTCTCCCTCTGCGGTGGTGTACTTGCGCCCCATCGTGGCTTTGGGGTTGATTTTGCCGTTCAGGCCAATCAGCTGCTCCCCATCGGGCACGGTGTAGACGTTGTAGCCCAGATGAGTAATCATGTTGGCGTTGGCAGCCCTGTTGGCGGCATCGGGTGTCATTCCCTGTCCGTAGAAATAGGTGTTGTAGAGTGCTGAGTAGTAGGTTTCGTAGAACTGTGCCGGGTCATTGATGGTTTCATAGTCTTGCACGGCACGCGAGTTCACGCCCCATTTCACGTCGGCTGTAATCTTTGCCTCTTGGCTCTTACCCTTCTTGGTGGTGATGATGATGACGCCGCTGGCGCCACGAGCGCCATAGAGTGCTGCCGAGGCGGCATCCTTAAGCACCGAGACGCTCTCGATGTCGCTGGCAGGGATGTTCGACAGCGAAGCGGGATAGGGTGCTCCGTCAACAATGATGAGTGGGTCGGTTTCGCTGTAGAGCGAGCTGATTCCGCGGATGTTGATACTGCCACCGCCCGAACCTGGCTGACCTGACGAGCCGCGAATCTGCAAGCCTGGCACATTGCCAGCCAAGGCCTCGGTAATCGACGACACTGTGTGCTTCGACAGCTCCTCGCTGTTCAGCACAGCTGCCGAGCCGGTGAAAGCACTCTTCTTGGCCGTACCGTATGCCACCACAATCACCTCGTCGAGGGCCTTCTGGTCGCTCGTCAGCAGGATGCGCATGTTGGAACGGGCGCTCACTTCGATAGGCTCCATGCCCACGTATGAGATGCGCAGCATGCTCTTTCCTTTTGGAACGGTCAGCGCGAACTGTCCGTTGGAATTGGTCACTGTACCCACGTTGGTGCCCACCACCTGGACGGTGGCTCCGATGACGGGCTGCCCGTCATCCTGCGACACCACGGTACCGTTGACTTTCATCTGTGCCAGCGCGCTTCCTATGAAAAGGAAGCACACGGCCAGCAATGTCATGAGTCTTTTTTCCATAAATCTCTCTCGTTTTTGTTTTGTTTAATAATTTGGTTTTCTTTTTTCTCTTTTTTTAATATTAATAATGTTCGCGTAGCATGGAATTGTTACAGACTGCAAAAATATATAAAAAACCTAAAACACCAAACAAAAAATGAAAAAAATTTATTTTTTTGCCGTTTTTATTGACGTATTGTACTTTTTGGTGAGTTTTCTATTGCAGAATGAACGAAACAGCCTGTCATTCGCCGTAGGGGCGGACCTTGTGTCCGTCCGCAGCAGTCAAATGTTTCAGCTTAGGTTTTCAAAAGTCAACGCCTTTCTCCAAAAAGTCAACGCCTTTTTTCAAAAAGTCAACGCCAAATTTTCGTATAGTGGCCCCATTTGCGGAAATGCGTATTCATGCAGCCAGAACTGCATATTTGAGTCCACTCCGAAAACCCAAATCAGCTGCAAATGATGGCGCAGCCCTTCCCCTCCCTTCAAGGGGAGGGGCGGGGGTGGGGTCTCTAACATCTTGCAAGTGAAGAATATACAGACCCCACCCCTAACCCCTCCCCTTGAAGGGAGGGGAAGGGCTGCGCACTGTTTTACTGCCACATTTTTGCAGAGAGGAGTTTTCGGAGTGGACTCATTTATTATAATTAAGAGAATGAGGCACCTGCTAATAGAGGTAGACCTTGAAGTTCTTGATGCTGCCAGGTGCACCCTGCTCGGCACGGGGCAGATACTCCAGTGCGCTGACGGTCTGCACCGAGCCGAGGTCGATGACCAGCAGATGGGGAGCCGTGGCCGATTTCTCCGTCTGCCAGTAGGTGCTCTCCTGCAGGTCGAAGACCTTGTCGCCAGTGTGGTTGCCGTTCTCCTCCTCGCTGTTGGCGTACTTCGTAGTCCACGGCTCGCGGCTGAGGCGCTTGCCGTCGGAGCCTTGCAGGTATAGCTCGGCGATGGCCACGCGGTCGCCGTCCTTCTGCGTGGAGAGGCATTCGATGGCGAGGTAGCGGCCCTTCTGGGGGGCGGCGAAGCGGAAGGTCTGCCAGCCGTTGCCGGGCTTGGCGGTGACGGCTCCGGCGGCAGAACCGCCGGACACGCTGACGGACGTGGCGGAGTTGAGGTCGGGCTTGTCGCCGATGTTGTTGTGCTTGTTGCTCTTCTCAAGCTGGAGCTTGTTCAGCTCGGGCTCGGCCTGTCCCCATACCACAGCCTCGCGAGGACCAACGACGTCGAGGACGATGATTTCGTTTTTGCCCTTCTTCAGCCAGCAGCCAGGTACGTAGAGCGTCTGCTGCGGGCCTATCGACCAGATGCGACCCATGGCGTGGCCGTTCACATAGACCTGTCCCTTGCCCCATGTCTCGAAGTTGAGGAACGTGTCGCCCACCTTCTTCAGGTTGAAATAGCCACGGTAGTAGCCACGCTTGCCCAGTGCAAGAGGCCTTCCAAAGGCATTAGGATGGGCATCAGAGTCGAAAGAGCGGACAGCTCGTCCGTAATCATCGGGGATGGGTGTCATCGTCCATTTCTTAAGGTTCCACGAAACCTCGTTGTCGTCAACCTCTGCGTTGATGACCACGTCGCCCACGATGCCCTTGAAGTCCTTGATGGCACGACCGAAGTTGATGCGCCCCATAGCTTCAATGAAGATTGCCAGTTTCTGTCCTTTCTTTACAGGGGGCAGGGTAAGCGACTTCTCATTCTTTACGCGGTCAATCTTACCAATATACACGTCATCGATGAACACCTGGGCAAAGTCGTGAGCCTCCAGCGTGAGCAAGCTCTGCACAGGAACCTCTGGAAGTGCAGTCACATAGTAGGTCATGCCCCATCCCATATTCATTTCTTCGAAGGTCATCGGGGTGACACTGGGAATGAGGTGCTGATTACGATAGAAGGGTGCAAACTCCGTCAGCTCGAACTTCGGCACGGTGATGATGGGCATGGGAGCCTTGGGCACGGCGGGCATTTTCTTGCCGTCGTTATATATCTCCATCATCTTTCGCAGCTCCCAGAATTTCGGGGTGGCGAGGCCCCATTCGTTAATGGGTGCGTCGTAGTCGTAGCTGGTGACGTCGGGTGCGAAGCCGGGGCTGTTGGCACCGGCCCAGTGGCCGAAGCTGGTGCCGCCGTGGGTCATGTAGAGCGAGAAGCTGATGCCCTTCGACAGCATCTCGTCCATGCCGTCGACCATGTCCTTGGCTGGGCGCGTCTCATGGCGCGCTCCCCACTTGTCGAACCATCCGCTCCAGAACTCCGAGCACATCTTCGGGGCATTGGGGCGCAACTCGCCGAGGCGGCGGAACTGGTCGTTGATGTTCGCGCCGGTGCCGAAGTTCATCGTCCACGTCAAGTCGTCGAGGCCGTTCTTCTCAAAATTGCTCGACCAGTCGCACTGGAAGAGGAGCAGACCCTCCCCCTGCCCCTCCCTGTGAGGGAGGGGAGTGGTTACCTTTTCTGCGGAAGAACTATCTACTCCCCTCCCTATAGGGAGGGGCTGGGAGGTGGGTCTGTAAATCTCGCGCAACATATCCCTTATCTCTGAGACGTATGGCTTGTCCTCGCCATAGCTGCCGTACTCGTTCTCCACCTGAATCATGATGATGGGGCCGCCGTTCTGGATGGTCAGGCCCTTGAGCTGCTCGCCCACCTTCTCCTCGAAAATCTTCACGCGCTCCATGAAGTACGGGTCGCGCTCGCGCAGTTTGATGTCTTTCTTCTTCAAGAGCCACCAAGGCAGTCCGCCCATCTCCCACTCGGCACATACGTAGGGGCCGGGGCGCACGATGACGTACATGCCGTTCTTCTGTGCCAGGCGGCAGAATTCAGCCACGTCGTTGTTGCCGGTGAAGTCGAACACCCCCTCGCGCTGCTCATGAATGTTCCAGAACACGTAGAGGCACAGCGTGTTCATGCCTAATGCCTTACACATCTGGATGCGGTGCTCCCAATAGGGGCGCGGGATGCGGGGGTAGTGCACTTCGGCCGCCTTCACCACGAAGGGCTGGCCGTTAAGAAGAAAAGTCTTGTCGCCCACGGTGAACGTTCCGGGCTTCTGGTTGGCAGCGTGCATAGCAGCAGGTGCAAAGAGCACACAGGCGGCCAGCACCAGCCATTGGAATAGTTTTTTAGGTGTCATAAAATTGCTTTGTTTTAAGTTTTTTGCAAAGTTACGAAGAATTTTTTGAAAATGGCAATTCTGATAGTATTTTTTTTTGTAACTTTGCACGCACAAACATACAAACAGGATACACTATGGGCGGTTTTTTCGGAACCATCAGCACTCGCGATTGCGTAAACGACTTGTTTTACGGAACCGATTACAACTCACATCTTGGCACGCGCCGCGCAGGCCTCGTCACTTTCGACCCTGAGAAAGGTTTTTCGCGCAGCATCCA
>JAEEGL016410214.1_pt1 | contig 10427 bp, 5 predicted proteins | sample 9134231 | NCBI WGS metagenome assembly JAEEGL01 (sample SAMN16246548, study PRJNA631951) | gut metagenome | biome: gut microbiome; feature: rumen; material: fiber-attached | host: Bos | place: Iran: Karaj | collected 2018-10
CGCCTCGCCTACGACCACCTGGGCCGCAACCCCTACTCTGGCAACATTATGGAGCCCAACCTATTCACAGAGTAGGAGCCCACTACAGCTTATTTTTCCTATTAATAATAAAAGCGGATGCAGGTGGCCATCATTTGGCCCTTCCCTACATCCGCTTCATTATTTATTGATTCTTATCACCTACCTATAAGTTTCGAGTTCTAAGTTCTTTGCCCACAGTGAACCGACACAAGGTATTCTCATACCTTCGGCCTCGAAGAGGCTAACCTTCGTACCTACGCACCTGCGAGAAAACAACCTCCGCGCCACTATACCTTCGAGAATATAACCCCGAAACTCAGGGGTGGGTAAGAACGGCAGGTCAGAACCTCATACCAACGCCAAAGAGGAGGACGTGGCTGTCGCCGAAGAGGCCAGGCTGATACTTGTACTCGCCTGAGATGAAATACTGGCCGCTGAGGTCGTACTGCATACCTGCACCGAGTTGTACGCCGCTGTCAGTTTCGTTTTCACCGCCATCGAGGTCGGAGTGCACGAATGTGACTCCATAGCCCAGCATGCATTTTCCTGATATATCCGACAAAAGTACAAAGTTTTCGCCAAAATGCCAAATTTTGAGGGAGGGGAAAAGGCAGTTTTATCAGGGGTGCGGATGGGATGCCATATCGGGGGCGCGGGGTGCGGAGGATACGAGATTAGTAGCGCCCAAAAAAGTAAGGGCAGACACGGGAGTCTGCCCCTACATGTGGAGGTCGCAGCCCCCTACCCCTTTGGGCCGAGCGCTGACATTATGCCTTCTGCGAAGTCATTCTGGCTGTGGGAATCTCTTAATATACTTCCAACTCGTAGATGCGGGCGGCAGCATCCAGGCCTTGGGTGGGGCTGACGACGAAGAGGCGGACATAACGCACCTCAACAGGATCAAAGGAGCGGTCGACGGTGTTACGACGATTGCCATCAATCATGTCGATGGTGCGCCACTCCTCGCCCGGGTTGTTGCGCCCCTGCAGGAGGCAGGTGCGCGTGACGTATGAAGGCTGTTCGCTGGCTGCGTTCACCATACGCCAACGGCTGATGCTGGTGGGCTTGCCAAAGTCGAACGCCACGTAGTTTGGCGCAGGCTGGCTGTCGCACCACTTCGTGTGTTCGTCGCCATCGACGAGCAGTGCAGCCCGCTCGTTGTGGTTCACCTCGCCTGACACGGCAACGATGGTGGCTGACTTCAACAGGTTAAGCGAGGCCTTCAGTGCGGTCGGCGAGGATGTTGTGCCTGCACCATTGAGCACCGTTTCGCCATTGGCGGGGAAGGAAGTCTTGAAGAGGGGTGCTGCGGGCACGGTGGCTGCCTCGGCGGGCATCAGGGTGGCGGCGAAGACGACCACATGGCCGTCGTTGGGCAGCTGTACCTGGCGTACGCCCTTCGGGATGTCGATGACCACGCGGAACATATAGGTGAACTCATAAGGCTCGTCGCCCGTGGCCGAATGGCGGTGGCTGCCCACCCATGCCACGTCGGCATCTTTCAGGTGACCCGTGGTCTGCCCATCGTGGCCCCACTGGCCTACGAAACCGCTGTAGAAGGGCACAAAGACGGTCTGCTGAGTGCGGCCAACGGTGAACGTGGCCTGGCGGTCGTCATTGTCGGATGCCACGAGCAGGTGTAACTGGCGTGCCGTGGTGGCCTCGCCAGGCAGGTCGATGACGTTGCCGCGACATGAGAGGCCGTTGGCGGCATCTCTCTCGCCCAGCTGGAAGGGTACACCGTTGACCATGAACGGACCTTCGGGCAGCAGTTCGGCGGCATAGCTATAGCCACCTTCGAAGTCGGCAGCGCTGCGGAAGGCGTTGTAAGTGGCGCAGGAACGGTCGAAGGGCAGTTGCAGGCTGACGGCTGGCGATGGGCTATTGACGGATGTCGACGGCTTGGCGAGCTGCACTTTGAAGGTCTTCACGCTGAAGGGCTTGATGTCGACTTGCAGCGAACGGCCTGCGAAGGGTGCTGCGCCAAGGGTACGCTCGGTGCCATCGGCTTCGACAGCCTTCACGATGTCAGCAGCAAAGGTGAGGTCGGCCTTCTGTGCGGCCTTTCCACCCAACTCGTAGACACGGATGACGTACTCGTCGCTGACCTCGGCACGTTTCAGGGCGCGCACCACCACGTTGGGATTACTGCTGCTGACGAACGAGAACGTGCGCCCCAGCTGTCCCTTGTGAGGCGTGGCAACGAAGGCGCGGAGCGGACTGTTCAGGCCATCGGCCTGAGCCACTGCCGAAGCGGCATCGAGCGGTCCTTCGTGGCCCACGAGGCTGTAGGTGAACACGTGGTGACCGAAGTCCTGGCGAGCCTGATAGGCAAAGTTATGGGCGGGCTTCGGCGAATAGAGCAGCGACAGGCGCAGCGTGTTGTCGTCGGGCTTATCCCAACCGTAGCGCGAGTCGTTGAGCAACGTCACGCCATAGCTGCCGCTGCGGTCGGTAAGGTCGGTCCACTGGTGGGCATAGACCTCGAACATGTTGTCGCGATTGTTGCCCCGACGCACGTTACCCAGACCGATATCGTAGGTGGCCTCGGCATTGCTCACGCTGAGCGGGAACTCTGCCTTCAGCAGGGCATTGAGCGAACGCCAGTCGACCTCGTTCTCGAAGTCGATGCGCGAGGCGAGGGCGCCCTCGTAGAGGTGGATGCGCTGAACGACGACCGACTCGCCGTAGCGTTTGCTGATGACGAGCGTCTGGCGCAAGCGTCCCTGCTCGACCTTCACCTGCACATCGTCGTGGACGGGCAGAGGAGCCTTGTCGAGCGTGGCCTTCTGAATTTCCCAGGCAGGCCAAGCCTCTGAACGGCAGTCGTCGAACACCACCAGGCGCAGGCTCTTGCCTTGAGCCACCAGCTCGCGATTGGCCTTCTTGTCGAACAGCGACACGACATCGCCATGGGCATCGACAGTGAGGCGGTAGCAGGAGTTCTCGATTTGCCGGGGGGTGGGAGCGGGGTGCTTCGCGCTGACGGGGCTGCCCTTCTTCACGCTATAGACGGCGAACCCTGCAGCGGGGACCTGTGCCTCGAAGAGCAGTTGTGAGCGGCCGCCCTTCACAAACACCTCGGAGCGCACGCGACGGCCATCGGGGCCTGTCACCTGACAGCTGACAGGGCTGTCGAACCACACCTCGGCGATGGAGGTCACGGGACGCGCCTCGCTGTTGAATACAACGACGGGCTGTCCGCCAACCTGCGTGTTCAGCTCGCTGGTGATGGCAGAGATGCTGTGCGTCATGATGTTGCCAAAAGTCTGCAGTGCCAGCAACTCGTCGTTCCACGAGAACTCGTAGGCACGCGGGATGGAGGTGCCCGTCACGTCGTCGTGGAACTGGTGCCAGATGACGCGCTGCCAGGTTTGCGTGAGTCGCTCGGCGGGATAAGCGGCAACGCCCAGCCAGTCGGCCACGACGGCCGAGCGTTCGGCTGCATCGCCAAGATGCTCGTTCTGGCGGTTGTAGAGTTTCATGGCAGCCTGCGAGGTGTAACAGCCGTTGCCGTGGACGTCCATCGTCAGCTCGCCATCGAAGACGGGCAACTCGGGATGGTTCTCGTAGGGCAGGTAGTCTCGGTAGAGCTGGTCGCTCGTGGCACTCACGATTTGGATGGGTCCGTCGCCAACGATGCCTTTCTCGACGGCACGCACCGAGGGTATGGTGGGCGAGCCTCCGATGTCACCCGTGCCGTAGTAGCGGTAGACGGTTGAAAGTGGGCTCTCGGCAATCTCCTTCGTAATGATTTCGCTGTGCGAGAGGTCTTCGTCCTTCCAGCGCTGAGCATAGCCGAAGCCGTGCGTCATCATGATGCGACTGCCGTCGATGCCCTGCCACAGTCCGATGGTGAACGGGTAGCGGCGGTTGCCCTCGTAGAAGGGCTTCGTGCGCCACATGAGCTTCTGCGAGGAGAAGCCGATGAGCCCGCAGTGGGCAGCCAGCGTGGGCAGTGTGTAAGGGAAGCCGAAGCAGTCGGGCAGGAAGATGTCAGTGCCCTCGGTGTTGAACTCCTTGCGATAGAAGGTCTGACCGAGCAGGACGTTGCGGAGGAACGACTCGGGCGAGCCTATGATGACCTCGTTGGCATCCCAGCTGCTGCCTGCGATGTGCCAGCGTCCGTTTTGGATGTACTTCTTCATCTCCTCGTATTCGAGCGGATAGTACTCCTTCATCCAGGAATACTTCACTGCTCCCTCGAAGTTGAAAATGTAGTTGGGATACTTCTTCAGCAGCATCAGGTTCTGCTGGAGCGTGTTGCGGATGTGGTCGCGGATCGTGGCTTGCACGTCCCAGTTCCACTGTGTGTCGAGATGCGCATCGGCCACCATGTAAGCCTTTATGGTCTTCTGCTGGGCACTGATGCCGACTGCTGTGAGGATTGTCATAGCGAATACGAGGATTCTTTTCATCATGTTATTGTGTGGTTATGGGCGCCTGAGGCGCGGTTTAGAATAGTTCGATGCGCCATAGGCGCGGTTCTGAAGGGTTTAGAATAGTTCGATGCGCCATAGGCGCTGTTTAGAAGGGTTTAGAATAGTTCGATGCTTGTTGCAAAGTTCGCAAAAAAACCTGAGATATGCAAACATTTTTGCAAGAAATCATGTCACCCCCCAAAGGGCATGGCTCAACGCCTGATGAGCATCTTCTTGTGGTTCTGAATGTAGATGCCTTTGGCAATGGAGTGCTGGCCACTGGCAATTCGACGGCCACTGAGGTCGTAGATGGCGGAATGGTCTGCGGGCGGTGTCGATTGACCGACGACCTCAATCCCTGTAGGCTGTGAGGGCGTGGGAATGGCAGTAAGGGCGGCCGGCGCAGTGAAATAGGCTCTGAAGGCATCGACTTGCGTCGGCGTGTCGGCAGGTTCGAAGGCCGTTCCCTCGGCATTGAGCGCAAAAATACCATCGAGGCGGCGGCTGACGGTGGTGCCACAGAAGCGGTAGTCGTCGGTTCCCACCATCATCGGCACATCAGCAGCCGACAAGAAGCGCACACCGGAGGCGCGGAACACGAGGTCGTCGGCAGCCGATGCCAACAGCAGGTAGGGCACATGACCCTCCATCTGCTGCACGGGGGCAAAAACAACCTGGCCATCGCCGCCGACCTCGGCAAACTCCTGCAGCGCGACGCCATCGGGCAGACTGCTCACCGCAAAGGGTAAGGCGATGGTCTGCCAGCGGTCGGGCTGCGACGGGCGACTGTAGGTGGCCTCATCGGCCGTGAACGCAAGGGGCGAGAAGAAGCCGTAGCCATCGGTGAGAGTTATCGACGAGGCACGTCCGCCAATGACGACATTGTGCCCGTCGAGTCCATCGGGGCAGGTTTCGCCTGCGGCAAATATGTAGATTGTGTTGGGATTGGCGTTTGGAACCACCGTGGTGACGTAACCGGGAAGACTGCTCATGTCAACGGCCACCGCAGCACTGGGCGTGTTTACCGTATGCGTGGGCGGAAGGCCACTCAACGTCATGTTCTGTTGCCAGCAGACAATGCCTGCTTGCGTGCGCCCCATCTGCCGGAGACCGCCATCGACAATGTCGCCACCCTCTTCGTAGAGGATGCTCAGCGCGTAGGTGGCACCCAGTTCCAGATGGTCGAAGAAGAAGCTGGCCTGTGCGGTCTTCGAGGGGTCGATGTGCATGGGGACATAGATGCTCGTGGCACCATAGTAGTAGTCGCCGTCGCCCTTCTTGTGCAGCCACAGGCGCAGTTTGCCCTCGAAGGGTTCAGCGGCCTGGTTGAGGATGGTCACCTTGCCCTGCATCATGTTTCCATAGACGACACCTGCTGAGCGATTGCCAATGCTGTTCGACACGTAGCGCAGGTTGTGTGTCGGGGCAACACCCTGGTCGCTGATGACCACCGTGCCTTGCCCTACGACGTTACGGCCGTCGCGGTCGGTGGCGAGCCACACGTTCCACGTGCCCGAGGCATCGGGCGTGAAGCTGAAAGATGCCGTGGCATCGCCGCCAGCGAGGATGCCCACGTTGGTACGGCAGATGGCTTCGCCCTTGCTGGAGGTACGGCTGGCCAGCAGATGGATTTCGCGCAGGTATTCGTCGCCGTCGTTGTGGAACGTGGCTACGACGGGCTGACGATCGCCACGGCGCAGGTTGCCGGGGAAGTTCATCGCGGTCATCCGAATGCTCTCAGTGGGCTTGAACGACAAGTTTACGTTACCAGCGGCATCGACAACGGCCAATATATAGGTGAGTTCAGGATTGCACTTCGACTGCCACTGGCCGTCGAAGCACCGAAAGCCGACGAAGAAGCGCCATAGTCGACGTCGCCAAAGCTCAGGTCCTCGCGTGCTTTCGTCAGCCAAGCCGAGTGGCCGAAGCCCTGTGAGTTCATGTTGTTGTAGGCGTGGAAGGCATTGCGGGTGAGCCATGACTGGCAGCTGGCATTGAGAAATTCACGGGCATAGAGTCCTGCATAGCGCATCAAGATGCCCTTGAAGCCCTGGAAATCACCGTCGGCGTTCTGACAAACGCTCACGATGCCTTCGCTATTGCATAGGTTTTTCTGTGCATAATCAACGATTTTATCGGCGTCTTGAAGATATTGCTCGTCGCCAAAGTGGCGGTATAGCAGCACGGCAGCACCAAGCATGGTGCCCTGATTGTAGGTTGAAGCCCACGTATTGCGGCTGGTCACGATGCCCGTAGCGGGGTCGAACACCACGCTGTCATAGACTTGCCCCGTCGAAGGTACGAAGAGATGACGACGCTGGTTCGAGTACAGCTCGCGGGCTTTCTCGAAATAGCTCTCGTCGCCCGTCCCTGCAGCGATGTAGCAGGCAGCTACCTCGGCCGGACCATTGATACACGAGTTTGCTCCGTTACGGTCGCCAGTGTGCTCGGCCCACCTTAGCAGGCCTACATAGCCCAGATAGGCACGGTCCCAGATACGGTCGAAGTTGCGTTTGGCATCGTTCAGGTAAACTTGTCGGCCCGTCAGATGGTAGGCACGTGCTGCTGCGATGATAAGCCACATCACATCATCGTTGAAGTCGTAGCCAAACCAGTTGTAACCGCCAACGACAGTGCCGCCATCCCAGGTGGTTCCCACGTGGTAGCACAGGTAGTCGTAGCACGACTCAAAGACATCCAGCACCGAACGGTCGCCGGTAGCCTCGTAAATGTCGAGCAATGCCTCCATCGTCTCAGCTTCACCCCAACCGCCATTCAGGAAGGTACGATAGCCGTTGCCCCGGTCCTGCATGTAATGGCTCAGGAATCCATCCACCATGCGCTGACGTGCTGACGCGTCGAAGTGGCTTTGCGACTGAACCTCAACGAAATGCCACGTCTGTTGACCGCTTCCCACAACGGGTTGACGCCCGTCGGTGGTGCTGATGACACGCAGATATTTGTTTTGTTTCACCAGATATTCGTTGCTATCGGCATCGACAACCTCCAGCGTCCATGCGCTTGGCTCGGCGCGTTGAACCACTGCCAGGTTGCTGGCATCGAGGTATTTGCCCGTATATACATTCTTCAGGTACACAGTGCCGTCGCCAGCATCCTCCACGGTCCACTGTTGGGCAGGCACATCGGTCTCGGTCCACACCACAACGGGGGCTTTTTCGGCCAACGAGGCATCGGCTACCATCAGCGATTTCTCTGCATTGGCAGCTGGAACGATACGGTATGTCTTGCCAGTTTCCACAGCGGCAGCCACTTCCTGGCACAGCAAGAGCGCCAACAGGCATCGAACGATTGACTTCATGTTCATCTTTTTTCGAAATACATTGATTGATACAGCTGCAAAGTTAAGGAAAACCTGCCGACAACGGAAAGAAACCAAGAAATGTATCATTCCATCGGCCTGCCTCAGCCATGCAATACCATGTCTGTCAGCGTGTTATGGAAACTCGTTTGCTGCCGTTGTATAAAGAAAATAAAAGGGTGCGGGGGCGCGAAGGGGCAAGGATGCGAGGACGCGAGAGTACACAGACGCGTCGTGGCCTTGCCACTTTGAAAAGTTTTTCGTACCTTTGCCGTCGAAAAAAGAATACAGTTAGATGCACGTCATGAACAAGACACGTCTGAAAATGCTCATCTTGAGCCTGCTCGTAGGCCCGCTTTTCCCCGTCGGAAGCAGTGGGCTGCTCCATGCACAGTCGGCCGATAACTATCGCAGCCGTCTGCGCGATGCCCATGTGAAGGTGGGCGAGACCAACCTACCCATCGTGTTCATCAACGTGGGGGGCAAGATGATACTGCGCGACAGCTATATCCTAGGTTCCATGAAGATCATCGACAACGGCGAAGGCAACATGAACCATGCCGACACGACGGCCTTTCCGGGGCAGCATGTGGACTACGAGGGGTGGATAGCGCTGAAATATCGCGGCAACTCGTCGTTCGACGCGTCGGACAAGAAGCCTATGGCCTTCCGAACGCTGGAGACGAACGTGCTGCCCGACCGCGGTGGCGCTAAGCAGAAGGTAAAGATACTGGGCATGCCGAAGGACAACAAGTGGGCGTTCATTGCCCCTTGGTGCGATGAAACCATGATGCGCGACGTGCTGTCGTTCGAGTTGGGGCGCCCATGGTTCGACTGGGTGCCGCAGGCACGCATGTGCGAGGTCATCCTCGATGGCACTTACTATGGCGTTTTCGCGCTTTGTGAGCGTCCGTCGAAGGGCAAGCACCGGCTGAACCTGGACGATCCCGGCGAGGCTGACGGCGACTTGAGCGGCGACTACCACGTGTCTGTGGACCACGGCTATAACCCTTACTTCACGTCACGCTATCGTCCATGGCAGTCACTCGACGGCAGTAAGGTGGCGCGCAACTACCAAATCAAGTACGAATACAAGGATCCCGAGGACGAAGACTTCGCTTCGCTGCCCGCAGGCACACGCGTGGCACTGCACGACGAGGTCAACAAGATGGAAGCCTCGTTCCTTGCCGACGACTGGGACCAGCCTGTCGGGGGCTATCGCGATGCTATCGACGTGCAGTCGTTCATCGACTACATGCTGGCAACGGAACTTTCGATGAACATCGACGGCTATCGGTTGAGCACTCACCTCTACAAGCACAGCCAGAAGCGCTTCGAGACGGAGGGCATAGACCCGCGTTGGAAGACCACGCTGTGGGATTTCAACATCGCATGGGGCAATGCCAACTACTACGACGGCGAGAAGACCGACCGATGGCAGTACGAACTGAACATGAACTTCACGGGCGACGACTGCCCAGTGCCGTTCTACTGGTATCGGATGCTGCAGGACGAGCAGTATGTCGATGCTTTGAAGAATCGCTGGCAGCAATACCGCCAGACGAACCACTCCAACCAGCACATCATGCAGACAGTGGACTCGCTGGCCACGCTCATCAAGGCGGGCGGAGCTGCCGATCGCAACGAGCAGGCATGGGGTATCTACGGCCGATACGACATCTGGCCGCTGTACTACTATGCCGTCAGCTACGACGATGCCATCAACTACCTGAAGACGTGGATAGCACGCAGGCTGCTGTTCCTTGACCGTCATCTGCTGCCACCGCGTACCTTGACCACCGAACCCATCGATATCGCATCGGGATGGAATGCCGACATCGTGGCCGAATCGCTGCCTGCCGCATCCTATACCAATGCTCCCGTCGACGGGGCCGACCGCACTTTCTACGCTGAGACATTGCGCGGCAGCGGCGGACTGCCACGACAGCGTACCATCACATCGGCTTACGACGGCGCACGCTTCGAGTTGGCTCCCTATAATGCCGACAATGTGCTGTCGCTACGCGAAAACGGACAGCAGGGAACACTTGAGTTCCAGAGTCCCGTCAGCACCGACGAGCTGTTCGTACTGGGCACCAGCGGCAACGGCGATTCCCATGTCGGTGCCACACTGAACTATTCCGACGGCTCATCGGTGTACGTTGGCTCCTACTGCATCCGCGACTGGTCGGTGCGCAACGACGCTTTGCGGGGCGACGAGGCTGTGACGGCACTCGGAAACATCTACCGCAGCAACAACAGCTATAGCAGCGACAATCACTACTGCCTGTTCTCGTTCTCCATTCCCGTTGAGAACCGACCGCTGCAGTCCATCACGTTCACTTCCGCCAGCGGTGCCTACGCCTCTATCATGGCCCTTTCGGCACTGCAAAACGATGAAACGGCCGTACACAACATCAGCGACGACATGCCAAAGGCTGCCCAGCCTGCTGCCATCTTCGACATCCGCGGCAACCGGTTGAACCACATGCAGCGCGGCATCAACATCGTGCGCACAACAGATGGCAGGGTGATGAAGGTCATCAGAAAGTGACAAGGGGAAAAAAGCATACACTTTGCCTGTCCAAAGGACAGCATTGGGATGAAAAAAGCAGTGCCTTAGACGTTCTAAGGCACTGCTTTTCGTATGCGAAAGCTATGCTTTC
>JAEEGL011058921.1_pt1 | contig 10426 bp, 8 predicted proteins | sample 9134231 | NCBI WGS metagenome assembly JAEEGL01 (sample SAMN16246548, study PRJNA631951) | gut metagenome | biome: gut microbiome; feature: rumen; material: fiber-attached | host: Bos | place: Iran: Karaj | collected 2018-10
GCTGTAGAGGTTCTTGCCCTGGAAAACGCGGCGTCCGTTGCAGATATACTGCAGCGTTCCGGAATACCAGTCGTCCTCGAACTCGCTGCCGATCAGGAAAACGGACGAGATCAGGTTCCGCCCGAAGAACGACCTCGCGAATGATTCGAACGCGGCGTCATTCGTCTTGTCCGGATGGATGTCCTCCCTCGAACTGTACGAGATCGAGATCAGTTCTTTCTTGCGGCCTTTCGGAAGCGGCGTTTTCTGCATCTTATAAGCATACATCGCGTCGTTCTGATAGCCGAAAAGCGTCACGTCGTAATTCCAGATCTCTCTCGGCTGCGGCCAGACGTAATCATAAAAACTCTCATGGTAGTCCTGTACGAAGACGGCGTCTTTCCTGACGCCGAGGCGTACCGCGATGCTTTTGAGCATCGTGATCATATCCTCATTCACCCTCGGAAGGGTAAAGACGAGACAGATGTCCTGCTCCTTCGTTTCCGGAACGTACAGGCGCTGAAGGCTCTGGCGGATGAATTCCGTCAGGAGGACGACCGGGGGAACGCTCTCGCTCCCGACACGGATGTTCGTTTTCTGCATGCATTTGTCCAGAAGGTCCCTGACGACGATGCCGCTGCGGACGACTTCCATACGCCTGGCTTCCGTGCCGGACACCCAGGTGCCGCTGTCCCTGGTCTTCGCGATGACGAGAGGCAGCTCCGTCCCGTCCTTCTCATCCATGAGATACAGCGTTTCAGGCTCTTCCATGCCCTGGTCCCAGTAACTGATCTGGGCGTATTCCCTGTTCAGGTCATAACCGATGATTCTGAGGTTTTTCATTTACGACCGCCTTGTTTACTATGATCTACAGCACCTTATAGAGCTGGTCGACCAGATAACTCTTTCTTTCGTACTCTTCCAGATAAGCGTCAGGATACTCCTCCGTCAGGATCCGGTTGATCGCGGCGAACCTGCCGGTGAACTCCTGCGCCGCCTCGTCCTGACGGATCTTTCCGACCTCGACGACGTGGCTCCCTTCGTCGTTCTCCTCCACGATAAAGTAGCGCATCTCCTCGCCCTTGAAGAGAAGGAACTCTTTCATGAAATACGTATGGTAGGACTGCGGGACGATCTCCGTTTCGAACGACGTGACCGGGTCGCCGACCTTGCCGATATGATAGTAGATCGAGACCTTGGAACGTTCGTTGCCCTGGTACTGGATCATCAGCCTGTTCGTAAGAGACAGCTTCTTGAGGAGCGCCTCATCGTATTTCTGGAAATACGAGAAGATAAATCCGGAAGTCCGGCATTCGACGAGGAACTCGTCCAGCATCTTCCGCACCAGTTCGTCCGCGACCGTCTGATCCGCGTAATATTTCAGGCAGGCCAGCTGGCAGGACGTGTTGATCGACTCGTTGCGCGCGTATTCCGTCTCGATATACTCGAAATACCGCGGCTCCACGAGCTTGTTCTTGACGAAGTAGCCGTACGCCTTGTAGGAAAGATAGGCTTTCTTAATATTGTCGTTCGCCCCGTGGATATAATAGTTGTAGAAGATCTCCTCTTCCCCGATGACCTCTTCGCAGAAAAGCATCTGGATCAGGATGCGCTCTTCGAGCGCGTGCGTGTCCTTTTCATAGGAATACGCGACCTTCCACAGGTATTTCATCAGGGACGTCTTGCCGCAGTAGTACCGGCAAAGATAATCCAGCATGACCTCGTCGTATTTATCCTGCAGGAAGGCGAACATGCATGCCGACAGAAGGACCATATTTTCACGGTAGTTCTCGTGACGGATCTGACGGCTGCAGAATTCGACGAGGTTCGTGATGTCGATTCCCTGGTAGCCGTACTTGCGGATCATGTCGTAGGCTTTTTTCAGCTGGTTATCGCTTAAAAGGATCCGAAGCAGGAGGCTGCGTTCCTTGTTGTCGAGCCAGGCCTGGTCGACCTCTTTCAGATACGTCTGGACGCGTTCGTTGTCCCCGTGGTCGTAGGCGTACCAGAGCAGGCTCTTCTTGACCCGCCGTTTCGTCTTCTCCCGGACGCCGTCGGTATGGGCCAGACGTTCGTAGAGCGGGAGCGTCTGTTCCGTGATCCGGTCGGACTCACAGGCGTTTAACAGGACGCCGATGTGCTTCTGGGCGTTGTCCTGGATATAGGTGATGTATTTCTCGTCGTAGAACATCCGGCTCAGCTTGTACGGGATCGTGTCGATATAGATATTGCCGCGCTTATCCTGCAGCACGAGGTGATCGGCCTTTGTATACAGGCGCACGTAAGCGACCCCGTCGGTGCACGGAACGACGTTCGCCTTGGCGACGCCGTTATGAAGCACGACGATATGGCTGATCCGTTTGTTCTCGGTCCGGAATTCATAGGTATAGAGGATATCCGCCAGCGCTTCGCTCTCCTCTTCCGTAAGATCCCATTCGGGCAGGAAGTATTTGTAGAGCACCTTGAGGTTCTTGCTGATCCGGTGCTGGCGGAGCTGGTTCCTGGCGAAGTCGCTCATCTCGTCCCGGATCTTCTGGAGAAGCTCCGGATAGTATTCCTGATGGCGGATCAGATTCGCGTAGAGGAAGGCGTTCTTCCTTGTATCGAGGCTGTTCTCGCGGCTGAAATACAGATAGATCGTCTGCGGAAGCTTGACGCCGATCTCCTCGTCCACCGAGTACATGTAATATTCATAAAGGTTGGCGATATGAAGCTCCGCCTGGACGCCCTTCTCATACCACTTGAAATACTGCCGGCTCGTCTTATGCCCGAGGATCAGGTAACGGCAGATCGCCGAGAGCGTCTCCCTTGCGGGACGCACCTGGTAGCAGCCCTCCAGGACTTCCAGCAGCAGAGGTGAATAGACCCGCTGCCTGGCGGTGATCATCGATACGACCGTCGCCATCTCGTTCGTCAGAAGGCCTTTGCGCTTGGCGAAGACCAGCACCTGGACGGAGAACGGCGTCAGCGGCTCGATCAGGCCCGGCTGTTCCATCATCGTCAGCTAAGCTTCCAGAAGCAGGATCGAATGGAACCCGCGTTCCTTCCACTGGTTCTCAATGATCTGGATCCGGCGCTCGACGTTCTGGATCAGGTACTCTTCCGTCTGGAGCACGAGCCAGAGCAGGATCCAGCTGTCTTCGTTCTTTTCATGAAGCTTGCGGATCTCGTCGGAGACCTTCATCGAATAGGAAAGATCGTTCTTAACGAGCGAAGCCAGATAGATATAAAAGCCCCAGAGCTCGCTGTCCTTGACCCTCGACCAGAACTTCTTGTCGAAGCGCTCCAGGATATGCCTGGCCTCTTCCTTCCTGCCGCACTCGATCAGCGCGTGCGCCGAAAGCAGCGTATAGATATGCTGGCCGGGATACAGTTTCTCCAGCTGGTCGTAGTCGTCCAGCGCCTTGTCGCACCATTCGGAAACCGGAATCTGTCCGCAGCGGTAACGGATGTACCGCTTGACGATATCGACGCCGAGGACCTTCTGCATCCGGTACTCTTCCCGCTCGACGCGGCTTCCCTCCACCATCACGGTGATCCGGTAGGTCAGATTGCCGTAAGGCGTTTTGAAGATGATGGCGCCGTAGTTCTTGCCGGCGTGGAGCAGGCTTTTGACCAGCGTATATTCATACTGGAAACGGTTTCCCTCGAAATCCATCGTCGTAAAAGAATCCTTTTCGACCTTGATGAAATCGCCTTCCACCGCGACGGTGATCGGAACGAACCCCCACGAATCCTTGGCCAGCTCGAGCACCTCCGTCATCGAATGGTCAATCGAAGGATAGAATTTTTCCTCTTCCATCAGGTAGATCTGCACCGGCCGTTTCATATCGGTGCCGATCAGGAATTCCTCAAGGGAACGTTCGTCAAGGACCAGACGGCGGATCCCGTCATAGAGGTTGTTCGTCGTATCGTTCTCGACGGCGAGGAGGTCCTTGAATTTCGGGGACATGAACAGATTCAGGGCTTCGCGGTAGCTGTAGGAAGCCAGCTCCTTGAAATCCTCGAGTCTTGTGATCTTGCCCATACGCGTCTCCACGTAAGGCAGGGCAATCGAAGCCGTAAAGGAGATGTCGTATTCGCCGGCTTCGCTGACGATCGTGAACGTCCCTTTCAGCATGTCGCCGGCTTTAAGACCGGTGGAATCAAATACAAAGGAGATCTTGGCCTTGTCCGAATCGAATCCGGCGCCTTTGCACTGCATACGAAAAGTAGAGGTATAGACCATACCTCTGATCGGACGGTGATCCTTGCTCTCGATCAGGAAGCTTCCGCTGTATGTCTCACCCTCTCCGACCGTAAAAAAGATCCGGGTCGTAGGCATGACAAGATGAAGCTTCGCGTCATCGAAAACATCCTGATAGAATTTCGTGATCTTGGCTCTCAACGAACACTCCTGAATGATATTTACTCGATTTTATATTATATCACGGGAGAAGACTTATAGGCAAGATTCCGATCAAAGATGAAAACGGATATCGTTGATCATGACAAGCACGGAAAGCGCCAGCAGGGCCATCAGACCGGCAAAGTGGATCTTCCCTTCGATCTCCGGATCGATCCGCTTTCCCCGGATAGCCTCGATGACCATAAAGAAGAACCGGCCTCCGTCCAGCGCCGGCAGAGGCAGCAGGTTCATGATCCCGAGACTGACGGACAAAAGCACGGCCAGCGACGTCAGGCTTCCGAAGACCGCCTTGGCGCTGATCGTTACCGTTTCCTCGTAGACCTCGTCGACAAATCCGTAGATCCCGACGACGCCCGTCATGTCGCGAAGTCCGGCTTTCCCTGTAATAAGCATCTTCAGGCTTTCGAAAACCGAACGGAAATTGTAACAGAGCTCGTACCAGCCGTAACGTATCGTCCCCAAAAAGCCGGCGCGGGTATATCCGCCGGCGCTTCGGATCCCGAGATAATAGACGTTCTCTTCCTTTTTCGGCGTCAGCGCCGTATGGATCTTTTCGCCGCCGCGGATCAGCGTGATCTCAGCCGTACTTCCGTCCGTCGTCAGGTTATACAGGCTGATATCCCGCCAGAGGTGTACCGGCCGGCGGCCGATCCTTACGATCTCGTCGCCCGGCATGATCCCGGCTTCTTCCGCCGGGTAACCCTCGATCGTCTCATAGACGACCGGAGCGTCATAGCCGAAAACGCCGACCAGGACCAGGCACAGAAGAAAAGCGATGATAAAATTGAAGACCGGGCCGGCGAGCACGACGCTCATCCGCTGCCAGACGCTTTTCCCGGCGAACGCCCCTTCCTTGAAATCATCGGGATCGTCCTCGCCGAGCATGGCGCATGAACCGCCGAACGGCAGCAGTTTCAGCGAATAACGGGTCTCTCCGATCTGACGCGACCAAAGTCTCGGTCCGAGTCCGAGTGAAAATTCAACGACTGTGATACCGTTCTTCTTCGCCAGCAGAAAATGGCCGAACTCATGGAACAGCACCAGCAGACCGAATATAAAAATCGTAAGCAATAAACTGATCAAAGTTTTCTGTACTCCCTGAAAATATCTTCTTTAAGGGCCAGGATCGTCGGAAGGTCCGGATCCTGTACCGCACTGTGAGCTCCCATCGCCTGCGCGATCGTTTCCGGGATCTCCGGATAGGAGATCTTCTCCCTCAGGAAATTGTCGACCGCGGCTTCGTTCGCCGCATTGAATACGACCGGCATGCTGCCGCCCTTTCTCATCGCCTCAAAAGCCAGCGCCAGCGCGGGAAACGTTTCCGTATCCGGCCTGTCGAACGTCATCTGACCGAGGCTGTAGAAGTCCAGCGTCTCCTCATGCCGCGGCAGCCGGTCGGGATAGGTCAGCGCGTACTGGATCGGGATGCGCATATCCGCTGTCGCGAGCTGCGCGATTACCGAGCCGTCGACGTATTCCGTCATGGAATGGACGTAACTGCCCCGCTGGATGATCCCGTTGATCTGGTCGGGCGTCAGACCGAACAGCCATCCGGCCTCCATGACTTCCAGCCCCTTGTTGGCCAGCGTCGAGGAATCGATCGTGACCTTCGCGCCCATCTTCCACGTCGGATGGGCCAGGGCGTCCGCCGGCGTGATCCCGGAAAGTTCCTCTTTCGTCTTCCCGAAAAAAGGTCCTCCCGAAGCCGTCAGCCAGATCCTCTTGATACGGCTGTACGAATTTCCCTGCAGCGTCTGGAAGATCGCGCTGTGTTCGGAGTCGACCGGAAGTATCTGAACGCCGTTTTTCTTTGCGAGCGGCATGATCAGATGGCCGGCCGTCACCAGCGTTTCCTTGTTCGCGAGCGCAATGTCCTTACCGGCTTCGATCGCCCGTATCGTCGGTTCGATCCCGATCATTCCGACGATCCCGGTCACGAGCATGTCCATATCTTCAAAGGAAGCGGCTTCCAGAAGCCCCTCCATGCCGCTGACTACGCGGACGTCCGTATCTCCCAGGGAGATCTTAAGGTCTGCCGCCGCCTTCTCATCATAGACCGCGACAAGGGCAGGCCGGTATTTCCTGGCCTGTTTCTCCAGAAGGTCCGTCTGCCGGTTAGCCGAAAGCACGGTCACCCGGATGTCCGTATCATTTTTAATATTGTCAACGGCGTCGAGCGTCTGCGTGCCGATCGATCCCGTTGAACCAAGTATACCGATTCTTTTCATAAATTCTCTCACGCGCTGATCAGAAGGACTGCCAGATAGTAAATGACCGGGGATACGAAGATCACGCTGTCAAAACGGTCGAGGATGCCTCCGTGACCGGGGATCAGCGTACCGTAATCCTTGATGTCGTGATTCCGTTTGATCCCGGAAGCGGCCAGGTCCCCGAACTGCGAGATCACGGCTGAAGCGGCGCAGATCACGGCAAACTGCCAGATCCTGTCGCCGGGTATGCCCGCCGCCTTCTGCATGATCAGCCCGTACAGCGCGCCGAGAAGCGCCGCGCCGATCACGCCGCCTACGGCTCCTTCCACGCTCTTTTTCGGACTGAGTTTCGGACAGAGCTTATGCTTTCCGAGAAGCATCCCGGCGCAGTAGGCGCACGTATCGCACCCCCAGCTGCCGAGGATCGCCAGCCACACGATCACGCTGCCCTCCGGAAGCATCCGCGTGCGGTACAGATAGCTCATCATGACCGGCAGATACATGATCCCCGTAAAAGCGTAGGCAACGACGCGGAAATCATATTCCGGGAAGCGGATCACATAAAGCGCGAACAGAAGCAGGAAGGAAAACGCCATCAGAGGAGCAAACCCTTTATCTGGAACGAACCTCAGAAGGACATACCACAAAAGCCCCATGAGATACCCGGCTTTCGCGGGAAGCGTCTTTTCGATATCCAGAGCGCTGTAGAATTCACGCAGCCCGATCAGGCTGATCACAGCCAGGACCGCGAGCAGCAGATCCTTTCCGATGATGATCGTTATAAGCGCGATCAGAACGAGAACGATCCCGCTGATCAGTCGTGTCTTGAACATATCTTCTCCTATACTCCTCCGTATCTGCGGTTTCTTTTCGAATATTCCCGTATTGCCTCTTCCAGATCCTCTTTGGAGAAATCCGGCCAAAGGACGTCCGTAAAATAAAACTCGGCGTAGGCGAGCTGCCAGAGAAGGAAATTGGACAGCCGCTCTTCTCCGCTCGTCCTTATCAGAAGGTCCGGATCCGGAATGTCTCTTGTATCAAGATAGGAGGCAAAGAGCGGTTCGTCGATCGCGTCGACTTCCACCATGCCGTCCTTCACGTCCGCGGCCAGCTTTTTCACGGCGCGGATCATCTCGTCCCGGCCGCCGTAATTGACCGCGATCTGGAAATACAGCCCGTCGTAATCCTTCGACGCCTCTTCCAGCTCGCGGATCCCGTCGATGATATCCGGATCAAGCCGCGAAATATCGCCGATCACCCGAACGCGCATATTGTTCTTCTTTGCCGTTTTAAGGCAGGTCTTCATATACTCGCGCAGCAGACGCATCAGCGCGTCCACTTCGCCCTTCGGCCGGTTCCAGTTCTCCGTGGAAAAAGCGTAGACCGTCAGGTATTTGATCCCCAGGTCGTGCGCCGCCTTCGTGATTACCTCCACGTTCTTGCTGCCTCTGGAATGACCGTAGTTGCGCGGCATGTTCCGCTTTTTCGCCCACCGGCCGTTCCCGTCCAGTATGATCGCCACATGCCGCGGTACCCGGACGTCCTCCATGCCGTTATCAATGCCCTGATTCATAATCGTCGTCCCTGTGTTTTAAAAGGGGGCTTTATGAAAAGCCCCCCGGATCTATACTGTCATGATCTCCTTCGATTTTTCATCTACGGCCGCGTCGATCTTCTTGATATAATCATCTGTCATCTTCTGAAGATCGTTCTGCAGGTCCTTGATGGAATCCTCCGAGATCTCGGAGCCTTTCAGCTTCTTAAGCGTATCGTTGCCGTCGCGGCGGATATTGCGGACTGCTACCTTGGCTTCCTCGCCCTTTTTCTTCACGTCCTTGACAAGGTCCTTTCTGCGCTCTTCAGTAAGTTCCGGGAAGACCAGGCGCACGGAAGAACCGTCGTTGGAAGGATTGATGCCGATATCGGAAGCCTGGATCGCCTTCTCGATCTCCTTGGCCATCTTGGGCTCCCAGGGGCTGATCAGAAGCGATCTGGCGTCGGGAACGGAGATGTTGGCGACCTGCTGCAGCGGCGTCATCGCCCCGTAGTAGTTGACCTGGATCCTGTCAAGAATATGAGGATTGGCTCTTCCCGCGCGGATCGATGAATAATCCTGGGCAAGCGAAGCCAGCGTCTTCGTCATTTTCTCATCATATTTCTTTAATTTCTCGTCCATTTCCTTCCCTCCTTAAGGATTGCTATACCGTGACCCTCGTTCCGTTGCTGCTGCCTTTCGCAGCTTCCGCGATGCTGTTTTCCGCATCCAGCGCGAATACGAAGAACGGCATTTTATTTTCCATGGCCATGATCGACGCGGAAAGGTCCATCGCCTTCAGCCTGCGGTCGATGATCTCTTCGATCGTGATCGTGTCAAACTTTTTCGCGTCGGGATTCTGCGCCGGATCGCTGTCGTAGATCCCGTCGATCGACTTCGCGAGCAGGATCTCATCCGCCTCGATCTCTATGGCGCGGAGCACCGCGATCGTATCGGTGGAAAAATACGGATGGCCGGTGCCTCCGGCGAAAAAGACGACCTTGCCGTTTTTCAGATCGCTTACGGCCGCGTCCTTGGAAAACAGTTTCGTGATCGAACCGCAGACAAAGGGCGTGTAGACTTCCGTCTCAAGGCCTTCCGAGCGGAAGATCTCGGATACGTAGATGCAGTTCATAACGGTCGCCAGCATCCCGATCGAGTCGGCCTTCGTCCGGTCGATCCGCTCGCTGGAGCGTCCCCGCCAGAAATTGCCGCCGCCGGTAACGACCGCTACCTCGATCCCGTCGTCAGCGATCCTTTTCACCTGGGAAGCGACGCCGCGCACCGTCTCCTCGTCAAACCCGAAACGGCCGCCTCCCGCCAGAGCTTCCCCGCTCAGTTTCAGTAAAATACGTTTCATGCTTTTATTCGATTTCTCCTTTCAGAAAAAATCCTTTCGAAATATTTTAACATAAATACGGGTCATTGGGAATAGGTTTTCCCGCTATCGTCCTTATGGATAAAGGAACCAAGCGTTTTTTTCGGGGTTTTCATCAGCGATCCCCGTTTTACGGCGTCTTCGCCGTACGTCTTACGGATGGTATCGATCGCCAGGTTGAGCTTATGTTCTTTCACGTCTTTTTCCGTCTCAAAAAGGGATATCTGATCGAACTCGCTGTATTTCACGCCGGACGTGCTCACGGTGATCTGACGCAGAGGTTCCTGATGCCAGCATTCGTCCAGAAGGATACAGGCTTTCCGGAAAACAGCCATCGTATCGTCCGTGCCGTGATCCAGCGGACACTGGTGGGACCATCTTTTAAAATCTGAACCGACCAGCGAAAGCGTGAGAACATAGGCCTTCCCGCCGTCCCGGCGAAGCCTCGCGCACACTTCTTCACAAAGCGACAGGATCAGTTTCTGGGCGGACGCGATGTCGGTAATGTCCTTTCCGACCGTACGGCCGTTGCCGTACCCCCTGCTTGCCGGCTCCGTCTTCCGGAAATAGTCGGTATCCAGTCCGTTCGCGTGATCGTGGATCAGCCTTCCCGTCTTCCCGAAGATTCCTGTCAAAAGGGAGATGTCGCAGCGCGCCAGGTCCCCGATCGTCCGGATGCCGTATTTATCCAGTTTCTGTCTCGTCGAACGGCCGACAAAAAAAAGATCCGACACCGGCAGGGGCCACATTTTCTCCGGTACTTCTTCGGGGTACAGCGTATGGACCTTATCCGGTGTCTCAAAATCCGACGCCATCTTGGCAAGGATACGGTTATTGGAGATCCCGATATTCACTGTAAACCCGAGTTCGTCCCTCGTACGGTCCGCGATCGTCCTCGCGACGTCCTCAGGATCCCC
>JAEEGL011120560.1_pt1 | contig 10426 bp, 6 predicted proteins | sample 9134231 | NCBI WGS metagenome assembly JAEEGL01 (sample SAMN16246548, study PRJNA631951) | gut metagenome | biome: gut microbiome; feature: rumen; material: fiber-attached | host: Bos | place: Iran: Karaj | collected 2018-10
TGTGCGCACCAGTTTCTTCGGGCTGTATTGTACGTATTCGAGCACGTCGGCAACGGTCTCGCCGTCGATGACTTGGTCGATGTAGTAACCCTTTTCATCCACGGAGACATGCACGGCGTTGGTGTCACCAAACAGGTTGTGGAGGTCACCCAAGATTTCTTGATAGGCGCCTACGAGGAACACACCTATATAATAATGCTCCTTGTCGCTGAACGAATGCAGCGGGATGGTGTGCTGAGTCGACTTTGCGACGAAGTTGGTGATTTTACCGTCGCTGTCGCAGGTGATGTCCTGCAAGGTGGCCAGATGGGTCGGGTTTTCATCCAATCTTTGAATCGGGATGATAGGGAAGAGCTGGTCGATGGCCCAAAGGTCTGGCAGCGACTGGAATAGTGAGAAGTTGCAGAAATACTTGTCAGCCAAGAGCTTCGGCAATGAAGTGAAGTCTTCAGGCACACGCTTCAAACTGTTGGCGATGTGGTTGACCTCGCGGGCTATGCTCCAGAACAAACGTTCAATCTTGGCGCGCGATTTGAGGTCGAGCAGGCCCAGGCTGAACAGGTTGAGGGCTTCCTCGCGGATCTCTTGGGCGTCATGCCAGATTTCCAAGGAAGAACTCTTGGTCAGTTCGTCCCATGAGTCATAGAGCTCCTTGATGAGCTCGTGGTCGTTTTCTTCAGGCTCTTCGTTGTCGTCCCATTCGGGCAGTGAGGTTTTTTCCAACACTTCGAAGATGAGCACGGAATGATGTGCCGTCAAGGCACGACCCGATTCGCAGATGACGTTGGGGTGGGGGAGGTCGTTCTTGTCGCAAGCGTCGACGATGGTGTAAATGGCGTTGTTGGCGTACTCTTGGATGCTGTAGTTGACCGAGCTGGCGCTGCTGGAGCTGGTGCCGTCATAATCGACGCCGAGGCCGCCGCCCATGTCGACATATTCGATATGGTAGCCCATTTTGTAAAGCTGCACATAGAACTGTGCCGCCTCACGCAAGGCCACATTGATTTTCTTGATTTTGCTGACTTGGCTGCCGATGTGGTAGTGTACCAGTTTCAGGCAGTCTTTCATGTCGTGCTCTTCGAGGAAGTCGAGGGCTTCGAGGAGTTCGGAGGAGGTGAGGCCGAACTTGCTGCCGTCGCCGCCCGATTCTTCCCATTTGCCTGCACCCGAGCTGGCCAACTTGATGCGTACACCCAAGTTGGGCGTGACCTTCAGGCGGCGGGCAATCTTTGCCGTGATCTTCAGCTCATTGAGCTTTTCAATAACGATGATGATTTTGCGGCCCATCTTCTGGGCGAGCAAGGCCAATTCGATGAATTCCTCATCCTTATAGCCATTGCAGACGATGAGTGAGTCGGAATCAGTACCGAGGGCGATGATGGCGTGGAGCTCAGGCTTGGAGCCAGCTTCCAGGCCGATGTTGCACTTCTTGCCGTGGCTGACGATCTCTTCGACTACAGGGCGCATCTGGTTTACCTTGATGGGCATCACCACGAAGTTTTGGCCGTGGAACTCGTATTCCTTGGCGGCCTCCTTGAAGCAGGAATCAATCTTGTTGATACGGTCGTCGAGGATGTCGGGGAAACGTAACAACATGGGAGCAGAAACATCCCTAAGTGACAACTCGTCAACCAGTTCGGGTAGGTCAACTGAGGCACAGCCTTCTTTGGGTGTCACGACCATGTGGCCCTTTTCATTGATGGAAAAATAACTACCTCCCCAGCCTTTAACATTGTAAAGGTCCTCGGAGTCTTCGATGCGCCATTTTCTCATTTCGCTTTTTTTATAGGTTTTGGGCTGCAAAACTATTAAAAAAACTGTTTGTTGATGCTTTATTTGTACATTATGTCTAATTTTGCAAAAAATAACATGGGGAAGACATAACTAAGCCTTTCCCCTCATGGCGGAGGAACCGTCATTCCGCGAAAGCGGAACGCCATCCCCAAGCGCGAAGACGAGTCTTTCACGTTTGGGGATTGCGGGTCAAGCCCTCAATGAGGGATTAAGGCTGTAGGATAGTCTTTCCTCATCATAGATAGTAACCGTATGAGATTAATCATCGATGCTGGATCGACCAAAATGGAATGGATTCTGATGGAAAGAAACGTAGTGAAATCGCGTTTCACGACGGAAGGATTCAATCCGAACTATGCGGATAGGCGATGCCTTGAAAACATCATCAACACTGTAGAGACGCGATTGATCGCGTTTCCAAATAATGATTGTCCTATTTCGAGACGCGATAAATCGGCGTCTTTACAAGCGATACATTATTATGGTACGGGTTGCGGCAACATTCAGAATTGCCAGAAGATCAAAGAAGTGTTCCAATACCGTTTTCCCAATGCCGACATTCACGTTACCCATGACCTCATGGCGGCCTGCCATGCCGTTTTGGGTCATGAAAAAGGCATTGCCTGCATTCTGGGAACGGGGTCGAATGCCTGTGTATATGATGGGGAGAAGGTGGTTGATAAGGCCGTTTCCCTTGGCTATCTTGTTGGCGACGAAGGCAGCGGTATGCACATTGGCAAGGGAGCGGTGCGGGCTTATTTCTATGGCTTCATGCCAGAGGATTTGAGGCTGCAATTCGAAGCGAAGTATCATCTGGAGTTGAAAGATTTTATACAGCATTTGTATCATGGGGAACAACCTTCCAAATACCTAGCCTCGTTTGCTGAATTTGCGGGCGAACATAAGTCACATCCTTTTATCCAAGGGTTGGTGAGAGACTGTTTCAAGGCTTTTGTTGAAGCTTTTATCCTTCGTTTTGATGACTGCCAGTCTCTGAAGATAGGTTTCGTGGGGTCGGTGGCCTATCATTTCAGCGATGTGTTGGAAGAGACCTTGGACGATTATGGCCTCACATTGGGCAAGGTTTTGAAGGCTCCTTCCGAGGGATTGGTGCGTTATTACCAATAATTGTGTATCTTTGTGGCGATGAAAAAACTGCTTTTACTCATAGGATGTCTTTGGATGACGGCTTCGGTCTCAGCGCATGATATCGACAGCTTGTATAACGTTTTTCTCACAAGCCGTGGAGAAAATGCAGTACGTTTGGCCAACGAAATTGTGACTATGGCGGGCGATTCGGCTGTTTTTTCGAACGATACTCCGGTGGAGGTCGTGAACGACAAATTGCTCAAGACATTGATCTTTTGGCATTTTGACCGCTCTGAGATGATGGAGGTCATCAGTTATACCAACAAAGCCATTGAGCAGTACAGCCAGAAAGAAGACTTTTTCAATATGGCAGGCTGTTACAACACGCTAGGAGTGGCATACCAGCGTATGGGCCAGCTTGAGGAGGCCATTGACAGTTACAACCGTTGTAATGAGCTTATGATGCAGTTGAACGAACAGGAAGCCAATCCGTTTTATGAGCGTAATATACGTTACACTACCAACAATATGGCTGCCATCTATTCCTCAATGGGTGAATTAGATAGGGCAGAAGACATGAACGCCAAGTGCATCAACATGATGGGCGAGTTGAAAGACGACCGCGACTATCTGGATATGGCGACCTACCTGAACAATCTTGCCGACATCTATCTTTCGCAATCGGAACGAATTGAGGGGCAGCGTAGCAGGGAGAAGGTTGAAAAGGCTGTAGCGCTTTCGGAACAGGCCTTGGATTATTCAATGCATCACAACGACTCACCAAATAAGGTTGTTCAACGTAGAATGGTGGTAGCACGTGCCTATTTTGCTGCTGGTCGAGAAGATGAAGCCTTTACGATGCTTGAGGAAGCTCTTCGTTTGGCAGAGTCCGAGGAAGACATTTTCTTTCAAGCTGAGATTGAGACTTTGTTTGGCCATTTTCGTCTTGTCAAGGGGCAATACAAGGATTCGGAAGTCCATTTCCAGAAAGCCATAGCCTTATCGAAGGAAGGCCAATTCGACGAGTGCCTGCTCAATGCCTATAAGGGTGCTTGCGAAGCATCGAGGCAATTTGATGCTAAAAAAGCGTTGGAGTATTATGAGTTGAGTACGGCTCTTAAAGACTCGATCTTCAATGAGAGCCAGCAAGCCCTTATTCGCGACTATCAAGTGAAATACGACCTTGCAGAGAAAGACCACCAGCTTGAGATACAGGAGAAAAACAACAGGACACAAGCCGCCGAAATCATCATACTTTTTGTTTTTGCAGGACTGCTCATCGTCATCATGGTTATTCTGATGCGTCTGATTCGGGTCAGTAAGAAACAAAATCAGACTTTAGCTAGGCTCAATGACACCCAAAACCGGATTCTTTCAGTGGCTTCTCACGACGTGAAGAACTCGGTGTTGGCGCAGAACATGGTGCTGAAATTGGCTAACGAACATTTCGATAGCCTCAGTCGTGAGGAATTGAAAGAGAACATGGTAGCGTTGAAGAAGGGCTCTGATGAGTTGAAGGACAAGCTTTATACCATTCTTCATTGGATTTATGGCGAGTTGGGCAAGGAAGCCAATCCCCCCGCGTTGTTCAATCTGTTGCAAACCGTGGAAGAGGGCGTGAAACCACATGCAGAAGAACTGAAAGCCAAGGATTTGGTGGTGATTTATGACATCGCGCCCAATCTGCAATGCTATGATAAGGTCAACGTGTTCAATATTGTTTTCCAAAACCTTCTCACAAATGCCATCAAGTTCTCCAAAGAGGGAGGCGAGATTACAGTGAGGGCTGTCGAGGAAGACAAACAGGTCTGGGTAGAAGTGGTTGACTGTGGAGTTGGCATTAGCCAGCAGCGCATGCAGGAGTTGATGCATGAAACGGTGAAACCAACCAAAGGCACCTATGGGGAGCGTGGCACAGGCATAGGCCTTTTCGTAAGCCGTCAGCTGATGGTGAAAAATGGTGGACAGCTCCTCATCGACAGCGTTGAAGGTGAAGGAACGACAATACGGTTTAACACTAAAAAACCAAAGCAATGATGCAGAAAGGCAAAATCAGAATCCTATTGGTGGAAGACCATCCGCTCTATCGTGTCGGGCTACACATGGCCTTGTCGTATTCAGGCCTCGATTGTGTGCTCAAATCAGAGGCCGAAAACGTAGCTCAGGCCTTAGAATATCTTCAACAACATTCAGACGAAATCGATTTGATCCTGCTTGACTACTTTTTGCCCGATGGTACTGGCATGGATGTGTTGAAAATGGCCAAACAGAGTTTCCCAAAAATCAAAGTGCTGTTGGTGTCGGGGGAGGACAACAACCCTAAACTTGATGCTATGATTCAAGCCGGGCTCAATGGCTTTGTCAGCAAAGACGTCACCCCACAAGGCCTGGCCACGGTCATCTCCTCCATATTCGATGGTAAGGACTATTTCGGTCCAGACTCAGAGAATCTTCATTCAGATGGGACGACTTTCTCGAAAAGCGAAAGCCTTACGCAACGCGAACTCGACATCATTCGTCTCTGCGCTTTGGGAAAGACCTCAAAAGAGATTGCCGATGAACTCTTTATCAGTGCGCGTACGGTGGAATCACACAAAAACAAAATCTTCAATAAAATTGGATGTGACTCGACGACTGAGATGGTGAATTATGCTTTTTTGAACGGTTTGGTATAAGCAGATTTCCCCTCCTGTTATTTCTTTTTTTTGCATTTTTAATACTTTTTTTGAAAAATAGGTAAATTTACTTATTGCAAATTGGTTTTTTTTTCGCATATTTGCACGTTCAATAATTCTAATCTGAATTTAAACAACCAACAATGTGTTAATATATGAATAAAAAGAGCATTTACACTACTTTTGAAGACTTGTTGAGGATAGCCCAGAACTATGCCGTTAGCAACGGCAATGATGCCATCTATCCTTGCCATATCTTCAAAGCCTTGTTGCATAAGGATATGGGCATGGTGCCCTTCATTGAAGGCAACTTGGACAAAGACTATTACTATTTGGTGGAGTGGGCCGACTGCGAGATAGGCATGACGCCTAAAGCATCGCGTCCAGTGAGCGATCTCGACATCACTGATGAGGCAAAGGCTGTGTTCGACACCGCCGACGACTATCGTACCAAGTTTGGATTGGAGACTGTCGACAACTATTGCGTCTTGGCTGCCTTGGCCACCCCAGGTGTTGGCTTCAACTTCAACCAGCTGAAGAACTTGCCTTTGACCGCCAACGAGGTTGTCGATGCGTTGAATCTTCAAGCTGCAGTTGGCGAAGGTACAGTTGCCCCCGCTCCCGTACTTTCGGCCAATGCCAAGAAGACCCTTGGCAAGTATTGCATCAACAAGAACGAACTGGTAGCTAACGGGAAAACAAATCCTGTGGTCGGTTTTGAGCGTGAGATTGCCTCGTTTTTCGAGATACTTGGACGTAAGACCAAATCTAACTTGCTGATCATAGGCGAATCGGGCGTGGGTAAGACCGCCTTGATTAACGGCTTTGTCACCCGTCTGCTTAGCGGCAACGTGCCAAGTTTCCTTCAAGGCTCCATCGTATACGAACTCGACTTGGCTGCACTGGCTAGTGGCGCCGTGAACAACATGGAGACGGAAGACCGTTTCAAGAGCGTCATTAACGAGCTGAAAGCTCTAGGCAACGCCATCCTCGTCATTGAAGGTTTGGACAAGATGATGGACAAGATGGGCGCACTACATGGTACGGGCGACCTGCTGAAGCAGGAACTCAACCGTGGAGACTTACTGCTGGTGTGCACCGCTACCGTCGATGGCTTTACCAAGAATGTTGAGACCGACAAGGAGATGGTGCGCAAGTTCGAAAAGATGCAGATCGACGAACCCGACATGGATACCTGCTTCCGCATTGTGGAAGGCGCAGTCAATACGTTTGAAAAATACCATAACTTGACCATTAAGGACGAAGTCATCACTGAAGCCATCCGTTTGGCCAAGCGTTACATGCCCGAAAAGGCCATGCCTGACTCGGTATTCGACCTCATCGACCGTACCATGGCCCTCATTAAGACCATGAACGACGTGTCAGCCAATGACGTTGCCAATATTGAGGCCAAACTCAATAAACTGAAAGAGAATCCTGAGCATCTGGATGATAAGAAACTCATGGTGGAGCTTAATTGGCTACACTATGAATTAATAAATAAGGTAAGCGTACTGCTCATCGCCCAACTCGACGACGATACCGACTTCTTGAAGATTGGCACCAAGGAAGAACGCTTCGACTATCTCGACAAGGTCATCGCCAAACTGAAGACCCTCACCGCCGAGAAACGCGACGAAGTGCTAGCTTCCGACCTCTTCGCTGTGGTGGCCAAGCAAACAGGCATCCCGTTGGGCAAGGTGCAGTCGAAGGAGCGTGAGAAACTCGTCAACGCAGAGGAGATTCTTAAACGCCGTGTGGTTGGACAAGATCATGCTATCAAGACCATCCTTGAGTCCATCTATGAGTCACGTTCGGGCCTCAACAAGAAGGGTCAGCCCATGGGCTCCTTCTTCTTCCTCGGACCCACAGGTACTGGTAAGACCGAGCTTTCGAAGGCCTTGGCTGAATTCCTCTTCCAGGATGAGTCGTCACTTATCCGCTTTGACATGTCGGAGTTCAAGGAAGAGCACTCAGTCGCCTTGTTGTATGGAGCGCCTCCCGGCTATGTTGGTTACGAAGAGGGCGGCCTGTTGGTCAATAAGATCCGTCAGAAACCCTATTCTGTGGTGCTGTTCGACGAAATCGAAAAGGCCCACAAGTCGGTGTTCGACCTGTTCTTGCAGATTCTGGACGAAGGTAAGTTGCACGACCGCCTTGGCCGCGTGGGCGACTTCTCCAACGCCTTGATCTTATTCACATCGAATATTGGCAGCAAGTTCATCGTCGATTCGTTTGAGAAGGGTATCGTCCCGAAGAATAGCGACTTGATGACCATCATGCAGGACTATTTCCGTCCCGAGTTCCTTGGCCGTTTGACGGAGATTGTGCCGTTCTCGCCCATCACGCCGGCCACCGTCACTCGCATCTTCAGCATCCACCTGAAGGGTTTGGTGAAGCTGCTTACCGAGCAGAATATCAGCTTCAAGATCGACGACGACACCAAACAAGCCATCGCCATGATGGACTTCAGCCCGCAATTCGGCGCTCGTCCCATCATTGGCACCATCCGTAAGGAGTTGCGCCGCCCGATGTCGAAAATGATCATCAGTGGCAAACTCAAGGCTGGCGACACCGTCGAGGTGAAGATGGAAGACGGTAAGGTGGTCTTTTACGTCAACGGCGTGAAGACTGAATACATGATTAAGCAGGAAGCTCCGCAAACTGCTCCAGCTCAAGAACCAGAGCAAACACCTAAGGTTACAGAAACTACTGATGCTCCTGAAACTGAGAAACAGACGACGGAAGCTCCAGAGGAATAATGACTACACAATAAGATAAACTAAATAAATAATTAAAAAAAATCGCTATGGAAGAGAAAAATTTCATTTCAAAAGCTACCGATGAAGAATCGGGCAGTCAGGTAAGTGCACTTGACACCAACAAAACCTTGTTCATCGACCAATACACCTCCGACGCTCAGGGCGAGGATCCCGAGCTGTTTGAGGACGCCAAGACCATTGGCGACGTGTTCGACCACTTCAAACCCAGCGTTGAGGTGAACTTTACCGATGACGAAGGCGGTGTGGTTTCAGAGACGCTACATTTCAACGAGATCAAAGACTTTGAAGCCAATGGCGGCAAGGGCAATCTCGTGGCTAACAGCGAATTCCTCTCGAAGAAAAAAGCTGAAATGGACAGCGTTGCCAAGGTGCGCAAGCAAATTGAATCGAATAAAAAGCTCCGTGACATCCTTAAGGACGCTGGCAGCAAGGAAGAACTCAAGGACTATCTCGAGTATTTGCTGAACGAATTGGAAGAAAACGAATAATCATCGAAAAAAATAGAAGATAACTATGGCAGATCCTCAATTACAGAAAGCTACCGAAGCCGGTGCGCAACAGCAACAACAGCAAGGCGCACAGCAGAAAAAGGAAGTGACCGAACTCTTGCAGAGATTCGGAGGTTTCTCGGCCATCAAGGGCATCATCCCTGCCGCCGAGGACATGAACCCCACTAAGAAAGCCATCAAGGATTCGTTCCTGAGCGACAGTCGCAAGAAGGGAAAGCGCGATGCCTTGAAGACCGAACTGAAGGCATGGCTCGAAATCCTTAATGAAGGTAAGAGCTCGGCAACCGACATGGTAGAAAGTTGCAAGCAGAAGGAAGAGAAACACTTGAAGGTGCTCACCCAAGGCATCACTGACGCACTGGATGCCTCCAAAGATTTGGAGCGCAGTTATCGCGCCCTCGACATGTTCTTTAAGAACAGTGGCGGCGAAAAGGTGGAGAAGCTTAAAGTCATCAACGTGGCTAAAGATGCCATCACCGACACCGAGTCAAGTTTCAAAGACCAGGTGGATGATTTGTTGAAGCACGCCTTCGACCGTTTGAGCTTGAAAGATAGCTACAGCTTTATTGTCATCCCTGGCGGCGTGTTCAAAGACAGAGTGGAACTACTTCGTTGGGCCAAGGTGGCACACAAGTACAGAACCATTCTCGTGACTGATACTGCCCTCGATGACGAGAACTCGCTCGAAGACCTGAAAGAAGTCACTAAGGGCTTCGTTGACAGCGATGCCGCTCTGCAAAATGTCGTCATGGCCTGTAACTGGCTTGTTGGCCGCGAGAGTGAGAAGCTCAGCTACGACGAGCAGTATGAAGAGGCTTTCTACATTTCGCCCGCCGGTGCCTTGGCTGGTATGATGTACGACGAAGCCACGCCGATTTCACAAGGCCGCGCTGGTAAGAAATATGGTACTGTGGCCGACGTAAAGGGCGTCAAGCTCGACCTTCTCAAGTCGGAAATCGCCTCGCTGATGGACGACCATGTCGTCCCGATGGTGTTCTCAGAAGGCCGCGTCATGGCATTCAACAACAACACCTTGTACAACGGCGATCTCGATGCCATGATGGAATATCCTATCGTTCGTGTGTTCGACTGGGTTAAGAAGGTGCTCATGAACTATGTGCATGAAATCGCCCTCGAAAACTGGGATCCTTATACCTCGCCCAAGAAGCTGAAGGACAAGATCCAAGACTTCCTGAACCACTACCAGGGCTATCAGAACTTCTTCTCGAAGTACAAGCTGGGCGATCCGAAGCAAGATCCCAAGACCAAGATTGTTTCGGTCGACATCTCCATCACCCCATTCTTTGCTGCCAAGAACTTTGTTATTAAGCTTGAGGCCGACAACAAGGACTATATGGATGCAAACACTTCATTGGAATAATTTAACGGACTAATTCACTTAATACTAACACTTTAAAACATTACAAAAATGGCAAAAACACCTGTAACATTAAAAGTTGACGGCCTCACCGAACGCGAGGTCATGATGGTCACCTATTCCTTCAACCAAGCCACTGACACTGAAGGTCAGATGTCGGGCATTCCGAGAGGTGGTAAGATCACCCTCCGCGTGAAA
>JAEEGL011213436.1_pt1 | contig 10426 bp, 7 predicted proteins | sample 9134231 | NCBI WGS metagenome assembly JAEEGL01 (sample SAMN16246548, study PRJNA631951) | gut metagenome | biome: gut microbiome; feature: rumen; material: fiber-attached | host: Bos | place: Iran: Karaj | collected 2018-10
GAGGTTGCTTATGAAACAGCATGTGATCGCTCTCGATCAGGGGACCACCAGCTCCCGCGCCATCGTATTCGACGAGCGCGGAAAGATCGTATCGGTCTCCCAGCAGCCTTTCAATCAGATCTATCCGAAGCCCGGCTGGGTGGAGCACGACCCCATGGCGATCCTGTATACCCAGATGGGAGCGCTGACGGAGGCGTTCCGCTCCAGCGGTCTCTCCGTAAAGGATATCGCGGCTCTCGGCATCACCAATCAGCGGGAGACGACGATCGTCTGGGAGAAGGACACGGGCCGTCCCGTATACAACGCCATCGTCTGGCAGTGCCGCCGCACCGCGTCGCTGTGCGAGAAGCTTGCCGCCGAGGGCAGGGAAGAGATGATCCGGGAAAAAACCGGCCTTCTCATCGACGCCTATTTTTCCGGGACCAAGATCCGCTGGATCCTGGACAATGTTCCCGGGACGCGGGAGAGAGCCGAGCGCGGTGAACTGCTCTTCGGCACGGTGGACACATGGCTGATCTGGAATCTGACGGGCGGCAAGGTCCATGTGACGGATTACAGCAACGCGTCGCGGACCATGCTTTTCAACATCCACACGCTCTCCTGGGACGAGGATCTCTGCCGTATGCTGGATATCCCCATGTGCATGCTGCCGACTCCGGTGCCGAACAGCTGCGAGTACGGCAGGGTGGACGCCCATTTTCCCGGCCTGGACGAGCTGGCGGGCCTTCCCATATGCGGAGCGGCGGGAGATCAGCAGGCGGCGCTTCTGGGACAGGGCTGCATCCATCCCGGAGAGGCAAAGAACACCTACGGCACGGGCTGCTTCACCATGATGAACACGGGGGAGGCCGTTCCCGTGAGCACGCACGGGCTTCTTTCGTGTGTCGCCTGGAACATAGGCGGAAAGACGAACTACTGCCTTGAGGGAAGCGTCTTCAATGCCGGCAGCACGGTGCAGTGGATGCGCGATGAGCTGCATCTGATCCGTTCGGCCGAAGAGACCCAGGCTATGGCGGAATCCGTGCCGGACAACGGGGGCGTGTATCTCGTTTCCGCTTTCACGGGACTCGGCGCGCCGCATTGGGATATGTATGCCCGCGGAACGATCGTGGGACTTACCCGGGGCGCGTCCAGGGAACACCTGGTCCGCGCCGGCCTGGAGGGCATCGCCTATCAGGTGAAGGATATGATCGACGCCATGGAGCAGGACTCGGGCGCGCCGATGCAGATCCTGCGCGTGGACGGTGGGGCCTCGGTCAACCGCTTCCTCATGCAGTTCCAGTCGGATATCCTGCGCTGCCCCATAGACCGCCCGGCCATGGTGGAGACGACCGCTCTGGGCGCGGCGTTCCTTGCGGGACTCTGCTCCGGCGTATGGAACGGCATCGACGATATCACGAAAATACGGGAATCCGAGCATGTGTTCCATCCCAAGATGGCGCAGGAGACCGCCGCGGAATACTGCGCGCACTGGCGCCGCGCCGTGGAGCGCGCCAAAGCGTGGGAGTCGATGTAATACTGTGTAACCGGACCGTTTCTTGCTTTCCCGGCGAGCGCGTATTATAATGCCAACTTGGAAATCCGGGAAAACAGTTAGGAGTATATCCCAATGGCTTCATTTTCTGATTATTACTGGGGCGGCCGAAAGGGACACCTGATCGGCATCGGCGGCGTCTCCATGTCCCCGCTGGCGGAGGTCCTTGCGGAAGCGGGCCTGATCATCACCGGCTCTGACATGAACGACGGCGCCAACATCGACCATCTCCGGCAGCGGGGGATACCCGTCGCCATCGGCCACAGCCCCGACAATATCCCGCCCGACGCGGAATTCGTAGTGCGCACCGCCGCGGTCCACGACGAGAATCCCGAGATCGTCGAGGCGCACCGCAGAGGGATCCCCGTGTTCGAACGTACCCAGGCCTGGGGCGCGATCATGAAGGATTACCGCAATTCCATCTGCATTTCGGGCACCCACGGCAAAACCACGACGACCTCCATGTGCACGCACATCCTGATGGCTGCCCAGATGGATCCCACCGTCATGATCGGCGGCACGCTGCCCATGCTCCACGCCAATCACAGAGTCGGACGCGGGGACACCATCGTGATGGAGGCCTGCGAGTACTACAATTCCTTCCTTTCCTTCTCGCCGACGATCGCCGTGATCCTGAACATCGAGAAGGACCATATGGACTTTTTCAAGGATCTGGAGGATATCAAGTCCTCGTTCCGCAAATTCGCCTCTCTCGTTCCGCCCAGCGGGTTTATCGTCGCCAACGCGGAGGACGAGAACACCATGGACGCGCTCAAGGGTCTCGACCGGGATATCTTCACCTTCGGACTGAACAAGGGCGCCGACGTTTACGCGGCCAATATACAGCGCCAGGGCGCCGGGACGGAATTTGACGTGATCTACTGCGAAGAGGTGTATACCCACGTCAGTCTCCGCGTCCCCGGCATTCACAACATAAAGAACGCCCTCGCAGCCTCCGCCGCGACGATCTGCCTGGGATGCTCGCCCACGGCGATCCGCTACGGGCTTGCCGGCTTTGCCGGAGCGAACCGCCGGTTTGAGTTCAAGGGCAAATACAACGGCGCGGATGTATACGACGATTACGCCCACCACCCCCGCGAGCTTCAGGTGCTGCTCGACGCCGTTGAGCCGCTGGGCTACCGCCGGACCATCGTGGTCTTCCAGCCGCATACCTACTCGCGCACGAAAGAGTTTTTCGACCAGTTCGTCGAACAGCTCAAACGTCCGGATTTCTGCTATCTGGCGGAGATATACGCCGCGAGAGAGCAGAACGTGCTGGGGATCTCATCCGCGGATCTGGCCAGACAAATACCCAACGGACAGTTTTTCGCCGACAACGCGGAGCTTGAAAAAACGCTGCGCGCGGTCGCCGCGCCGGGAGACATCATCCTTACGGTCGGCGCGGGCGATGTCTACCGGATCGGCGAAAAGCTTGTCGGCGGCTGAGCGGAGGAGATCCGATTGAGCAGACCTGAGATAAAGGCCCGGTCCACATATCTGATGTATCTGACCCGGCCTCATCCCTATTTGATATCCTTCCTGTTTGTTATCCTGCTGCAGCTGATCTCGATCATCAGTCTGCAGGTCGGCGGACAGCCCTTTGAGATGGACATGACCGCCATGGCTGCGGGCGACACCGCCAACGCGATACATTTTTCGCCCGAGAACGTCACGCTTAAGGCGACCGGGTTCCTCCTGGCTCTGGAGATCGTCGCAGCCATGCTCCGCTACGGCTTTATGAGCTTCCATCTTCACGCCGCCCGGAGAGAAAACGTCTCGTATTACGATCTGATGGACGGCTTCATGCTGCTTTTCCGTGCCGCCGCGCTCTGGCTGATCACCGGGATCATGGTATATGTCGGTCTTCTGCTCTTGATCGTTCCCGGAGTGTATCTGGCCATCACCTATGCCATGGCGCCGAGACTTATGTTCGACCATCCCGATTGGGGCGTTTTCCGCTGCCTGGCCGAGAGCAGACGGCTCATGACCGGGAACCGCTGGGACTTTTTCAAACTGCGCGTGAGTCTGCTCGGCTGGACGATCCTGAGGGCGTTTCCCTTTACAGCCGTGTTCGCCGAGCCTTTCATCACCATGTGCGACAGCGTTTATTATCTTTATCTGATCCGGGATCCGGCGCTCGAATCCTCCGAGAGCTCTCCTCCGGACAAAAAGCCGCCCTGGGAATACTGAAGAATATCGCAAAACGGCCGCTGCCGGATCTTTCCGGCGGCGGCCGTTTCATAATGCGGGATGTCGGTGATCACTTTCCGGGACGCATGCTTTTTCTGCGTCCGCGTCCCCTGCGGCGTGTCTGAGTGGACTTGTCGCGGTAAAACTTCTCCATCTCTTCGTCCGCGCGGTAGATGATCCGGTTTACCGACCAGATGCCGTCTTCCGTCTTGCGGAATTTAAGGCGGACAAGTACTTTTCCATGGTCCGGGCACTCGCCGATGGTCATATACCGGCGGTCGCCCTGGTTGACCCAGCGGTTGAGCTCCAGCGGTTCTTTGCAATCGGGGCATACGACGGTGCTGACCGCTTCGTCAAGGAAGGCTTCGCTGCGCGAACTGTATCCGCCGAAGGAACAGTGCTCGAGAGCGTCGCGGTCCTCTCCGCCCGATCCGGCGGCGGGGATCCTGGCGGCCAAAAGGGAAGCGGCGTCGTCATACTGATCCAGTCCCGCTTCCAGGTCCAGCCGGGAGCAAACCAGCGCCGTGTTGTAGGCGTCGCCAAGGGCGTCGTGCGCCACGCGCGTCTGCTCTATATCAAAATGCTCCATGGCGGTCGCGAGAGATTTCTGATTGCGGTCTCCGTCTGTCTGGATATTGTAGATCAGCTGCAGATTGATCCAGTCGTCGATCCAGTCCCAGTCCAGATCATGGATGATGATATTCTGCTCCATGATCCTGCGGTCGTCGTATCCCCAGGTGAGAAAAAGCGCTCCGTCTCCGCACCATTCGCGAAACCGCTCAAAGACCTCCGGAAAAGTGTCGCTTCGGCTCAGCCTCTCCTTGTCGATGCCGGTCAGCTTTTTGACCTTATAATGAACGTTTCGGAAATAGACGGGACGCACATCGGACTGAAATTCCTCACCAGGCGTCCCGTCTTCGTTCAGCTTTACGGCGCCGATCTGAATGATCTCGCCCGCCAGATGGATGGGAAGCCGATTGAAGATGGAGGAGTTGGAATTCATCGCCTGATTCCACTCAAGATCGAGGACAATATAGGACATTTAATTACCGACCTTTCTGATAGCGATTCATTATAGCAACCGGGGCGGAAAAAAACAATGCCTGTCGGGAGCATTTTTTGCAAAAAGCAAGCAAAGAACGGCTTTCTTTTTCCCGTTTCATGTTTTATAATGAACCATAATACAAAGGATGAATACACCGCGATGTCTTTTCGGGAGGATGCTCATATGAAAATAGCCGTATTGTGCGGCGGGCTCAGCAGAGAGCGCGATGTCTCCATCAGCACGGGGACGTGCGTAGCCGCGGCGCTGCGCGGCCGCGGGCACGAGGTCGCGCTCATCGATCTGTTTCTCGGCGATGAAACCGCCCGCGCCGACCCCGAAGGCGCTTTTTCCGCCGTTCGGGAAGACAGCCTCTATTCCGTCAGGGAGACGGAGCCGGATCTTGAGGAGCTGCGCCGCAGCAGAGGGGGCAGAGGCCTGCTCGGTCCCGGCGTGCCGGAGGTCTGTTCCGCCGCTGATTTCGTGTTTCTCGCTCTTCACGGAGCGGAAGGCGAAAACGGAAAGCTTCAAGCCTACCTGGATCTGTGCGGCATTCCTTATACGGGCAGCGGATACATCGGCAGCGCCCTTGCCATGAACAAGGAACTGACAAAGGAAATGTTTGAGAACGCAGGCGTTCCCACGCCTCCGGGCATCACCCTGAACAGGGGCAGCAAGCTCCTTCCCAGCGTGGGCTTTCCCTGTGTCGTCAAGCCGTGCTCCGGCGGGTCCTCCGTTGGAACTGCGATCGTTGAAAAGGAAGAGGATTACGACGCCGCCCTCGCCGCCGCTTTCGCGTGCGACGACGCCGTACTGGTGGAAAAGTACATCAAGGGCAGGGAGCTGACGGTCGGCATTCTCGGGGGCAGAGCGATGCCGGTGATCGAGATCATCCCCAAGACCGGATTCTACGACTATAAAAACAAATATCAGGCCGGGCTCACGGAAGAGATCTGTCCCGCGCCGCTTTCGCTCGAGGACACCGAACGGGTGCAGCGACTGGCCGAGAAGGCCTTCGCGGCGCTGAAAATGGACGCCTACGGAAGAGCGGATTTCCTGATGGATGAAACGGACGGAAAGCTCTACTGTCTGGAGATCAACAGCCTCCCCGGCATGACTCCCACCAGCCTGATCCCGCAGATGGCCGCGGCAGAGGGCATGACCTACGGAGAACTCTGTGAGAAGATCATTGAGGTCTCCCGGATGAAGTACGATGATTGACCTGACGATAGAGGAGATAACCCGTTCGGCCGGGGGAGAATGGCTGGGAGATCCCGCGCTGCTGTCCGCCCGGCCTGCCGATGTGGTCACCGACAGCCGTGACGCCGGACGCGGCAGCCTGTTCATCGCGATCAGGGGAGAGCGTACCGACGGACACCGGTATATACCCGATGTGTTCGCGAAAGGCGCTCTGGCCGTTCTCTGCTCCGAAAAAGGCGCGGAGGGCGAGTCCCGAATCCTCACATCCGACGTGATGGACGCGCTGCGCGCCGTTGCTGCATACAGCCGGTCAAGGTTCTCCTGTCCTTTTATCGGGGTCACGGGAAGCGTGGGCAAGACAACGGCCAAGGAAATGATCGCCGCCGCCCTCTCGGCCCGGTTTGATACCTTTCGAACGCCCGGCAGTCTGAACGGACAGATAGGACTGCCCGTGTCTATGATGCAGCTGCGTTCCGGTACCGAAGCCGCCGTGGTGGAGATGGGAGTGTCCCTGTTTGGGGAGATGAGCCGTCTGTCCGAGCTTGTCCGGCCCGATCACGCGGTGATCACAAACATCGGAGACGCTCATCTGGAGGCGTTTCGCGACCGGGAAGGCATCCTCCGGGAAAAGGCGCACATTATCGACCGTATGGCCCCGAACGGAGCCGTATTCGTCAACGGGGACGATGCGCTGCTCTCCGCGGCTTCCTTCGGCAGAAGGACCGTCCGTTTCGGACTGGGGGAAAACTGCGATATACGCGCCGAGGATATCCGGCATGAGCAGGAAGAGTTCACATGCCGTATCACGGCGCCGGGGGAGGCTTTTCGGGTACGGGTTCCCGCCTACGGGAATTACATGGTATACTCCGTTCTCGCCGCCGCGGCGGTGGGGCTTGAGCTGGGCATGTCGGGCAGCGAGATCGCCGAAGGCCTTACGACTTACAGCACGGTAGGCCACCGGTCCCGGGTGGTGAAAACTCCGCGCTGCACGCTGATCGACGACTGCTACAACGCCAACCCCACGTCCAACAGAGCCGCCATCGACTCGATGTTCGCTTTTCCCGGGCGGAAGGTGTGCATCCTGGGGGATATGCGCGAGATGGGAGCGGTTTCGGAGAAGGTACACAGGGAGATCGGACGATACGCCGCCGAGCGCGGCGTTTCCGCCGTTATCACGCACGGAGAGGAAGCGCGCCGCATTGCCGAGGGCGCCGGCGGGATCGCCGTTCACTTTGACCGGCGCGCGGACCTGCTCGCAGCACTTGCCGATCTGATCCTTCCCGGAGACGTGGTGCTGGTAAAGGCGTCTCACGGTCCGAATTTCGCAGATATCGTAGAAGCGATCGAAAACCTTGACAAATGACACAGGATCCGGAGCGTCCGACGAAGACGTTCCGGATCCTTTTTTCTTTTCTTTTATTCCTCTGCGTCCGGCCCGAAATAGGAGAGAGCCAGCATCGTGATATCGTCGAACTGCTCCGCGCTTCCGGTAAAGGTATCCATTTCACGCCGGACATTCCGGATCGTGGACCGGGGAGCGGCGTCCGGATCTGCGTTCAGCGCGGAGAGCATGCGTTCCGTGCCGAACATCCTGTTCTCCGTGTCGACAGCTTCCGGGACCCCGTCGGTATACAGGAAAAGCTTGTCTCCGCGGCGCAGGATCAGCTCATATTCCCTGTATTTCATATCCTCCATGCCGCCGATCACAAAGCCGTGCCTGTCCTTGATGAGTTCATATTTCCCGCCGCTTCTCATTAGGACGGGGTACTCATGCCCCGCGTTCGCTGCCGTGAGGCGGCCCGTGGAGATTTCCAGGATGCCGAGCCATACGGTGATGAACATCTGTTCCCGGTTCCTGGCGCAGATCACGTTATTGGTGTACTCGAGCACTTCTCCGGGCTGCCGGCCCATCCGTACGCTGTTGGTCATAAGGATCATCGACGCCATCATGAACAGCGCGCCCGGCACGCCTTTTCCGGAGACATCCGCGATCATGAGAGCCAGATGGTCTTCGTCGACCAGAATGAAGTTATAGAAATCGCCGCCGACCTCCCGCGCCGGATCCATGGAGGCGTGAATATCGAATTCATGCCGGTCCGGAAACGCCGGATAGATATTGGGGAGCATGTCTTCCTGGATCCTGGAAGCCAGAGAGAGCTCCGTGGCCATCCTCTCGCTGTCCGCGGTGATACGGGTCAGGTTGCGTACATAGCTTTTGATCTGATCCTCCATGCTGTCTATGGACTCGGCAAGCTGCCCGATCTCGTCGGTATTCTTTATCCGTTCCGTCAGTTTTTTCCCTACGGTGATGTTCTCCCGGGCGAACCGGTTCGCCTCCTCGGTGATCGTACGGACGGGGTAGAGGAAGACGCGGTTGAGATACAGGCTCTGACCCACGAATGCCGTCAAGCCGATCACGATCAGCGCGGCGAGGACCTTCGCGATAAAACTCTTGCGCGCGGTCGTCAGCGCGTCCATCTGCCTCTGTACGCACAGGATCGCCGCGGTGGCTCCCGTGTCGTCCTTCAATGGGATCATGGCGGTGATATGCGCGTCGGTTTCTATGTAGCCCTTGTCCCGGATCACAAGCTCCCGATCGGACTGACCCTCGCACAGCAGACGGTACTTGGCTTTATAGTCGTCGTTGGTGGTTTCACGCACATAGCCGAATTCATAATACGTATACGGACTTCCGGCATGGATTGTGGAGAACAGGAACGTGATGTGACCGTAGTCCGTTCGATCGGGCTCTATCACGTAAACAAAGGTGGCGTCCTGGGTGTTGCACAGCTCGTCAAGCCGGTTCCACACCCGCAGATATTCCTCACTGACGCCGCCGCTGCCGCGGTATTCTTCGATGCGGTTCGCGTCCACGTCCGCGGCGGCGGTCCTGGCGGTACGGAACGCCCCGTCCGCGTACTGCTCGAGGAGGGCGTTCGTAAAGCCGCGAAAGCCGATGAAGGCAACGACCACCGAGTAGAGCACAAGCAGTATCATTAGCCCCAGCAGGCTCTTCATAACGACGCTGTCTTTTATTTTTTTCATGGCATGCGCTTCTCTCCTTGTGATTTATGCGGCCGATGCTTTTCAAATCCCCGAAAAAAATGTATCATATATGCAGTATTATATTCCGTATTATAAGATAAGGTCCGAGAGCGTGTCAAACAGTAATCGGCCCCGCTCCGCGGAGAAAGGAAAAACGCCTTGTTTCTATCGCTGACAGAGATTCTGACGGCGCTCTCGGCGATCGGCGCCGTTCTTGTCCATATGCGCCGCAGTCCGCCCGGACATGTGCTGAGATACTTCACGGTCCAGTCGAATCTTTTCTGCGCCGCAGCCCTTCTGTGCGCCGCCGTGTCCGGACTCCTCGGACGGTCTTCCGCCGCCGCGGATCTGTGGCTTTTCGCCGGTACGGTGTCCGTAACGGTGACGCTGCTGACCGTGCTGTTCTTCCTGATCCCGCAGTACGGAGTCAAAGCGCTGTATACCGGACCGGACCTTTTCCTTCACCTGCTCTGTCCCGGGGCGGCGCTGATCTCCTTCGCGTTCCGGCCCCGGATCGCTGCGCCGTCCGAGTATGCCGCGATCGGAGTGCTGCCGGTGCTCGCGTACGCGGCGCTATATCGGCGGAAGGTCGTTGTAACGGAGGATTGGAATGATTTTTACGGTTTCAACAGGGGCGGGAGATGGAAGCTCAGCCTGGCGGTCATGACGGTATGCGCGGCGCTGCTCAGCGCGGCGATATGGAATCTATGAAGGGCGGCGGAGAACCATGAGCGATGAATATACGGGCGGTTTTTCCCATCGGGGCTTTATGCTGGATGTCGTACGCCATTACATGCCCGTCGGCGATATCGAAAAGCTGATACGGGCGGCGTCCGTGTGCGGAATGAACCGCATGCACTGGCACCTGACCGACGACCAGGGATGGCGCGTCGAGATCCTCAGATATCCACGGCTTACGGAAAAGGGCTCTGTCCGCGGCGAAACCTTTTTCGGGGGCGTATCCCGGACGGAAAACAACAGCGGATACTACACACAAGATCAGGTCCGTCACATCGTGTCCTATGCCCGGGAATACGGGATCGAAATCATTCCCGAGATCGAGATCCCGGGCCATGCCGGCGCGCTGCTCGCCGCGTATCCCGAGCTCGGCTGCGTCCGCTCCTGCGGCACAGCCGTGAAACGCTGGGATTACCGGGTCGAGATATCGGGAGGCATATTTCCTTCCCTGATCTGCGCGGGCCGGGAGGAGACGCGCCGATTCCTCAGGGACGTCCTCGACGAGATCACGGAGCTGTTCCCGTTTCCCATGGTGCACATCGGCGGGGACGAGGCGCTGAAGCTCCACTGGAGAAGATGTCCCGACTGCCGCCGCAGGATGAGAGAGCTGTCCTTAAGCGACGAAAACGAACTGCAGAGAGAGCTCGTTCTTGACATAGGGGCATATCTGGCGGAAA
>JAEEGL011363756.1_pt1 | contig 10426 bp, 4 predicted proteins | sample 9134231 | NCBI WGS metagenome assembly JAEEGL01 (sample SAMN16246548, study PRJNA631951) | gut metagenome | biome: gut microbiome; feature: rumen; material: fiber-attached | host: Bos | place: Iran: Karaj | collected 2018-10
GACCTGGCTGTTGGAGCTGTAGCGGTTGGTCTCCTGGTTGTTGGCAGCAAAGTGCTTGATGGTGGTGCCGCAGCCGGGATGCTTCTGCACGCCTTTCGTGATGGCGGCGGCAAATTTGCCGGAAACGAGCGGATCCTCGGAGAAATACTCAAAGTTGCGGCCGCAGCGGATGTCGCGGTGGATATTCAAGGCCGGTGCCAGCCACAGATGCACGCCGAAGCGCTCCATCTCGTCGCCCACGATATCGCCGCAGGCTTCGGCAAACGCGAGGTTCCAGCTTTGCGCCAGCGCGGTGCCGATGGGGATGGCGGTGCAGTACTGCTCCAGGATCTCGCCCTTGATCTTTTTGCTGCCGCCCATGAGCTTCATCGCGGCGGCGGCCGGCGCCGGCAACAGCTCCAGCAGGCTCTCAGGCATCGCGTCACCGACGGCGTGCACGCCCTTTTCATCCTTCGTATACTGGCGGCTCAGGCGCAGGCCGGCAGGACCGTCGGCCATGATCATCACGGGAACGCCTTTATCCTTCAGCATGACGGTCGTTTCGCCTGCAGCGCCGGCGACGGACTGAGAGGCATTGCCGATGATGCTCATCGCGCCCAGACTCGGATTGAACGCGCCGATGTTGAGGTAGCAGAGCTCCTCGTCGCTGAGCTTTTCGATCAGCGGATCGACGTCCTGAACGGGCGCGTAATCCGCCGTTTCGGAGACGAACGCGGCGGCGCTCACCTCGATCAAAGGCACATCGGCCGCCGCCTCTTCTCGGCGCACGGAAGGCTTCCAGTCTTCAAAGTCCGGCTTGCCGAGGCAGTTTCTGACCTGCTTCACAACAACCTCTCCGGCCAGACGGACAGCGGCGACAGCCTGTGTATCCACGCTGGAGCTGCCCAGACGCAGGACGTAGTCGCCGGCTTCCAGGATCCAGCAGGCACGCGCCTCGTCATAGGAGGCCAGATCGCGCAGATCGAAGGAAAGCGTAACGCCTGTCGTTTCGCCGGTCTGCAGTTCTTCTGTCTTCTCAAAGGCGGCGAGCGCCTGATAGGGCTTGTCCAGCTCTCCCTGCGGCGCGGAAACGTAGAGCTGAACGACCTCTTTGCCCGCAAAGCTTCCGGTATTCTTCACCGAAGCATTGACCGTGACGACGCCGCCGTTCTCAGTGACCTCACTCGCGGAAAGAGCAAAAGAAGTGTAGCTCAGACCGTAGCCGAAGGGGAACAGCGCCTTTTTGCCGACCGTGTCGAAATACCGGTAGCCCACATAGACGCCTTCGTTATAGCGGGTGTCGTCCTTCTCACCGAATTCGCCGACGGTCTGGTAATCCTCCCAGGAGCTCCAGGTGGTGGTCAGCTTGCCGGAGGGTGAGGCTTTGCCAAGGATCAGATCGGCCAGGATGCTGCCGGTCTCCACGCCGAGCTGGCTGAGCAGCAGAATGTTGCCCACGTCCTTCACCGGTGTGAGGTCCACCACACCGCCGACGTTCAGCACCAGCAGGAACCTGTCGTACTGCTCGTTGAGCGTCAGGATATCACGCTTCTCGGTCTCGGTGAGCAGGATATCGCCCGGAATCGGCTTCCGGTCGGAGCCTTCGCCAGAAATGCGGGAGAGCACATAGACAGCGGCGTCACCTCTGCCCCAGAGCGGAATGCTGTGCTCCGGCTCGGGCATCACGGCGCCCATGCTTTCCAGAATGGCAACGGTGTGATGTTCTTTGGCCTGTGCGTGCAGACCCTTTACAAAGTCTTTCCTGGCTTCCTTATAGAGATTCTCATAATTCTCCATCCAGACTTTGCTTGTGATGGTGAAACCCGCGGCCTCAAGCCCGGCTTCCACGGAAACGAAGTACCGGGAATTGACTTCTCCGGAACCAGTGCCGCCCTTGATAGTGCGGCGGGCGCCGCTGCCGTAGAGGGCCAGCTTCCCGGGAGCGCTCAGGGGAAAGGCTCCGTTGGACTTCAGCAATACCGTGCACTCGGTGCCGAGGCTGCGCAGGATCGCGTTGTGTTCTCTTTCATAAACGTTCATGCCACAGACTCCTTTCAGATTCCGGATTCATTCATCGCCTTGAGGATCATCTCATACAGGGGCTTTGCCTCGGCAGCATAGGCCAGCAGGGAGGAGATCGGTTCGTTTTTCACGTACTCGATCATCGGATTATCCAGCATCTGCGGCATGTACTGCTCCAGGATCGGTTTTGCTACAGGATGCTCAAGCACCACGCGCAGCAGAGTTTCCAGTGTGTAGCGGTCCTGTTCCAGACGGGTCTCGGTCGGGTACTCGTAGTGATAGACACCGCTGCCAAGGGTAAGGGTCTCATCCTTCTCGGGCAGGGTCAGCAGAGCGGTGGCGTTAGCGGGAACCGTGAGGTCCACGGTGATGACGCCGTTTTCACAGCGCCAGGCCGTCTTTATCGTACCATAAACGCTTTCATAACTCAAGGCGGCATGGGTGATGCCCTTCATGAATCGTGGCGCGACGGTAAACTTCTTAAAACCGGGCTCCAGCCGCTGCAGACCGCAGAGGCGGGTATAGAGCCAGTATCCGATGGAGCCGTAGGCATAATGGTTGAGGCTGTTCATGTTGGCCGGGTTGAAACTGCCGTCCGGCATGATGGAGTTCCAGCGCTCCCAGATCGTGGTGGCGCCCATCTTCACTTCATACAGCCAGCCGGGGTTCTCTTCCTGCAGCAGGAGCTTGCCGGCAAGCTCGTGTTTGCCGTTGTCGCTCAGCGCGAGGCACAGATACGGCGTGCCGATGAAGCCTGTTGTCAGATGCGTTTTGTGTGCGGCGATGTTCTGTTCCAGGCGTGCGGCGATGGCAGCGCGGTCCTTCTCCTCCACGAGGCCGAAGTGCAGCGCCAGCGTCATGGCAGTCTGCGTCTCGCTCACGAGGCGGCCGGTCTTGGTGACGTATTCCTCGCGAAAAGCGGCGAGCACTTGCTCACGCAGTTCACGGTAGAAAGCTTCATCCTCATCATTACCAAGGACTTTGGCTGTATCGGCCATGATCTGCAGCGTCCAGAGGTAGCAGCAGTTAGCGACATAGTAATCGTCGGTCGCACCTTTGCGCTCGTCGGCAAGACCGTTCGCTTCTGTGTCGAGGCCCAGCCAGTCGCCGTACTGGAAGCCGGACTGCCAGAGGCCGTTTTCCCCGCACTGGCGGCGGATAAATTCGGCCCAGATCTTCATGCTCTCATACTGCTCCGAGAGCACGCGCTTGTCGCCATAGGTCTCGTAGAGCGTCCAGGGCACCACAGTAGCGACATCGCCCCAGTAGGCAGCGCCGTTCTGTCCGCCGGTCGCGCCGTCGGAAAGCACATCGGGCACCACCTGCGGAGCGCCTGTGGCCGGATCCTGGTCAGCGGCGAGATCCCGCAGCCACTTGCGCATGAAAGGAGCAACGTTCTGATGGAAGACGGCGGTCGGCGTGAAGGCCGTGGCATCGCCCGTCCATCCCAGACGCTCGCTGCGCTGCGGGCAGTCGGTGGGAACGTCGAGATAATTGTCGCGCTGGCCCCATACGATGTTCTGCTGCAGGCGGTTGATGCGCGGATCCGAGCAGGAGAAGCTGCCCGCCGGCTTGAGATCGCTTGAAAGGTGGCAGGCGGTGAGCTCGATCGCCTGTCCTTCCTCCAGGCCTTCGAGGCAGACGTAGCGGAAACCGTGGAACGTAAAGTGCGGGCGGAGGGTCTGCTCCTCGCCGTTCAGGATATAGGTGTCGGTCGCCTTGGCAAAGCTCAGGTTCCCGGTGTAGAAGTTGCCGTTTTCGTCAAGGCTCTCGGCATGGCGGAGCACGATCTTCTGACCCGGATTACCCGTGATTTTAACTTCGACCCAGCCGGTCAGATTCTGGGCAAAGTCGAAGAGGTGTTCGCCGTTCGGAGCGGTAAATTCTTTTGCGACAGGCAGTGTCATCAGGCAGCGGACCGGCTCGTTCTCCTGCGCCACCAGCGTCTCAAAGCCACGGTCAAAGGCCTGCGCCTTCCCGACCGGCTGCCCGGGCAGCGTAAAGTCCTGCGTCTCGCCGTCATAGATCTCACTGAAGCGGATGGCGCCGGCAGAGACAGTCCAGCTTTCATCCGTGCCGACAACTTCTTCCGAACCGTCGGCATAAGTGACGATCAACATCGCGAGCAGCGCGGTGGTGTCGCCGTAGTGATTGGGGATCGGGGTAAAACCGAGGGCACCGGAATACCAGCCTTTGCCCAAGGTTACGCGCAGTTCGTTCTCTCCCTGGCGAAGATTCTCTACGGCATACGTCTGATACTGCAGGCGCTTGTGATAGCTCGTCCAGCCGGGAGTAAAGAAGGTGTCGTCCGCCTTCTGGCCGTTCACTTCTGCCTCATAGAGACCCAGCGCGGTGGCGTAGAGCCGTGCTTTGGCAACGGGTTTGGAGACGGTGAAGGATTTGGTGAAGATCGGGCTTGCGGTATCTTCCTTATTCAGCCCGTGCGTGATCCAGCGGGCTTTGCCCTCAAAGGCAGCGCCGGAGAGAAGGCCGGTCTCAAAAGAGGCGTTGGCTTCAGCGCTCTCGCCATGATTGTCCCACACGGTGACGGTCCAGGTGTAGGCGGTGCGGGCTTCGAACAGCGCACCCATATACTCGATAAGGATGCTCTGCTCACTCTCCACCCTGCCGGTGTCCCACATCACCTCACCGTTCGAGACGGTGAGACGGTAGGCGATCTGGCGGACGCCGTTCCGGTCACTCTGAAGCTTCCAGCTGAAGCGGGGCTGCACCTCGTCGAGCCCGAGGGGATTGGTTTTATATTCGATCGTTAAATCATAAAGCTTTAACATGATGGATCTCCTTTTTCAAAAAGCCTGCAGAGCGGTAGAACCCTGCGGGCTTTGTTTAGGCTGGATTATGGATTATTCAGCGCTCTTCTCGGCGCGGCGGACACGCAGCTCTTCCACGATGCTGGGATAGATCTTCTCAAGGTCATACTTGGAGAACAGGATGCCCAGGATGACGAACAGAGCCAGGGGGATGTAGATCGCGAAGGTGAAGATGGCAGTGTTGACAGAGGCGGGCTGCACGGCGGCAGCGGACTGGTAGCCGGCAGCGGCCAGAAGCCAGCCGATCAGAGAGCCGCCGATGCCGGAGCCGACTTTGGCGCCGAAGGAGTTGGCGCTGTTGGACATGCCGAGCAGGCGCTTGCCGAACTTCCACTCGTTGTACTCGACGCAGTTGTTGACCATCGCGCCGCCCACGCACATGATGGGCATGGTGGCAAAGGACTGGAAGGCGCCGCCGACGATGCAGGACAGGAAGCTGTAGGGGGTGAACACACGGACTACGCTGGCCACAGCGCCGATGCAGCAGCCGATCAGGCAGGTCTTGGCCATGCCCCATTTCTTGGTCATGGGCCCGACGAGGATGAAGCCGAGGAAGGTGGGGATGAGGCCGATGGCGCCGAGCAGGGCGACGATGTTGTCGTTGCCGAGGATGTACTTGGCATAGTAGGTGCCGCCGGAGCTGCTCAGACCGTAGGAGATGTTGACAAAGAGCATGGCGATGAGCATGATGACCCAGTACTTGTTTTTGAACAGAAGCTTGAGTTCATCGATAAAGGAATCCTTCTTCTCAGTGCTCTGGAGCTTCTGCACATCAACATTCTCCTTGGAGCTGCGGTAGAGAACGAACAAAGCAAGGCCGGAAATGATCGCAAAGACAACAGCAACCTTGATCCAGGCGGCCTGATCGGCTACTCCGCCGGGCCCGAGCATGTTGGTGATGGGGATGAGCAGAACGGCGATGACCATGCCGATGAGGTAACCAAACACGGTGCGGGCGATGCCCATCTTGCCGCGTTCCTCAACGCTCTCGGTGCGGACAGCCATGATGGAGCCGTAGGGGATCGCGATGGCGGTATAGATCACAGCGGAGATCAGGATGTTGGTGATGAGCACGTAGGCCATCTGCAGGCCGCTGGGTGCATGCTTCGGAACGGTGAACATCAGAACGATGATGGCCATGGTGGGAGCCAGCATCCACAGGAACCAGGGGCGGCACTTGCCTTTCGGGGAGTTGACCTTGTCCATGATCTTGCCCATAAGCAGATCGGAGAACGCGTCGCAGATCTTTGCGATGATCAGCATCGTCGCGACCGCGCCGGCCGCCAGGCCGACTTTCTCGGTGTAGAAGTAGGTAAGCTGTGCTACCAGGCAGCTCATCACATTCAGCGGAAGCTGACCGATGCCGTCGCCGAAGTAGTCTTTGAAGCGCATGGTCTTCTGAATACCCATGCCGTCAAGGCCGAGCTCTTTTTTCTGTCTTGCCATGATTCTTTTCTCCTTGTCATTCTTTTATTTGCTTTGGAATTGGTTTCTGGCGTCAGTATAGCAAGGATCAGCTGCCCGTTATATAAAATAATTGATTTCCATATCAAAATTATGATAAGATTAAGCAAAGAGGTGAAAAACATGGAAAAAACCGGGAAAACGCTGGAAAGACTGTATGCCGTCACCGGTATTCCGATGTCCCTCGTGGACGAAAACGGATACTTGAAAAGCACCTGGCCGCCGGCCGGAGAGATCGTTGTGCCGGCTTCGGTGAATGCGCCGGTCATTGTGGATTTCCGGCTGCAGAAGCGGGACGCGCGCCATCCTCTCATCAGCTTCCTCGATCCCGGTTTCCTGCTTGGCGTCGTGGAACTGGCTGCCGACCGGTATGTGATCATCGGACTGGTGAGCCCTTATACGCCGACCCGTGCCGATGTGCTGAAGATCCTGGGCGACGTCGTCCACCCGATATATCTGCAGCTGTACTGCGACCGGCTCCTCAAGCAGCCGCCGGTGACGCTGGAGATGATGAAGGACCTGATCTGCCTGCTCACGGGGCTGCTGACGGAAGCCGTTTCGCCGGAGAACATCCTCTTTGTGGACAACGTGGCGGAGAAAAAGCTCGGGCTCTCGCAGCTGGACCGGTCGCTGTTCGAGCAGCGGGAAGAAGCGGAATTCCATGTACCGGTGAACTTTGAAGAAGCGATCTGCGGCGCGGTGGAAGCCGGCGACCGCGCCTTGCTGGAGCGGAGTCTGTTTGCGCCGGTTCATGGGCGCGTGGGGCGCATGTCGATGAACGATCTGCGGCAGCAGAAGTACTCCTTTATCAGCCTGGCGACGATGGTGTCGCGCGCTGCGATCCGCGGCGGCCTGCCGCCCGAAACGGCTTTCAGCCTCAGCGACCTTTACTGCCAGCGCGCTGACGTGCTGACCGAGATCCCGCTGATCCGGAATCTGACGTTTACGATGCTGATGGACTACTGCGGCAAGGTGCGGGAGATCCGGAAGCGGCCGAACACCACACCGATCATCGAAAAGTGCCTGAACTACATCTCCGTCCACCTGCACGAGCCTCTGAGCCTGGAGGAGCTCTCCCGGCACTGCGGGCTCTGCGGGCGAAGCCTGTCCCTGCGCTTTAGGGAAGAGGTGGGGATGGGCATCCCGGAATACATCCATCGGGAAAAGCTGCAGGAGGCGGAATACCTGCTGCGCCACACCGACTATTCCCTTTCAGAGATCACCTCGTATCTCAATTACCCCTCCCAGAGCTATTTTACGCAGATCTTCAAAAAGTACCGCGGGCAAACGCCCCAGCAGTACCGCGACCGAAAGAAATAAAAAGACAGGACCCGCAGAGTGATCGCTCTGCGGATCCTGTGCTTATATACGGAAAATGGTTTATTTTTCGAAGATCACACCGCCGGCCTGGGTCGGATGGTCGATATACAGGATATCGTCCGCCTCGCTCTTATAGCGGAGGATATTCCCGACGATCTGGATATCGCCGCCTGCGCCGGCCACCAGGGCGGCGCCGATCAGAAGCCAGAAGAACGACCCGCTGAGAATGCCGACGATCATCGGAAGGATGCCGACAAGGAGCAGCGGCATGAGTGCGCCGAAGATATACTGCCCTTTGCTGAGCGGGACGGCACAGGCACAGTAAGGCGTCAGATACTGCTTCATGAACCCAAACGCGATATCTCCGAAGTGATGCTCGGTGAAAATGGCCCAGCTCACGCCGTGGATCAGCTCATGCACCACGATCAGCACGGCAAACGCCAGTATCCACAGGAGCGGATTCACCCGCCGGATCGTAACGCTGTCGAGATCGTTTGCCAGGAAAAACAGCACCAGGCCGATCACCAGGGCAGCGACCATCAGGCCGATGGCAAAGATGTTTGCCTTCACGATGCTGATCGTGAGCTCCGTCCGCCGGTATCCCTGCCGGATCAGATCGTCCGAGAGCGCCTCGAACTTCTCGAGCCGCTGCTTCTCGGCCGGCGACAGTTCCCGCGCTTTTTCTTTGCTGTCGGTATTGCCGAATTCCTTCTTTTTCACGGCTGTTCCTCCTGCGCCTTCCCGGCAGATTTTCTGCGCCGGGATTTCTTCTTTTCAGGCGCTGCCGGCGCTTCCAGAATGCCGACAGCCTGCAGGAGCTCGTCCACCCGGGAGACGGGGACGACCTCGATCCTGTCCTTCACTTCCTGCGCCACGTCCTTAAGGTCGTGGAGATTCTCCTGCGGGATGAACACCCTGGTGATTCCCGCCCGCTGGGCCGCCATCAGCTTCTCCGGCAGCCCGCCGATGGGCGTGACGGCGCCGCGCAGCGCCACCTCGCCCGTCATGGCGATATGCGGGTCGACGACTTTGCCCGTCAGCAAAGAGGAGAGCGCCGTGGTCAGCGTCACGCCGGCGGAAGGCCCGTCCTTGGGCACGGCGCCTTCGGGCACATGGATGTGGAGGTCGTGATCCTTCAGCACCTCCGCCTCCTCCGGAAACAGGTCCTTCACCAGGCTGATCGCGATGCGGGCGGATTCCTTCATCACATCACCCAGCTGACCGGTGATGATGAGCTCGCCCTTGCCGCGCGTGAGCTTTGTTTCCACATAGAGGATCTCGCCGCCCACCGGTGTCCAGGCAAGGCCCGTGACGACGCCCGCCGCAGGCTCCGGAAGGATCTCCTCATGGTGGATGGGCCGGTCTTCCAACTCGTTTTTCACCAGTTCGGGCGTCACCGTCAGCGCTTCTTCCGGCTGCGAAGCCACCTTCACGGCCAAGATCCGGCAGAGCGTGTCGATCCGCTTGCGCAGGCCGCGCACGCCGGCTTCCATCGTATAGTCGGAGATCAGGGTCTCGAGAGCAGCTTCTTCAAAGGTGAGCTGCGCCCCGTCGATGCCCATGGCCTCCATGGACTTCGGCACCAGATGGTTTTTGGCGATCTGCAGCTTTTCCAACGGCGTATAGCCGGAGAACTGGATCACCTCCATGCGGTCGAGCAGCGGTTGGGGGATGGTGTCGGTGCTGTTGGCGGTGCAGAGGAACAGCACATCGGACAGGTCGTAGGGCACGTTCATGTAGTGGTCGGTAAAGGTGTTGTTCTGCTCGGGGTCCAGCACCTCCAGCAGCGCGCTCGCGGGATTGCCGTTGTAGGAGGCGTAGAGCTTGTCCACCTCGTCGAGCACCATGACCGGGTTCGAAACGCCGCTTTTGTTGATGCCATCCATGATGCGGCCGGGCATGGCCCCGATATATGTGCGGCGGTGGCCGCGAATGTCCGACTCGTCGTGCACGCCGCCGAGGCTGACGCGCACATACTGGCGGCCCAGCGCGCGGGCGATGCTCTTGCCGATGCTGGTCTTGCCGGTACCCGGCGCCCCCACGAAGAGCAGGATGGAGCCGGACTGCTGCTTTTTCAGGTTCATCACGGCGATCTGCTGGATGATGCGGTCCTTCACCTTGGCGAGCCCGTAGTGGTCCTCGTCCAGGATCTTCCGCGCCTCATCCAGATCGATGCGCGAGGCGTCCTCCTTCTTCCAGGAGAGGCCGGTCACAAAGTCCAGATAATCGTAGAGGATGCCGGACTCCACACTCTCCTTGCCCTCCTGCTTCAGGCGGTTCAGCACCTTTTCGGCTTCCCGGCGGGCGGTGTCGTTCATGCCGGACTCGGCGATCTTTTTCTCGAACTTCCGGATGTCAGTCACGTTCTCCGGGTGCATCTCATCCAGTTCCTTCTGCAGGTGCTCGATCTGCCGCTTGATGGCGGCCTCCTTGTACCGCTGCTGGTACTCCTGCTGCTGGGAAGAGTTGGCCTCGTTGGTGATGCGGGCGACTTCCATGAACTCATAGAGCGTTTTTTCGATGAGCTCGGCGCGTCGGGTCCGGCTGTCCTCGGCGAGGATGGCGTAGCGCTCCTCATTGGAAACGTCGATCAGGGGCGACATGATGCAGGCGGCCGTGCCGAGAGAATCCACCTGATTGATGAAGTAATCGGCGGTCTCCGCCCACTGCAGGCCGGAGGAATACTCCCGCATCTCCCGGATCAGTGCGTTGAGCTTCTCCTGCTCCTCGTCCGGGTCCAGGTCGCGGATGTCGGTGCGGCGGGAAGTCATCAGCCGGATGGTGTGGTCGGGATAGATCCGCACGTCCTC
>JAEEGL011618607.1_pt1 | contig 10426 bp, 7 predicted proteins | sample 9134231 | NCBI WGS metagenome assembly JAEEGL01 (sample SAMN16246548, study PRJNA631951) | gut metagenome | biome: gut microbiome; feature: rumen; material: fiber-attached | host: Bos | place: Iran: Karaj | collected 2018-10
GACACCGGGATGCCCTTTCTCATCAGACGGCTGTTGACATAGCAGGGGACAAACTTGAACATATCCTGGAAAGCCGGCCAGCACTTGGTGGTAAGAGCGACATACTTGCGGTAACCCTTGTGCTCCTCGACCCAGTCAAGAAGTGTGAGTTCATACTGCGCAAGCTTCGGGAGCATCGCGGGCTCCTTACCTGCCTCGTAACCCATCTCCTTGGCCATATCCGCCGCGACCTCGGGGATCCGCTTGTCACCCTCATGCTTGGTATAGGCCTCGAACAGATCGAGCTCGGATTCCTCTTCGATCTCGATGTCGAGATTGTAGAGCTGCTTGATCGGCGCGTTACAGGCCAGGAAATTGGCGGGACGGGGACCGAAGCTGATGATCTTCAAATTGGCGAGACCCTCGACAACACGGGCGACAGGCAGGAAATCATGGATCATCTCCGCGCACTCATCGGCATTCCCCACCGGATATTCGGGGATATAGGCGCGCACATTACGCAGTGCCAGATTGTAGCTGGCGTTAAGCATGCCGCAATAGGCATCGCCACGCCCGTCCATCAGATCCTTCTGGCTCTCCTCGGCGGCGGCGCAGAACATCTTGGGGCCGCAGAAGTGCTTGGCAAGCAGAGTCTCGGAGATCTCCGGGCCGAAGTTGCCCAAGTAGACGCAGAGAGCGTTGCACTCCGCCTTCTTGATATCCTCGAGAGCCTTGACCATGTCGGTCTCGCTCTCGATGATCGTCACGGGGCACTCATAGATATCCGCGGCATCGAATTTCTTCGCATATGCCTCTACCAGCGCTTTTCTGCGGTTCTCCGCCAGCGATGCCGGGAAGCAGTCGCGGGATACCGCCACGATACCGACTTTGATCTTGGGAATGTTGCCTACCATTATTACACCTCCTGATCCTGAGTCCTCATTGTTTCCGGTATCCTCCGATACCGCACATCCATTTCAGTATAGCACATCCGTCGGCCACTTCAAACGTTTTTATCGAACAGAAACAGGTTTCCCGGAAATTGTTACAAATTCTTTACAAATGGAAAAACCCGTTTTATAATGACAGAGTTATGGAAAAATATATCATCAAGGGCGGTCAGCCTCTGAAGGGGGAGGTGGAGATCACCGGCGCCAAGAATGCGGCGCTTGCGATCCTCGCAGCTTCCGTGATGACGAGCGAGACCGTCACGATTGAAAATCTGCCCGACGAGGCGGACACCAATGTCCTCCTGGGCACCATAAATGAGATCGGCGTCTTCACGCACCGCACGGATCGTCATACCGTCCGTGTCAATGCCGCGAAGGCGAGGAATTTCCCCATCGACAACGAGGGCATCAAAAAGATCCGCGCCTCCTATTATCTGGTCGGTGCGCTCCTCGGCCGTTTCAAGCGGGCCAAGGTGGTGCTGCCGGGCGGGTGCGCGATCGGTCTGCGGCCCATCGACCAGCACATGAAAGGATTTGCGGCGCTGGGCGCTTCCTGCCGGATCGAGGGCGGTTCCGTCATCGCGGAGGCGAAGGAACTGCACGGGGCGCATATCTATCTGGATGTGGTCTCCGTCGGCGCCACCATCAATATCATGATGGCCGCCACCATGGCGCAGGGGCAGACGATCATTGAAAATGCCGCCAAAGAACCCCATGTCGTCGATCTGGCCAACTTCCTGAACAGCATGGGCGCGCGCATCAAAGGCGCGGGCACGGATGTCATCCGTATCCGCGGAGTGGAACGTCTCCACGGCACGGAATATGCCATCATCCCCGACCAGATCGAAGCGGGAACCTTTATGATGGCTGCCGCCGTCACGCGCGGTGACATCCTGATCAAGGGAGTCATCCCCAAGCATCTGGAATCTATCAGCGCCAAGCTCAAGGAAATGGGCTGCACGCTGACAGAACATGATGACGCGGTCCGCGTCGTGTGCAATGAACGCGTCCGAAGCACCCATGTGAAAACGCTGCCCTACCCGGGCTTCCCCACGGATATGCAGCCGCAGATCACCGTGGCTCTGGGGCTTTCCGCCGGTGTCAGCATCGTCACGGAATCCATCTTTGAAAACAGGTTCAAATACATTGATGCGCTCACTTCCATGGGCGCAAACATCAAGGTCGAGGGCAGTTCCGCCATCATCTCCGGCGTGGAGAAGTATACGGGCGCGCACATCTCGGCCCCGGATCTGCGTGCCGGCGCTGCGCTGGTTTTGGCCGGCCTTGTCGCGGAAGGCTTTACCGTCATCGACAATATTCATTTTATCGAACGGGGATATGAAGATTTCTACATGAAGCTGCGGGATCTCGGCGCCACGATCGAACGGGTGGAGGATGACGGCAGCGAACAGAAATTCCGGTTACAGTACGCTTAAACGATCGTTTCGATATACATGTCAGGATTCTGCGCCAGATCGATATAACTGTTTCCCGCTTTGATCGTCGGACGGGCCAGATGCTCCGGATTGATGAAGACGATATCTCCCTCGATGCCGTTGTTCAGACGGACACGGTTCAGGAGATACGTGTTCACCACATTGGAGAGGAACGTCATGATGGCGCGGGTGTCATATTTCTGAAGTCCCTCATTCTCAAACAGTGCGATGGCCACAAACGGACACTGCGGACCGCGGTAGACGCGGGCTGATGTGGTCGCATCGTACACATCGGCGATCGCAACGATCTTGGCAATGGGATCGATCTTTTCTCCCGTCAGCCCCAGCGGATATCCTGAACCGTCACACCGCTCATGATGCATGAGGGTTGCAAACTTGATGTGATCATTGATGGAGAGATTCTTGATGATATCGTAGCCCTGCCGCGGATGCTGCTGTACGATATGATACTCATCCGCCGTCAGCTTCGCCGGCTTCTGGATGATCTCACCCGGGATCAGAAGTTTGCCGATATCATGCAGCAGTCCCGCCTGCGTGGCGACGAGCGTTTCCTCCTCGGACAGGCGCATCCATTTGGCCAGACAGCTGCAGATCAGCGCCACATTGATACAGTGGACATAGGTGGCGTCATCATACTGTCTCAGGGAATGCAGCATATCAAAGACATTGGAAGGACCGGAACTCTGGTCGATCAGCGCATAGACCGGTGTCATCATGCTCTCGACGTCAAGCGGCTGGTTATGTCTGACCACATCGTTGATCTGTTCCTTGAACTGAATGGTCTCCCCTTCAAATTCCTTCTGGAACTTGCGGAATTCCGGAGTCTGCCGCAGTCTCTCGGCGTAGGAAGGCTCCTCCGATCTGTGTGACAGGCCGACAAGTTCGTCCTCCACCAGCACCTGCACGATGGAATAGAATGCCAGCCTTGTAATGGATTTGTCATTCAATACGGAACCCTTCGGCAGGATCATGGCCGAGCGGTCGAAACTGTAGACATCGTCAGCCAGGATCATCCCGGGGATCAGATCGGTTGTCTTGATCCTTCTCATAACTTCATCCTATCACATTAGTTGACATACTTCAACGGATTCACCTGTGAACCGCCCACGAGGATCTCGAAATGGATATGAGGTCCCGTACTCACACCGGTATTTCCTGACAGTGCGATCTTCTGCCCCTGGGACACGCTCTGACCCGACTTCACGAGAATCTTGGAGAGGTGTCCGTAGCGGGTCTCCTTGCCGTCCGCATGACGGATATAGATGACATAGCCGTAGCCGCTGCCCCAGCCGGCGCGGGTCACGACACCCGAGGAGCTCGCCACGACCGCGGTGCCCACCGGCGTCGCCCAGTCGACTCCCTTGTGATAGGTGCTTGCCCCCCTGGTCGGCCGGCTCCGCTTCCCGAAGCCGGAAGTCATACGACCGCCGGAGATCGGCTTGATATAGGTCGGAGGTGCCTTTGTCCCGCGCTCGATGATCTTGGGGACCGCTTCAAAGGTGACTTCCTGCTTGACGATATCCCGCGCGACCTCCGTGGTATTCACATAAGTAGTCCGGGCAATGACCTTGCGGTAGCCGGAGGAAGGTTCCTGTACCGTCACCGATTTGGTGGTATACCAGTCATCCCGCGGGACGATCACCGGCTCGGACTCGTAGCTTTCCTCCAGATACTCCTCCGTCTCATAACGTACGGCCAGTTCCGGCTCCGGCACGGTGACGATGATCTCATCCTCCGGACGGATCGTGGAATTTGCATTCTCCAGCGTCCCGTTCATGGAGATCAGATCATCGACCGTGAGCCCGTGATCCCTGGCGATCTCGGAAAGCGTATCCCCGCTCTTTACCTCGTAGATCGTGGGAGTCTCCCGGTCCTTGGTGACCTCCGCGATCGCCGTATCCGTATCCGTCAGCTCATGATCCGGCAGATAGGCCTCCACGATCTCGATCTTGTCATTGAAGTCCATATCAAAAAGTCCCAGATCGAATTCTGAGAAATCCATGCTCTCCGGATCCTGCACGGTCTCTCCCGGCACGCTGATCTGCGCGCGGAAGGTTCCCCCTGCGGGAAAGAGTTCCTCCGGTGCCGCATCCGCCTCCTCCCTGCGGACGACCTGTGCCGTCAGCACATTGACCTCTCTGTCAGGATCCTGGATCAGCTCCGCCCGGTACCGGTCCTCCGGATCATAGACGGCGAGCGAGGCGTCAAGCAGCGCAAGGACATCCTCCGCATCCGCAAGATTAACGGAGTATTCATTGATCTTGACCGTGTAATGCTTCCCCAGGGTTGCGTGGACATTGCCGGAGAGGACCGAAAGCATCGCCTCCGTCACCACTTCGGGATCGGTCAGATCTGCTGCCGTATCCGTGCGCGCCATCGCATTGGTCAGCGTCAGTTCCGCGTCCGACAGGGCCAACGCATCATCAAAACTGCCGTCCCGGATCCTCTCGGCTGCAAATGAGCGTCTGGCGGCCCGCAGACAGGACAGGGCTTCTTCCCTGGAGGAAAGGACTCCGACGTCTATGTTGTTCAGGGAGACAGCCAGCCGCTGATTGCGCAGGGACTCCATACGAAAATTGGGCATCAGCAGCAACCATACCAGACAGGCTGCCGCCGATGCCAGAACGAGCTGTGCTTCGATGCTTCTTTTGGCTGATGTACGGAACAATGCTTAAAAATTCGTCAGGATATAGGCCACCAATACACCGAGATTGACGAGACCGGTCACCAGTGCCGCCACGGAGATCGGCGTCGCCGCGCCTCTCCTGTGCAGGAAGGTGTCCTCCATTGCCTCCATCCGCTGGTTCATGCCCGTGATGGCGGTATCCAGCGTGGACGTCTGCTTGGCGAGATAATCATTCATCGACGCCTGCACATTACGGTAGATCCGGACACCGACATCGTGGGTATTCTTATCGGTGACATCAGCTCTTTCGCTCATCTTGTCCGCCACGCCGGTCACACCCGTGACACTCGCGGCGACCACATTCATCTGTTCGCCGAATTCCTTGAGTTCGCCGGAAAGATCCTCCAAAAGCCTCTGCAGTTCCTCATGGCGCATGACATCCGCCTGCCTCCTGGTAAGCTCCGCCTGTGTGCGCTCCTCCAGCCGCCTGTCATCCTCTGCGCGGCGTTCCTCATCACGCATCTGTGCCGCCTGATTCTCCTGCTCGCGGAGTCTGCGGTCCTCATCCGCCCGGGCGTTCATCAGATCGCGGATCTGATCGATGACCTCCGTACCCGCCTGTGCCGGAACCTGCTGCACGACCGGAGCGGCGGGCTGCGCCGCGGCTGCACGGGCAGCCTCATCGAGCATTGCGCGGATCCGCTGATCCTCGTCTTCAACGATCCCCCGGATCTGCTCCACACAGGCCGCATTCTTCTCATACAGGACCTGCATGTCCTCCAGCTGGGCACGGATCTGCCCCATTACGGCACGCAGCGCTTCGGGATCGGGGCCGCCGGCCATCATGGGCGGCTGAGGCTGTCTGGCTGCTGCCATCTCCATACCCATACCGACAGGCTGGCCGTAATCACCGCCCATTGGACGCTGCATCGGCTCCTGGCCGTACATACCTCCTTCCTGACCGTACATACCGCCTTCCCGGCCCATCCGGCCGTAACGGTCCATAAAACCGTCCCCGGAACCGTATCCGCCTGCCTGATACTGTCCACCCTGTCCCCGATTTCCGTTTCTGTCATACATAGCCTGCTCCCCCTTTGGTAAAATTTACCATATTTTCCGGTTGATCCTCTTGCTTTTTTGTGCACTTTTACATATCGTTTGCTGTTTGTTCATATTTTGTACATATTTATTGATTAAACTGTATTCAGACGAAAGCGAGAGAAAAAACATTCTTCCTCTATAACGACAGTTTTTCATAATCGCCCGGATGCCGTGAGGTGTCCGGGCACTCCTCTTTTTCAGAGGTCTTCTGTTTCCGCCGCCTCCTCGGCGCGGATCGCCTCGATCTCCTCATTGAGTTTGCGCATACGGTCATCCAGTTCGGACACCATCCGGGCGCACTCCATCAGTTCCGTGTTGATATGGCCCGGCGCATTGCCCTCAAACTTGTACTGGATCTTATGTTCCAGACTCGCCCAGAAATCCATCGCGACTGTCCGGATCTGCAGTTCGACCTTGGTCTCAACGATCCTGTCGGAGAGATAGACCGGGATCATCACCACCATATGATAACTGCGGTAACCGCTGCTCTTGGGGTGCATGATATAATCCTTGACCGCCACGACCTTGATATCACTCTGCTTGCTGATCATGTCCGCGATCATGTAAATGTCCGTGGTAAAGGAGCAGATCACGCGGATCCCGGCGATATCATTGACATATTTCACCATGTTTTCAATGGTGGGCTCATAGCCGTGGCTCTTGAGCTTTTTCACGATGCTCTCGGAGGTCTTGATCCTCTTTTTCACGTGCTCGATCGGATTATACAGATGCACGTGCTGAAATTCATCGTTCAGGATCTCGATCTTGGTCGCGATCTGCTTGAGCGCCGAAGAATAGAGCAGCTGCACTTCCTTCCAGCTCTTGATCTCACTGCCTTGTTCCAACTGCAATCCCATTTTACTCCACCGTAACACTCTTCGCCAGATTCCGCGGCTTGTCCACATCACAGCCGCGCCCGTCCGAAATATAATAGGCCAGCATCTGCAGCGGGATGATCGCCAGGGAATTGGCAAAGAGCGGATTTGTCTCGGGCAGCGTCACGCAGAAATCCGATGCCTCTTCGATCTCCCGGTTGCCCATGGTCGTCACACTGAAAATGATCGCGCCGCGCGCCTTGACCTCCACGATATTGCTCAGCAGTTTGGCATGCAGAGCAGGCTGCGTGGAGACCGCGGCCACAAGAGAACCCTCCTCCATCAGCGCAATGGTCCCGTGTTTTAATTCTCCGGCGGCATACGCCTCGGAGTGGATATAGGAAATCTCCTTGAGTTTCAGCGATCCCTCCAGCGAGATCGCATAATCGATGCCCCGGCCGATGAAGAACACATCCCTCGCCGCGATAAAACGGTTGGCGATGCGCTGCACTTTGTCGCGGTTGCCCAGCATGAGCTCGATCTGCTCGGGGAGTTTCATGAGATCGTCGAGCATGCTCTTTAACTTGCGTCCGTGGAGGAAACCGCGCACCTCGGCAAATTTCATGGCAAGCAGATAGAGTGCGATCAGCTGCGCACTGTATGCCTTGGTCGTTGCGACGGAGATTTCCGGACCCGCCTGTGTATACATGACAAAATCGGATTCCCTGGCAATGGTGCTTCCCACGACATTGACAATGGCGAGCACCTTACAGCCTGCCTCCCTGGCGATCTTCACGGCGTCCAGGGTGTCCTTGGTCTCGCCGGACTGGCTGATGACCACGACAAGATCGTCCCTGTCCAGCAGCGGATCCCGGTAGATGAATTCGGAAGCCAGATCCGTTTCCACGGGGATCCTGGCGAGATTCTCAAAGATGTAGCGGCCTGTGACACCGGTATGATAGGCGCTCCCGCAGGCGACCATGAAAACCCGCCTGACCCGCGATAACTCCTCATCGCTCATGCCCAGTTCCTCGATCACGATCCTGCCGTCCCGGATGCGCGGTGAAAGCGTATCGCGCACCACCCGGGGCTGCTCCATGATCTCCTTGAGCATATAATGCTTGTAACCGCCTTTTTCCGCGGCGCTGATATCCCACGCGACCTCCGTGATCTCGTGCGTGACCTCCTCCTCGTCCATGGTGACGATCCGGACGCCGTCAGCCTTAAGTTCCACGATCTCCATTTCGCCCGGATAGATGACACGGCGTGTGTGCTTTAAGATCGCGGTCACGTCGCTCGCCATGAAATTGCCGTCTTCGCCGATTCCCAGGATCAGCGGGCAGCCTTTGCGGACACCGTAGACGACATCCGGCTGGTCGGCAAAGAGAATGCTCAGCGCATAGGAGCCCTCGATATGCTGAAGGACCTTGATGACCGCCTCGAGCGGATTGCCTTTGTAATAGAGATCCAGCAGATGGGCGACGGTCTCCGTATCGGTCTCGGAAACGAACTGATATCCCTTGGAAATAAGACGTTTGCGGAGGGCGACGTAATTCTCTATGATGCCGTTCTGTACGACGGCGATGGTCTTCGCCGTATTATAGTGCGGATGCGCGTTCACCTCGTTGGGGACGCCATGCGTCGCCCAGCGGGTATGTCCGATGCCGGCAAAGCCGGGCAGTGTCGTACCGCCGCGTGTCAGTCCGTTGAGGACCTCCAGCTTGCCTCCGGCTTTTGTGATCCTGAGCGCACCGTCATCAATGACAGCGATGCCCGCCGAATCATATCCGCGGTATTCCAGTCTCTCCAGCCCTTCCAGGATCACGGGCGCAGCCTGTTTTTTACCGATATATCCTACTATTCCGCACACGTCGCAATTCTCTCCGCTTATACTCGTTCCGCTGTTATCTCTTCCAAAACGCTTTCTGGTTCGTACATTTCAGTATCACACTCCGGGGAAGCAAACGGTAATTCTTCCCCAGCAGAAATCCGGTATATCTTGCCGCGCAGATCCACAGATACCGCGGGATCTCCCGCCGACGGCCGCATTTTCGAAGATGCGAGACCGTTTCCCGTACCAGGCGTTCCCCCTCCCGTTCGGAGCTCACCCGCCGGAACACTTCGGGATGCATCGCCTGCGACACCCCCAGATCGAAATTCCGGTGCAGCTGTTCCGATGCTCCGTAATCATGGGAATGGACCACCGCCGCTTCCGCGCGGTACCATATACTGTACCCCGCATGAAGTGCCGCATGGGCGTAGACCATATCCTCATTAAAGATCGCCGGGGCCGCAAAGCCTCCCAGTTCATCAAAGACCGCCCGCCGGTACATCGCACACACATTGGAGGAGAAACTCGCCTTGATGCCGAGTCTCTGCTCATCCGCCAGCGTCTTGCGCAGAGATCTCTCCGGATAATTGAATCTCCTGGCGATCCGTTCCGTCTCCCCCGCGGAAGCGGCCGGCAGTTGTCTGGCGTAGGCCACCGCACAGGACGGATCCTCTTCCATCGCTGTGAGCAGCTGTTCGACAAGACGGTCGTCCGCCGGTACCGCATCCATCGTCATGAACAGCAGATACGCCGCATCCGAGCAGGATGCGCCGGCGTTCCTGGTCCCGGCATGGTCAAATGCTTCCCTCGGCACATGCCGCACCGTGACGGTCGGATATTTCTCAGCCAGACCGACACGCTGCGCCCAGGGGGTAAAGAGTGCCTCCTCCGTATTCATGAGGACGATCCTGCCCGGCGGGATCGTCTGGGACGAAAGCCGACCGATCAGTTTCAGCAGTTTATCGTCGCGGTCCGGCCGGTAGACCGGGATCACCGCATCAACGCAGGTTTTTGGAGACATCCGCGGCGATCTTGTCGCTGTATCGCTGCACATCCGAGGTCACCGTATAGCCCGTATCGTTAAACAGAAAGCCGTGCAGCCATTCCACATTGGTCTTGAGATCCATCGGCAGCACGCTGGAACCGACTCTGGATCCCATGTTGCCGGTGCGCCGGTACTGCTCCACCGGGAATCCCTCATCCGCCACCACGCGGTAGGATGAGATCCCCCCCAGGAGCGACACGATCTCCGACAGATCAAAGGAGGTATAGGTCTCCTGGAATACATTGCCGGCGATCGTCTCCAGCGTGGAGAGTTTTGCGGTCTTCGCCTTGTTGAGCGCCGCGGTCAGGACCCTCCTCTGCCTCTCGGCGCGGGCGAAGTCATCACCCACATAACGGATCCGGCAATAAGCAGTGGCCTGAAGGCCATTCAGCGTCTGCAGCCCCGACTGGGTCACGGGCGTGTAATCCTTGCCGGCCGTCGCCACGAAATTGTCCTCCCCGGCAGCATTGGTACCGTCCTTCTTGCCCACCATGCTGATCTGATAGTTATTCAGATGGTCGATGACAGCGGGCTCCACATCCACCTCCACGCCTCCTAGCGCGTCAATGGTATCCGTAAGACCCTGGAAACCGATCGTGACGAAATCGGAAATATCCAGATC
>JAEEGL011789509.1_pt1 | contig 10426 bp, 7 predicted proteins | sample 9134231 | NCBI WGS metagenome assembly JAEEGL01 (sample SAMN16246548, study PRJNA631951) | gut metagenome | biome: gut microbiome; feature: rumen; material: fiber-attached | host: Bos | place: Iran: Karaj | collected 2018-10
AAATGAAAAGTTTGTCTACTTTCTACAGCATCCCCATCATTTTCATGCTGGAAAAATTTTGAAGAAAAATGAGACTTGTTCCAACAGTACGTTATAGAAATGCGAAAAGAATAATTGCATTTTCACAGAAGAATTATATTTTATAATCAGATTTATATCAAGATTTACCAAAATGGCAGAAATCAATACCCCAAATATTCCATACGATATGTATGAATCTCCTCAAGAAGTAGTAATAATTATTCCACTTGGATGAGTAAAAAAAGAGTCTGTAGAGGTAAAAATCGAAAATTATAGAATTCTAATTCACTGATTTAGATTAGCTCCACAACTCAAAGAGTCTTGTATCCCTATCCAAGAAGAATGCTATCGATGACCTATTGAACTAGAAATAGAAATTCCTCCTCAAGTTTACTTTGACAGAATTCATAGCAAATTAACTTTGGATAACACTTTACAAATTATCGTTCCTAAAGCTCTAGTTCCAGACAAGATACAATTAGAAGTAGAATACGAAAATGAAAAATAAATCACAAAAAAAGCAAAAAACCCTTGCATATACAACATAAAAATGTAAACAATTAAGTATTAACTTTTTATATCATTTACAATCTATTATTATGAAAAATTTAAAACTCTTAACTTTAGTAGGACTAATACTAATTTCTTGAACTTTAATAGGATGTGGTTCAAATTCCAAGAATAACGAAGCTACTCCAGGCACAACTACTGACGAAACAACTCAAGAAGAACTTATTATAGAAGATACAACTGCGGATTTCAATGGTGTAGTTAGTTATAATGATACTCTTGTAAACCTAACTTCTAACTGTATCTTATCAGAAGACTCTTTCTGGAACGCATACAGCAATTATGAAGAAGGTTCTGCATCACTTGATGATGTTCAAAAAGCCATAAATGATCTATTAGATCTATGTAGAAAAAGCTCAGAACAAATCAGTACGATGGGAGACTGGGAATGAGATAGCTCTCTAAAGGACAGTGTCATTGAAATAATTGAAAAAGAAATGGCTTATTATGCTAAATTTGGAGAGTTAATACCATACCGATGAAACGGAGATGAACCTCTTTCTGACGAAGATGCAAAGGCTTACACACAAATTTTAAACGATATAGACAGTCTCGATATTGAATTAGAAAATGCTAACAACAATCTTATCATAGTTCAAGAAGAATTCGCCAAAAGTCACTGATTTGATTTAGAAAATTCTGAAACTGAAGAAGAAACTGAAGAAATTGCAGAATAATAAATTAATTCATAATTAAAAAGCAGGACATAGTCCTGTTTTTTAAATTACAAATTTTTAAACCGTAAGATTAGATCAACTCTAAACAAATAGGACAATGATCAGATCCAAGAACTTCGACTTGGTGAGCCATTTCAACAACTTTATCAAATAGATTTGGATTAACCCAAAAATAATCCAGCCTCCGGCCAACATTTCTTTCCCTAGCTCAACCACGATAACTCCACCAAGTATACTGATCTTTCAATTCTGGATTTAATCTACGGAATACATCAACCAATCCATCATTCTCAAGCTTATCCATCTCTGCACGCTCAATCGGAAGAAATCCGATTGAATTCTCATTCTCCTTTGGTCTAGCAATATCAATTTCTGTATGACAAATATTAAAATCTCCACAAATTATAACTTGTTCTCAATTATCACGAATTCACTGAATATACTGTCTCATCTTCTCATAAAAATCCAATTTATACGACAACATTTCAGTTCAATCTGCACGATCTCCCCCATTTGGAAAATAAACATTCAATAAATGAACTACATCTTCTCCGTACTTAAAAGCTATTTCAGTTACTCTGCCCTCATCACTAAATTCATGAAAAGAAAAATCTGATTTTTTTTCTACTATTTTAATTCACCTTCTAAAAAATATTGCCGTTCACGCATATCCAGGTCTAGTTCACTTATGCCACAAATAATTATAATCAGATAAATGAAATCTAATTTCCGCTGGTATTTGAATTTCAAAAGCCTTCACTTCTTGCAAACATATTATATCTGCATCATTCTCTTTTACCCAATCAAAAAATCATTTTTGAATTACAGCACGAATTCAGTTCACATTCCATGATAATATTTTCATAAAATTCTTTATCAAATCTAAATTACATATTATTTAATTCCCACGATAAAACTTTCAAAAATGCTGGGAATAATCAATATTTCTGGGCATTAGCATAACCTTCTCCATATCCATCAAATACGTATTTAGGAGCATTTGGCTGTACCATTCCACCAGTTCTAGTTCATCAATTATATAATGCAGCAAAGCTAACAACTCCTGTATAAGTAAATCAAGTATAACTAATTTTTATTTCAGGGAATTCTTCATTCGCTCTCTTATTATAATTATCTATTTTTCATTTAGCAAAATCTATGAAATCCTGAATCGTTTGCTTAAATATTTCCTCAGTAATTTCTCCATTTCCATAATCTTTACTTACAATTTGGAATGGACCGTCACCATTAGATGGTAAATAATATCCACAATTACTTTCCTTATACCAAACCGCTATAGTAAGAGCTGTTGGAAAATCATTTGCAAAACTAATATTATCTATCGTATTATATCGTCATGTACATTTATCAAAAGGAAACTCATCTTCCATAATAATATTTCATCTATATTCATCCAAAAAACTAGATTTTTCTCCCATATATTGCTGTTTTGCTAATTTCTTCTTAGAATCAAATAACCCATAAGAATAATCTCTAAGTCCACTAGAAATTGTAGACAATCTTTCATCATCTTTTAGAATATCACTCCATTTTCAAAGCTGTAAATAATAACTCCACAATCCATTATTAGAAGCCTGACTAATCGTCACTTTTTGGGAATTGAACTGTTTTAGCTCATCTCCAGTTAATGTATAAGACGCTCACGCAATTCCAACAAATCCAAAAACAGCCACCAAACAAAAAACCAAAACCTGAATTTTATTTTTCATTTTTATAAATGAATAAAAAATAAATCTATTATTGAGAGTATGAATATACGTACTAAATGCAAGATTTTTACACCAACGAACCATTTACACACATTCATACAGAAAAAAGTTGAAGCTTATAAAAAGCTTGATTCTTACTTTTACAGTAAATATTATCCCCACAAATTGGATATCAAATAGCTGACAAATGAGCACGAATTTGATGACGAATTCATTTATGAATCTTGACCACGATTACAGAAAGATTTTCCTCTTCATTGTATTCAATCTCGCAGATTTCTGTTTCAACTTCATGTAAATTTCATTTTCATTTTGATGAATCTCAATCCAAACGGATAACTACCATACGATCATCATTATATCTATGGTGCATAATTGGATAATTAATTATATTTCAATTCTCATTCACCCAATTATGAATATTCCCATAAACTACTGCCACATAAAATTTATCAACCTTTCACTCTTTTTGTAATTCACGAAATTTATTATAAACCTTTGGATTTTTTGCAAAATATAATAATCATGTAGTCGGTCAATCCAATCTATTCAAAAGTCAGAGTTCTTTTTCTTTTCCAAAAAATTCTAATTGAGACTGAACGATATCACTAATACTTCAATTATATTTTTCATCACACATCAAATCCAAAAAGCTGACAGATTTTCATCGCGAAGATGCTAAACCTGCCGGCTTCCAAAAATAATAAAAATTTTTATCCTGGTAATATACAAATGAATCTATTTTAGAAATCTCCATAACTAAAAACAATTAGAACTTTCACTTTTCTTTACCAAATTTTCACATCAAAACATAAGCCAAAGGTGCTCCCAAGAATATAGATGCCAACGTAGAGAATACTATTCACATTCATACTATAAATGAAAATTGTTGTAATACATCACTATTTCACAAGAAGAACATTGCTACAAGTACAATTAATGTAGAAATTGAAGTAGAAATTGATCTTCTAATTGACTGTCGGATACTATCTTCAAATATTCTTCCGTAAACTGCATTCTTGTCCTTATTTCTACTCATATTTTCTCTAATTCTATCGAAGATAACGATAACATCATTAATTCCATATCCAATAATAGTCAAAACTCATATAATAAATATTGTATCTACCTGTAATGTATCATTAAATAGCATCCATACTCCATAAGCCCCAATTGTAGCCAAAATATCAAATAACATTACACAAAGCACAGATCCAGATAATACCGCAGGAGAAATATACTTTCTAGTCTCTTTAAATGCTAGAAGTATATATATAACCATCAAAATCAATCAGATTATCAATGCCTGAAATGCCGTAGTCTTCATATAATCTCATACACTTGGTCACGTCAAAGTTTGTCAAACGATATCCTCCGTACTCTCTACATATCATTTATCAATCAAGAAAGTCGAAATATCTGTAGAAAGCTGAGCAACTACATCATCATTCTGTAAATCAGCATTAATCTTTATCTGAGTATCCTCCTCTGTCGTATTTACATGAACTGACGTTTTACCATAATCTTTTTCAGCCAAAAAACTCTTCAAATTATTCTGAATCTCTTCGCTATCTGTTTGCGTATTTATAGAAACACTTACTCATCCAGTAAATTCCTCTGAATAATTTGCATTCATCAAAAATATAAAACCTCCTCACAAAGCAATACATACTGCAAGTATTAACCAGATGTACGCCCTTCTAATAATACCAAATCTTTTCATCTTTTTAAAATTAATATAAAAACTTTGAACTTGACTAGACGAGAATATAGTGATTTTTAGTTCATTTGCAAATACAAGTATGTAACTTTGCAACGAACTGAGAATTACAAGTCCACTAATTTAAATCTAAAAAGCTTTCAACAGATACTGTATTTGAATATCTATAGAATGCAGATAATGCTTTATCCCAAAGCTTTGCACGAACAGTATCTCACCTAGTCAAATTGGTAGAGAAATCTACATATTCACAAGGACAAATATTACAATCATTATTCTCTATTTTCCATCAATCGTCATCAGAATCATCAGAGTCATCAGAATCATCAAAATTGTTAGGATTATCTGGAAACGTAGTTTCGTCTGTTGTATTTGGTTCTACGCAGATGTCCTTTAGTTTTTCGGGACACTCATGACACTTACAATCATCGTCATCTTTTTCATCCTTTCAATCATCTCACTTGTCCACACAAATATCTTTTAGCTTTTCGGGGCAATCCTCACATTTACAACCCTCATCATCTTTTCAATCATCTCAATCATCTACACAAATATCTTTTAATTTTTCTGAGCAGTCCTCACATTTACAATCTTCATCATCCTTTCAATCATCTCAATCATCTCAATCATCTACACAAATATCCTTCAAATCATCAGGACAATTCTCACATCTTTCTGTATCCTCATCAACATAACCATCACCACAAACAGACTTAATTGCAAAGCAACCAACGAAAAGGCTTGAACCACTATCAGCACAAGACCAATTCCATCTCAAATTTACAGCATTAAAACTAAAATTTCTCACATTTCACACTAAACAAAGTCCCGAAGAATTAGCGATATTTCACAGAATCTTTCAATTAAACTCAGAACTACAAACACCATATCAACTACCTATTTTCGTACACAAAGATGAACATCCACCATTTCACCAACCATTATGAGTTGAATCTTTAGGATCACATTGCTCTCACTTATCCAAGACTCCATTTCCACACTTCCTTATATCTTCCTTATCTCAATCAGCCACACATTTTTCTCACAAATCTACCGAACACGTATCACAATCCTCTCATTCATCTATTTCCCCATTTCCACAATCTGGTTTCTCTGGATTATATTCTGTACACATCTTCGTACACCTTACTCATTGGATACCTCACGTAAACTCAACCAATATTCCTCATGAAAAATACAACGCCGAACCATTTCCCGTTCCATTATCACATATTTCTCATGCTTCTTTTTCTATTCTTCCATTTCCACATGTTTTACTCCTACACTCCACTACATCTTTACTACAATTCTTACAATCTTCCGCCAACTGCACCTTTTCATCTCCACATGTGGCTACACATTCTTTTACATCCTCCGGACAATTTCTACAATCTTCTGCTTCTTCTATTTTTCCATTTCCACAATACGCTGTACATTTTCACACATCCTCTGGACAACTCTTACAATCCTCTCATTTATCTATTTCTCAGTTTCAACATGTCTTTTTCTCCTCTTTATCTCATTTATCTCAATCTGCTACACATTTCTCTCACAAATCTACTGAACATGTATCACAATCTTCTCCATCATTTATCACTCCATTTCCACAATTTGGTTTACCTGGATCATATTCTGCACACATTAATGTACATTCTTTATCCTTTCCGTTATCTTTTCAGTGATCACATTGCTCTCATGCTTTAGTATTCAAATATCCATCTCCGCACGTTTTACTCCTACACTCCGCAACATCTCTACTACAATTCTTACAATCTTCCGCTAATTGTACTTCTCCATCTCCACACGTTGCTACACATTCTTTTACATCTTCTGGACAATTCCTACAATCCTCTGCTTTTTCTATTTTTCCATTTCCACAGTACGCTGTACATTTTCACACGTCCTCTGGACAATTTTTACAATCCTCTCATTCATCTATTTCTCCATTTCAACACGTATTTTTCTCCTCTTTATCTCACTCTGCTACACATTTTTCTCACAAATCTACTGAACATGTATCACAATCTTCTCCATCATTTATCACTCCATTTCCACAATTTGGCTTTTTTTCATTATATATTGTACACATCTTCGTACATTTTCCATCTCTTCAATTCTCACTTCAACTATCACATTCTTCTCACACATCAATATCTTTATTTCCATCTCCACACGTTTTACTCCTACATTTTCATACATCATCCGGACAATTTTTGCAATCTTCCGCTAACTGTACCTTTCCGTCTCCACATGTAGCTACACACTCTTTTACATCTTCTGGACAATTCCTACAATCTTCTGCTCACTCTATTTTTCAGTTACCACAATATGCCGTACACTCTCATACATCTTCTGGACAATTCCTACAATTTTCACCCTCATCTATCTTTCTATTTCAACACAAATCACATTTTCAAGCATCTTGAGCACACGTACTACATGTTTCTCAATAATCCAATACTCCATTTCCACAACAAGATCACACATCCTGCGGACAACTCCAACAACTTTCCCCATCATCCACTACTCCATTTCAACAACTTGAATATACCCAACAATTCCTCGTATAATATTCAGGACAACCATCCAGTGAATTTCACGGAACAAAAGGACATTCATCTACATCATCCGATATCCCATCCTGATCAGAATCTTCTTTCAAAGTATATGCTACTTGATCAGAAATCCCATTATACGAAGAATCTAACAAATCCACCATCAAAGCCTCACAAACTTCACCGATTCAATTATTATTCAAGTCAATTTGATCAGAATTAGATTCAAATGGACAGTCATCCAAAGAACAAACTCAAAATTGTCTTTTAAATATCTCGCCATTAATATTATCCGATGTAATAGAACAATCACTATTTTCACGAGTAATTATTCATACCAAATTCTTTACACCATCTCCATCTATATCATCATCACAAATATCTGGAATTCAATCTTCATCCATATCACACTTATATTTAGAAATAGTTCCATTTTTAAATGCAATCTCACAGACATCCACCGAATTAACATGAACTGTTCACTGATTTATCAAAGCGACACACCTATTCACTTCTATTGAATTAGTCAACGTTTTATCTCATGCTGTTACATAAGCAAAATCCAAAGAAGTTTGCGCTAAATTAGGACTATACACAAAATTTTTCTGCCCCGCTTGATAACTCGTAAATAACGAAAGTACACGAGTAATAGGGTATGTATTTAATCAGAAAGCTAACTTTTCATTTTGGTTATAAGACAAACGACTTCATGAAATATTTATAGCATACGATTGTACAAGAAGCGGATTCTGAACAGTAACTGTAGCCACTGAATATAATGTAGTTCCATCTTTAAGGACTACATTCTGCTGAATCGTTTTTAATCATCCCTCTTCATAAGTATAATTCTGACTTAAATCTGTAGAATCAGTAGTATCTCATCACCAATTAATACTAATGTAATCTATGTCATTCCTAGAAATTCAGACCAAATTAGTCGTAACTGAAGATTTATCCCACAATTCTCATGGTTTCACTGTCATAGACGCAAAAGACTGTGATCAATCCCTTATTATGCTCAACATTGCCACAGCTTTTACCTCTCAATTTGCATATCACTTTGCACTTACTACATATAGTCAATCATCCTTTATCGTAGTTTTAAATTTACTTGAAACTTTCAACGATTTTTCATCTCAATTATTAACGCTCCACTTAATAGTATCCAAATTACCAGAATACAATGGAGTAAATGTATATTCTATACTTCCATTTTTTATTAAAGCACTTGGAGATAAATTTAATCAATAATTCTCTGAACTTGGAGTCGCAACAAACACTTTTGTCATTGCAGAAGCATGTGCGTTATCTTTTGATGTAGCCAATGCCGTCACAGTAAAGATACCAGAACTTCTAAAAGTATGACTCACTTTATCTCCATTATTAACGGTTTGTGAAGTTCCATCCCCAAAATCCCATTCAATTTTTGAAATATTTCAATCAGTTAACGGTACAAATCTCACAACTGTAGGAAATGATGTTCCAATTATATCTACATTTATAAAGAAAGTAAATCATAAATCTCCATCCCCCAACGGAGTTTTATCCAAATCCTTATTCCGCAAAGAAATCACAATATGATTATTATCATCTACTATTCATATCGGATTTTTCTGTCAATCGCCATCAATATCATCATCACATACATTTCATATTCAATCTCCATCCAAATCATACTGATTCAAATTATACATATATGAACAATTATCATTTCAATTAGCAATTCAGTCACAATCATAATCTACATTAAAACTACAACTTGCAAAATTATCATAAACAGCTCACAATATACGCAAAGCTTCACTTCATTTAAGATTTGGGAATGATGCCACTCTTTCCGCATCTTCTAATGTTATAATTCATTCCTTATAGAGGACATTCAACTCACTAACAGGCCAATATCAATGTCAAATTATACCAAAAGACTGAAAATTACATTCAGACAAGTTATACATACAATACTTAAGCCAAGCCTGAAATTCTTCATCTGACTGTGCATAAGTACTTTTGGAATCAGCTTTATTTATAGCTTCCAAATCAGTCTGATTTAGAACCTTCATCTGTATACTATCCTTTTTTAATCATTTTTTTCGAGCCTTCACTTTAGACCAATCAATCGTGTATCTATTTCTAATCTGTCATTGAATAATATTTAAAACAGTTTGATAAAACTCTGACACAGTTATAGGATCCTGCCCACAAAATTTTCATTTACATTTATCAGAAGTAGATGGATATCATGCCATATACCCATTATCTCACACATAAGCCACACAATAATAGTAAGATTTTTTATTCCAAATCCCACCTTCATAAATTATATCATCAAAATCCTTTCCATCGATTGATGTAAAATTATTCCAAAATGACTGAGTATAAGCTTGTTTCATCCAATCGGGAGCCTGTACACAGTCCTCACAATTAGCAGCATTCAAAAGCCTAGCTACTTCATAACGAGATATGGAATTTTTATTTGAAAATGAGGCAATATCTACTCAAACCTGCGATAATCTTTCTACAAAGGTTTCAGCACTCACAGATCAAATACTTCATACACCAATTAAAAAACATCATAATAACTGTAAGAAAACTCTAATTTTATTCCTATCAAACATAATATTTTTCATACGAATAAAAAATCATGCGAAAATCTCACAAATTATATGTACTAATAATACGACTTTTTGCAAATGAAAAATGGAAAATTAATCTGACTTTTTTCTATTTTTTATATAATTTTCTAGATAATTGAAAATTTCTTTCTCATTATTCCTGTCATTTATATCCGTCAAAACTCGATCAAAAGCCTGATGTAACAGTTCTCAAACCAAACGAGATGGTCCAAATTTAAAATATTTCATCAATTTTTCTCCATCTATCGCTAAATCTTTCATTTCAAACTGTCATTCAGAATTTTTGAGTTGATTTAATAACTCTTTTAAATAGTAAGAATCCGTCAAATCTGATGAATTCTGAAGTGGATTTTCCTGTCAAAGTCTATCTGCAATATTTATATCAAAAAGATTATTCACCATTTCATATCACTTTTCACTATACAATTTTCTCACTTTTTTAATCCAATTATTTGGATGAGAATTTAAGATCTCTCCAGGAGTGTTATGCTCATGAATATATCTCTCTATCGTTTCAATT
>JAEEGL011916709.1_pt1 | contig 10426 bp, 15 predicted proteins | sample 9134231 | NCBI WGS metagenome assembly JAEEGL01 (sample SAMN16246548, study PRJNA631951) | gut metagenome | biome: gut microbiome; feature: rumen; material: fiber-attached | host: Bos | place: Iran: Karaj | collected 2018-10
CTAAGGGCATCTATGTTAAGAACGGAAAGAAAGTAATGGTAAATTAAAAACTTTACTTTTGCTTTCAAATCGTGTCTCAAATATTTCGCAAAATCTTGCCAAATAAAGGTAAATAATGCTAACATAAGAAGAAAATGAATACATTTCCACACACGCCCCAATTATTGGAGCGTCGCTTCCAACAAAGAGACAAATGGTTGTTTTTCAATAGATTAGAAACGATTTGAATAATTCTTTCTGCGGTGGGTGGCAACAAAAAGGCACGCTCATGGAGCGTGCCCTTTGTACCCCGACCGAGAACAAAACCATAAAAATAAGAGAAAGCAAGAGCAATAAAAATGCCTTAAAATAAGGTAGTTACAAAATGTTCATTTTCTCTTAATTGTTAATAATTGCTTATTTTCTGATAAAATTGGCAACCCATTGGCAACCCAATGGATTTTTTTAGTACCTTTGCACCATAAACCAAAAAGACAAGTTAGTTATGAACAAGAAAGATTTACAGGTAGGCCAGTGTTACACCCTGAGCAAGACCAGGGAAGAGAATCCCAAGTTAGGTGCAAAGTTGTTGAGTGATGGCAGGGAAAGCCTTTTCCTCGACTTCTATTTTGGCTTTTCGATGGTTTACAGCAACAGCCAAGACAAGATGGTGCCAAAGAAACAGAAGAGAAGAGAGAGTCTAAACCTCTACCTTTGGCATAACCCAAGAACCCCACTGCAGCGACAAGAGAATAAAGAAACCCTTGCCCTTGCCAACAAGATAAGGAGAGGAAGGGCTAACGACATTGCAGAGCCTGATAAGAAAATAGAGTTGCAGGCCAAGAAAGCAGACGTGAATTTCTTGGACTTTATGCGAGAGTACATCGATAACTACAGCAAGGCAGATGTTAGGGTGATTCAGATGGCCTTAAACCGCTTTAAGAGCTTTCTTGTCGAAACTCCAGAGTACACTATCTTTAAGGACTTCATAAAGCCCAACCAGATAGACAATGATATGATAGAGGCTTTTGTGGAGTACCTACAGCACACAAGCACAGGAGAGGGTGCAAAGACTATTTACCAACGCTTTAAGAAAGTGATAAGGTATGCAGTGGCCAATGATGTGATGAGAAAGAACCCCTGTATCAACAAGCAGGGGCAGAACATTACTATAAAGGTTGATGAGGGTGCATTGGTGAAAGATGTGTTAAGCCCAGAAGAGGTGAAGAGGCTGATTGACACCCACTACCCAAAGGAGAACTTGCAGATAAGAAACGCTTTCCTGTTTAGTCTAAACACAGGCATGAGGTGGTGCGATGTTAGAGGCTTAACCTTTGGAGACTTTGACTTTAGTAACAGAACGTTAAGTTATGAGCAGAACAAGACCAAGGGACACAGCAGCAAAAGCAATGTATCTCTGCCTATAACTGACACCCTTTTGTCCTTGATTGGAGAACAGCCAGAGGCAAGAGGTAAAGATGAGTTGGTGTTTACGTTACCCTCCCATACTATGGCATTAAAGGCTTTGAGGAGATGGACTAAGTTTGCAGGTATTGACAAGCATATTACCTTCCATTGCGCAAGGCACTCTTTTGGGACATCGATGGCAGCTACAGCAGCCCAGAAAGGTCTTTCGATCAGGGTGGTTCAAGAGCTGATGGGGCATAGTAGCTTGCGATACACAGAGCGTTACACCAGAGTAATGGATGAGCAGAAGAGGGCAGCAATGACAGAGTTAGGCAAGCTAATGGGATAGCCGATAACAACAATACAATATCACGGTTTAATTATTCACTTTTTTAAAAAACAAAGGTATGGAAAAATTCAACAATCTGGCCGAGTACTTAGAGGCTAAAAACATTACGAGGGAAGACATAAAAGAGTTACTGCTTCGTTCCTCATTAAATTTGCTATTGGACGGCTCGCAGAACTTCGATGATGCAAATGCAGTTGAGGAAATTGCGCAACCGTTATTTTATCTAAACGACATAGTAGACAAGGTGCAATAGGGGGTACGCCCCCCTTTTGCTTCTAGCCGGATGCATAGTGGCCTAACGTCGAGATTTTTTGTTTTTTCATTTTTGAATATGAGGGCGATAAACAGATACAAACATTTCATTGAAGAGCTTCATTTTATCTTTTCCAGCTTGGTAGAAGGCGACAAAGAGACATGCTTAGAATATTTAAGTGTAAAGGTCTTACAAAGTCAGTTGTCACGCGCGATGCGTTACTCATATAGGATTGCTGGAGAGATTAAAGATGAGCTGATAGGTGACGGCAAAGAGGCAGAGTTTGTCGGCAGGCTGAAAACCGCTTATTGGGAATTAAATGCAAGCGCATACTACTTCCCATCGTTTGAAAGCCCAAGAGTGCAAACATTGATGGCCATTTATGGTGACGAAGCTGTAGATGTGATAGAGGCTGTTAAGACAATACAGCAACGGGCAAACTATATGGTGCAAAATGTTCGCACTATGCTAGACGAGGTTAGCAAGTTTGTTGGTTATACTCCGGAGTCTCAACATGGAGAGCGTCAGCCTCAACAGAAAGACTTGCATTATTATTGCCAAAAGGCTATAGAAAAAGGTTATATTGTTAAGGCGGCAGATGGCTACAGAAGAGACAGATGGACAAAGGCACTATTAGCTTATTTCTTGGCTCGCTTCCCGGCCAGCGACGGAACTTTTCCCGACAGGGAATATAGCATATTGTTTGCAGAAAGCAGATTGGGAAAGGCTTTATCTCAGTTAGCCGACAACAAAAATGGAGACGGCAAGCCCAGGGGATATGAGAAAGTAGATGAATTATTTCAGGAACAATAAGCAACTCTGAACAGGGTTGCTTTTTTAGTGTAGCTAGTAACACCAATAGGGACACCAGACAACACTTCTTTTGTTAGCAAAAAACCTCTACCTTTGCAGATGTTTTCAGCACCCAACGGGATGTAGTGCAAGCCCCAGAGGGGTGAGAACAGGGCAAAGAAGGGAGTGGACTTGCACACGCGCCCGGACAGCCCGAACCTCTTATAAATAAATGAAATGAAAGAGGATTTGCAGAGGCTGGCCGACCTGATAACGGCCAACATTATTGGCACGGAAAAAGAGGTGCTAACTAGTGATGAATGTGCACGCTATCTTGGAGTGAGTAAGAGTTGCTTGTACAAATGGACTTGCAGCAGGCAGATACCACACTTCAAAAGCCCTACGGGTAAGATGTGCTTTTTCAACCGACGTGAGGTCGAAGCGTGGATGCAAAGCAACAGGGTCGCGACAGACAGTGAGCTGGAGGCGCAAGCACGCAGATTGGCGAAGAAAGGAGGCCGATAATGAGCGACGTACTAGACAGGATTAGGGAGAAGCTGGCCGCAGACTCAGAGCAGGCAGCAGCAGCCGGAGAGCAGGCAGACACAAGGGAAAACCGCTTTAAGGCTTTTCTTGCGCGTGGATGGTTCGACGATTTAGATAGTACAATTACCCGCCCTAATTTCCGCTTTAATATTATGGGCGTGGACTGTGTGCCAGCAGGTGAGGTTATCGCAGTAGCAGGCAAGCCCGGAGCGGGCAAGTCTACAGCTCTGGCTATTATGATAGGAATATTATTGGGGCGTACGGAATTTGCAGGAATTAGATGTATAACGCCATGCCGTAAAGTGTTATGGATTGATACGGAAAAGGGCGCATACTCATGCCAGCAAAAATTAAAAAAATTTCCGCAGAGTTGCTAATGTCAAGGAGAAAGACAAACTAACTGACATAGGCATATATTTCGTGCTGATGAGGCAGGTGAAGACAGAAGACAGGCTATATTTCATACAGCGGCTGTTAGAACTAGAAAAGTACGATGCAGTTGTAATAGATGGCGTCTTCGACTTGACGGATAACCCAAACGAGGACTATTCGGGAGTAACCGATCTGCTTAGGCAGCTTGCAGATACAGGTGCCTCCGTCTTCGCGATGCTTCATACAAATAAAGCCGAAGGAGATGATAATATGAGGTACGCAATGGGGACGGAACTGCAAAGGCTATGCACAACGCGCTTTCTCGTTAGATTCGACGATAAAACAAAGTGTCACATCATAAGACACGACAAAAGTAACGACACTGCGCAGGCTCCCGAAGTCTCGTTTATGTTCGATACGGACGGCAGCGTAATTGCTAAATCGTATTATAAAGAAATAGATGTTAAGCAGATCCTGCAGTGGGTGTTTGCAGACGGCCAGCCGCGTGATTGGAACAAACTGCGGGCAGACTTTAAGGCAAAATCTGGAGCGGCAGCGGACAAGGTGTTCTCTTTATGCCAGCAGGCACAGCGGGAGCACCTGATTGTAACGGAGCTAGACGGCAGACTAACCCTCAACAAAGACCACTTTTAGGGGCTAACGGCGGGTGGGTATATATACTAATGTATATATATACCCGCATACGTCGTGACGTATTACCCGCTTAACACCCCCTAACCCTCAAAAAAAAAGAATGATGATATACACCTACGACCAAATAGGGAGACGATACCGCCTACAGGGGGGCAAACATACTTGCCCCTCATGCGGGAGGCACACCCTGCAACTATATGTCTGCAGGGATAGCGGAGAGCCAATTAACGACCAAGTGGGCAAATGCGACCGCCATTATAATTGTGGCTACGACTACCCGCCAAAGGCTTATTTTGCAGACTACCCCGAAGAACTGCCAGCCAAGGCAGGAAGAAGGTACACACGACGCGACCAGGAGCCAGAGAAGCCGCCTGTAATAATCCCAAGGGATTATGTAGTTAAATCCATCATCCAAGAGCCCCAAAGGGGCATATGCGGCTTTGTAGACATTCTCCTGCAAATGTTCGCACCATCCGACGTTTTATCGGTAATAGAAAAATATTATCTTGGACGGACTAGGCAGGGTGCTGTTATTTTTTGGCAGATTGACGAGAATGGCTTGACGCGAGAGGGAAAAGCGATGATGTATAACCCCTATACAGGCGGGCGTGAAAAAGCGTCGTGGTCTACGGGGGAAAGTTATTGGATTTTCTCAACCCTGCAGGCGAGAAAGGTTTTACCATCAGGCACAACCTCTTCAAAGTGTCTCTTTGGGCAGCATCTACTAAAGGATGCAGATAGAAACACTGATGTGATGATTGTTGAGAGCGAGAAAAACGCCATCTTTGGTGCATTGGCATTTTCTGAATATACGTGGCTGGCCGTCGGCAGCTCCCAAGACATTGGCAAAGTGTGGAAAGTTAGGGACATCTTGGCGAAATACCACAGCGTGGTTTTCGTCCCAGATTCCGATGCCTTGCAAGACTGGCGCCATAAGGTGGAAAAAATAAACCTGCCTAACGCCTCAGTGTCCGATCTATGCGCAGGCCACGCAGGCGGCTGGGACTTAGCAGACATGGTGCGTGACCTCTACCTACAGCACCCCCAGACATTCACGTCCACCATTACGGAAAGGCAAACGAAATGCAAGATTGTGTGTATTTCTCCATTTCTGGAAGGGTACGACTACATGGCTACGTACAACAATTACACATTGCCTCCTGATTTCTTTGGGCAACGACGAGGGGCAGCACCTTTTTAGTTTTCGGCTACACGCAAGTTTTCCGAAAGTTTTTCTTCGTTTTGTTTGGCGGTTTCGGGAAAAGTTCGTACCTTTGCGGCCGTATCTCACCACCTTATTTTACATATGCGGGGGGCGTACCGTGAAAGCGGAGCTTCCCGTTCCCTTTTTTCATTATAATGAATCTTAAAAGATTCGACAATATCACGACTATTCAAAAAAAAATGCCTACCTTTGCACATGCAGTCGAAAGACTGAAGTATCTCGATGCGTTCGGGACGCTCCGCAGGGGTCAGCACGGCCCCTGTTGTTTTTTCATGGTTCTGCTACAACGTCAGTCCTCACCTTTATCTTTTCCCCGCACCGCGGACATGTTATAACCTGCCCGTCCTTTCCCATCTCTTCTGCCACATCCTCCCGTGAGGCGAAGAACTGCCACACGGGCACATTCAGGACAGCAGACAGTCTCTCCAGTGTAGGCGTGGACGGATTCTGAATTATCCGTGACAGGTTTTCACGCGTCATTCCCATTTCTTCGGCCAGTCCCTTGATGGTGTAGCCCTTTTCCTTGATTACGTCTTTGATTCTGTTCATCATGCCTGCAAAGGTACGAATTTTCCCTGAAACGTGAATGAAATTATTCACTAAAAACAAAAAAAGAATTATGAAAACAATTGCAGTGTCAGACAGACTTGCCGAAAGGATTGAACGTCTGCGTAACTTGGAATTCGGTGGATATCAAACCGAACTGGAGTCTATCCTCGAAGTCATAAACAAACTTTACTGGATGGCATGTCTTGGCAAGGACGACGAAGGTGTTGCCCAGTTCGAGTCAGACATTCACAGCAGTATGGGCATTTGCCTTAGTTACTATGAAATCCTCAAAGCCGCGTACTATACCGACGATGAATTAAAGGAAGACAGCCCGATTTAGTTTTGGTGGTTACGATAATTTTTCGTATCTTTGCAACCGAAAACAAAAGAGCAATGAGCAATGAGAATCGACGAAGAATTAAAAAATGGCTGTCAGCGATACCTATCCGAGCTGGAGCGAAGAGAGAAAATCGTTCAGGAGCAGAAGCGAGCCGAGGAACGTAAGCAGGAGATTCGGGCAAAATGGAGAAGACTGTTTTATGACGACAACGATGAAATAGTAACGGTCATTTATGACCACAAATAAAGCCCGTCAGGCTCGTCTTGCATGCATTGGGGTGTGATTATCCGTCGCACCCCTTTTAGTGGCTCAGAGGCCGTAAAAATGGCCTCTTTTGTCATCGTAATGAATTCCTAATGTAAAGAAATTTTAGATTTTATTGCCGATATAAGAAAAAAGCAGTAACTTTGCACCCAGGTGAGGCAACTCAGCCTATACCGGCGGCATGGCGCATTCCATGGAATATTCGGTAATCATTTCTCAAAGCAACTCTCTAAGAAGATCCCGCCACGGACGCATGAGCCGCGACGGGGTTTTGTATGTTCATCTAAACACCTAACAAATAGCGTGTTAGTACTGATTACAACAAACCAAAAGAGTCATCAAACATTTATTATTTGCGGATTGGAACAAATAATCCGAAAGTTTCTTGCATGTGTAAATTTTTTTTACTACCTTTGCAGCAGAATTTTTAATATTATAATGTTATGACAAAAGTGATCAATCCCGAGAAGATGCCGACAAGCATCGTAGACCCCACCCATAGGCAGGCGGTTGATGAGGCGATTCGCAAGGCCGTCCGCGACATTCAGACTGCTGTCAGGGGGTTGCAAAAAGAAGACCTTCACGCAACCAGCGCGACCGTAGAAGCGTGGCAGCAGGTTAAAAAAGACCTTGCCGAGCGTCGAGACAAGGCATGGCAGCATATCAAAGAGGACGATTCGCTCGTAGAGAGCGAGAAAGCTCAGCGGCTGGCCATGTGGCGCGGTTGGTACTGCACACGGACAACGTATCTCAACACCATCTTACGCATACTGAACGAATATCCGAAAGCCCAATGGGAATTCGACGAGATCGCGAAGAACATCGTGCCGTCAAAACCACTTGACGCTATCGCGGACGAAGCCGCCACCGTACCCGTACCGAAAGAGGCGCGGGATCACGCTGTATATATCACTGCCGCCCGTGAGGCTATCGAGAGTCTCAGGGAATGGGAGCGACAGCACAACGTCTCGAAGCTTAGACTAGAGCAGCTTTTTCAGTTAAACGAGAAAGAACTAGGCACCAGATGGGCAACGGGCACTATGTTCAATCCTGACACCAGCTCAATAGCTTTTGGCGGTCTTATCTCCAAAGGCAGGCAGATGGCAGAAGAATTATTTGTCTAAGGGGTGTTCTATAAATTAAAGTATTAATAATTAACATAAAAAAGATAAATTATGGAAAAATTAGATGAGGTACTAGAATTGTTGCGAACCGCAACACCGATGCTCCAAGAGTTCATCCAGTGGAAACGAGAAGAGGCTGCCCGCGAAAAGGCCTACGAGGACGAACAGACGGAGAGCCAAAAAGAGTTTGACAAATGGATCAAGGCCAAGCAGGCCGCGGAAGCGCAGGAGGCGAAGGATGCCGAGGAACTGAAGAAACACTTCTACGGAGGCGAGAAGTGGCGCGGGAATGAACCACAGCGTTTCTAGTAGTTGCCATATTTTCGGGGGTGTGGTTCTTTGTAGGGCACACCTCCATTTTCTAAAACCCAATTAATGAAATGATACTGCGAAACAAACGGATAAAATCGACGAGCGACGAGGTCATGATTAGCGTGTCTTTTGGCGTCCCAGACGTCCGAGAGTGGATGCGAAGATACGCCAGCCTTTTTCTCATTTGCGGAGCGAAAGCAGGAAAGGAACTGGCGCAGTCCATACCAGTGACTGAAGGAGACATAAGGCACTTTATGGAGAAAGACCCCACCGTTCTCGCTAACTGGCCGAGTGTCTGGCGAGATCAACTCAGCACATGGGCTTTCAGTGCTGCCGTACGCCACGGGCTACTTACCCAGTCAGCGATCGAAAACCGCTACTTTCTTGCGGATGAGTGCTTCACGAAGAGGGGCAGGCCGACAGCTGCAGACGACGAAGAGGACGAGTAACGCGCGCGCGCATAAAGCAAATGTGACTCTTCACGTATAATTGCTAAAAAGTTGCACGAAATTTAAGAAATCCCGAAATTTGTGTGTACCTTTGCAACCGATAAGCAACAACTTATCTTTTTGGTTTTGGGGTGTGGGAGCAGTGATGCCCTTGCACCTCTTTATTATTTGAGTCTGAGACAGGGCGAAAATTGGTAACTTTGTCGGAATTGGCAACCCTTTGGCAACCCACAAGAAAAACGAAGCATCGTAAATCATTGATTTTCAACACTTTTCAGTCTCCCAAAAAGTACCCCTAACGGAACTTTTCTCGAACTCATTTTTAAGAGACCTCGATAAGATTTGGGCTTTACGTGAATACATTCCAGACCCAATAAATCACACGTATAGTATAAGGTAAAACGATACAAGTAGAGGGAAAGCCCCCATCGTAGGGGGCTTTTGTTTATGCGTCTATGTAACCTTACGCCAGTTTTTTATTTTTCTTCATAGTAGGCATACAACCGTCTTTTCAATAAATTCTACCAACCAACAGAATAATTTATGCTCTACTATACAAACTTTTTCTGATTAATGTACTATTTATATTAAAACTAATGATTATGAGACGACAATTTAGAAATCTTCGTGATGATACAAAGATGCGTATCTCACAGAGTTTGCGAGGTCGTTCGCACAGCGAGACCCACAAGCAAGCTATCAGTGACGCTATGAAAGCGTATTGGGCGACTATACCATATCGCCCAAATGAAAATAACGAGAGTAATAAACAAAACAATGAAACGAGTATGCTACAGACCAATTCAAATTGATGCGCTAAACATCTGCTTCGAAGTGGAACATCCCTATTATTATGAACAACTAAACACCCTCGACTATGGCGAGTGCCTTGATATGTACGAGTTCCAACTATACAGAACAGAGGGCAGATACTTTGACAATGTCTATACTATCAGATTATGGAACGGTACGCGCGATATTGATTGGGGGGCAGTTAAGTTCAACCTTGCGAGAGGTGACGAACAGAGTAATACGCTTGACAACGGAAAACGCAAAGTATGGCTCAGCCTCAACAATGAAACGCTATACTCAGACGATTTTCACTTTATGACCTTCATAGAGCAGAAACTTGGATTAAAGTTCCACCACATTACAACCCTTGACCTTGCCCTTGATACACCTTTCAGTGTTAGCCCACTTATTAAGGCATATCTCCACAATAAGAATGTGACTACCATCTTAAACGGCAAACGTATCACAGATAGAGACGAGGATAGAGCAGAAATCTCCTACACGACAAGCGGAAGCCTCAACAAACAAGACAAGTATAAGACGGTGAACATCAAGCAGCGTAATGCCATCAGGGACAAAAGTAACGGCATCACCGTACAGACCTATGATAAGGCAGCAGAAATCAGTAATGCCTCAGATAAGCAATATATACTTGACCACTACGGAAACCCAAAAAGGCTTTACCGTACTGAGGTACACTTGAATACAGAGGACATTAAAGACTACATAGAACGTAGAGACATTCAATATACACCTCTCATTCTATTTGATGAGGCTGAACTTGAAACTATGTTCTTTCACTTCATAGGTAGTGTGATACGTTTCCAAAGTCGCAAGATAAATGTTAGCTGGGAGCACATCTTAGGTCGTTCGTAGGTATATAACAACCACCCCTACGAGATATGTCACAAATCACATATACCTTAGTATTTTTAAGGGAAAGCGTGTCAAATTAAAAATGTATCAATGAAATCAATAAATCATATCGAAATCATTGATACATTTTGTATCAGTCTAAC
>JAEEGL012356846.1_pt1 | contig 10426 bp, 8 predicted proteins | sample 9134231 | NCBI WGS metagenome assembly JAEEGL01 (sample SAMN16246548, study PRJNA631951) | gut metagenome | biome: gut microbiome; feature: rumen; material: fiber-attached | host: Bos | place: Iran: Karaj | collected 2018-10
AGCGTGCGGATAACGTCGGCCGTCCCGTCGAGCGTGGGCGCACCGGCACAGAAATAGAGGCTGAGCAGATTCTGCGGCCTATTGGCAAAAAGTTGGTTGATTCTATTCATAATCTAGATAAAAAAGACCCTCTCCCCAGCCCTCCTCCTTAATGGGGAGGTGGCTTTGGTTACTATCATTGGGTCAGTTCATTAATTATTAAACTTAAATTTTTCTCGTTACTACGCGGATTTTTTCGTTAGCCGATGGTATCCCCTGCTCCCTCCCCATTAAGGGGGAGGGCCGGGGAGAGGGTCTCCACGATGAACTCGCGTAGTTTGCTCACATCCTTGCGGCCCGGTGCGCTCTCAAAACGCGAATTGAGGTCGATGCCTTCGCAGCACGGATGGTTGAATTCATTTATGGCCGATGCGCTTTCGGGGCCGATGCCGCCGCTCAAAAGGAATGGCGTCATGAGGCGATAATTGTCGGACAACAGCTTCCAGTCGAACGACTTGCCGCTGCCGCCACGTCCGGCCGTCGGTGTGTCGAACAGGAAATAATCGACGAAACCGACGTAGTTCTCGCACTGGGCGATATCGGCCGCACTCTTTATGGCCAATGCCTTGACTACGGCGCACTTCACACCTGCTGCGGCCAATGCCTGACGCATCTGCATGATGTACTGGCGGTTCTCGTCGCCATGCAGTTGCACGATGTTCAGTCCGTATTCGACCGCGTAGCGAACCACATCGGCCACATCGGCATTCACAAACACGCCGACAAGCTTGCACCGCGTGGGCAGATAGTCGGGTTTCCTGTCGCAGAAACGCTTCGACTCGGGCCAGAAGATGAAGCCCATCCAATCGACGCCGAGAGCCTCGACGGCGCGAATATTGTCGGCTTCGCGCATACCGCATACCTTGATTAACATAATGACCCTATCCCCGACCCTTCCCCGTTACATAGGGGAAGGGAGTATTTTGCTACTTTTTCGGGACAAATTATTTAATTTTCAAACTATTATTTTCTCTTTCTTTTTTACTACGCGGATTCTGACAGCCATAGGAAACCACTCTCCCTCCCTACCTAACGGGAGGGAGTAAGGAGGGTGGGTCTATATCTGCTGTACAAACTCGCGTAGCGCCTCGCCCGGATTGGCCTCCTTCATGAAACATTCGCCGATGAGGAAGCCACGGAACCCCTTTTCGCGCAGCAGGCGGACGACCGACGGGTTGCCGATGCCCGATTCGCTGACGAGGAGCGGTGCTTCATCGGCCGACAAACCGAGGGCGCGCACCGAACGCTGCATCCGCGCTGCGATGTCGAACGAATGCTGCACGTCGGTCACGAAGGTGCCCAACGAACGGTTGTTGACACCGAGCATGTCGGGCACGCCGGCCTGCAGATAGCTCAGTTCGGCCTCGTCGTGCACCTCAAGGAGCACCTCAAGACCAAGGTCGTGCGCCGTCTGGAGCAGTTCGCCGTACTGTTCGGGCAGGAGGTCGGCCGCGATGAGCAGAACGGCATCGGCCCCAACCAGACGCGCCTCGTAGAGCTGATAGGCATCGATGATGAATTCCTTGCGCAGCAGTGGCAGATCGGGCACGAGGTCGCGCACCCGCTGGATGAATTCCAATCGGCCGCCGAAATACTTCTCGTCGGTCAGGATGCTGCTCGCGGCGGCGCCACCTTCGGCATAGAGCGGAACGACCTGCTCGGGTTCGACGTCGGCATGAATCCAGCCTCGGCTGGGGCTCTTGCGCTTGAACTCGGCGATGATGCCGCTCGCGGAGTTGGCCAACGACTGCTTCATGGAACGCAGTTTCAGTCGGCCGTCGCGGTCGATGCGCTGCTGGGTGAGCCTCTGCAGCACGTCGAGCGGCATCTCGTTCATGGCGATGGCCAATTCGGTCCGCTTGTTGGCCACGATTTCTTCAAGGATATCTTTCATTTTAAAGGGTATTGAAGGGGAGTAAAAAGGGAGTAAAAGGGGAGTGAAAGGGACGATACCTTTTTGGGTGAAGAAACTGGAAGTAAGAGTTGTCTGCCGGAGCAAACGTCCCTTTTACTACTTTTTTACCTTGCCCCTCGGCTAAAGCCTCGTCTTCTCGCTGAACGATTATCAATCGTTCTGATCGCTGCGAGGACCCTTTTACTACTTTTGAAATCCTTTTTTACGAGTTGATTTCGACGAACTTCTTGAATGCAGCGAGAGCCTTGCCGCTTTCGAGCGATTCGCAGGCGATGGCGATTGACTCTTCGATGGACTTGTTGCGGTCCATGACCGAGATTCCGCATGCTGCATTGGCCATAATCACCTGCTTCTGAGCATCGGTTGCGGTGCCCTGGAGCACGTTGTCGAAGATTTTCATGGCATCGGCCGCAGTCTCGCCACCGTAGATGTCGCTCTGTTCGACATAGTCGAGGCCAAGTTCCTTCGGCGTATAGACCTTCTCGAAATAGTTGGTGACGAACTTGAAGCCGCTGGTGAGCGAAATCTCGTCGTAGCCGTCGTAGCTCGTGATGACGCCGAAGTTGTCGCCGATTTTCTGGTGCGCATTCACGTAGAGGCGCATCTGGTCCTGATTGGCCGTGCCGTGGAGCGAGTTTTTCGGGCGGCAGGGGTTGACCAATGGGCCGAGCAGGTTGAAGCAGGTGGGGACGGCCAATGCCTTACGGGTCGGTCCGACGAACTTCATGCCCGTGGCGAAGAGCGGAGCGTGCAGGTAGCAGATGCAGGCCTCGTCCAATGAGCGGCGCAGGACATCCACATCGGCCGTAAACTTCACGCCGTGGCCCTGCAGCACGTTCGATGCGCCAGACACCGAGGTCGAGCCGCCGTTGCCGTGCTTCGTCACCTTGTAGCCCGCACCCGCAATGACGAAGGCCGAGCAGGTCGAGATGTTGAACGTGTTCTTGCCGTCGCCGCCCGTGCCTACGATGTCGAGCGTGTCGTAGTCGTCCAGATTGACACGCTTGCCCGTTTCGAGCAGGCCGTCGCGGAAGCCGAGCAGTTCGTCAACCGTCACGCCGCGCGTCTGGAGTGCCATCAGCAGGGCAGCGATCTGACATTCGTTATATTTTTCGGCCACAATGCCGAGCATGATTTCATGCGTGTCTTCGCGGCTCAGGATTTCGCCGTCGATGAGTTTGGTCAGGTAAGATTTCATTTTTAAAAGGTATTTAAATGGAGTGTAAAGGGTTGTTAAACGAAGTGAAAGGGACGATAGTGCCATTGGCCATAAACTTTTTCAATTCATTGTTGGCCGATGGAGTTAGAATCAGACGTGCAGTAACCAGTTCTGAATCATCCGCTTGCCGTCGGGCGTGAGCACCGATTCGGGGTGGAACTGGATGCCGCGCACGTCGTATTCCTTGTGACGCAAGGCCATCACCTGACCCTCGTCGCTCGTAGCCGTCACCTCAAGGCATTCGGGCAACGATGCGGCATCGACCACCCACGAGTGATAGCGGCCGACGAGGATGTCGCGGTGCATTCCACGGAACAGATAGTCGCATTCGCGTTGGCCGTTGCGCTCAAACTCGCAGACGTGCGCCGGAGTCTGTACGCCGTGAAAGACATCGGCCAAGTTCACCAACGTGCCGCCAAAGCACTCGCCGATGGCCTGTTCGCCAAGGCAGACGCCCAGAATCGGCTTCTCACCCGCGTAGCGGCGGATGACGTCGAGCAGTTTGCCGGCCTCCGACGGGATGCCCGGACCGGGCGACAGCATTATCTTATCGTAGTCCGACAACTCATCCAGCTCAAACTGGTCGTTGCGATAGACCGTTATGTCGGCTCCGAGTTCCTTCACGAGATGCACCAGATTGTAGGTGAAGGAATCGTAATTGTCAATCATTGCAATTTTCATTTCTTTTAAAAGGATTTTAAGGGGAGTAAAAGGGTCCTCGCAGCGAGAAGAACGATTGATAATCGTTCAGCGAGAAGACGAGGCTTTAGCCGAGGGGCAAGGTAAAAAAGGAGTGAAAGGGACGATAGCTACATTGGCCACAAACTATTTATTATTTGGCCAATGCCAGCCGCCGGCAACTTCCCATCCTCCCTCACTCTGGAGGGTCGGGGCGGGTCTTTATATCTCTGCGGCCAATTCGATTGCCTTGCGGAGGGCACCGAGCTTGTTGTTGACCTCCTGCAGTTCGTACTCCTCGTTGCTCTTGGCCACGATGCCGCCGCCGGCCTGGAACCACAATTCGTTGTTGCGGCTCACGAACGTGCGGATGGTGATGGCCTGATTCAGACTGCCGTCGAAGCAGATGCTGCCCACGCAGCCGCCGTATGCGCCACGGTTGTGCGGCTCATATTCGCTGATGAGCTGCATGGCGCGTACCTTCGGCGCACCGCTCAGCGTGCCGGCCGGGAAGGTGTCGATGAAGGTCTTGATGGGGTCGGCATGGCTGTCCAATGTACCACTCACGCGGCTCACGAGGTGGATGACGTGGCTGTAATACTGCAACTCCTTGTAGAAATCGACCTTCACGCCATGGCAGTTGCGGCTCAAGTCGTTGCGCGCCAGATCGACCAGCATGACGTGTTCGGCATTCTCCTTCGGGTCGTTGCGCAGATAGTTGGCGTTCTTGGCGTCCTGCACATCGTCGCCGGTGCGCTTCGTGGTGCCGGCAATCGGGTCGATGTAAGCCTTGCCGTCTTCGATGCGGCAGTGCGTCTCGGGCGACGAACCGAACAGACGGAATCCGCCGAAGTCCATGTAGAAGAGGTATGGCGACGGATTGATGCTGCGCAGGGCACGGTAGAGCGTGAAGTCGTCGCCCTCATTACGCTGCACGAAACGGCGCGACAGCACAATCTGGAACACGTCGCCGCGCTTGCAGTGAGCGATGCCTCGGCGGATGTTGGCCTTGTGCTCCTCGTCGGTCAACGGACTCGACACCTCGCCCACCGGATGGAACGAATAGAGGCTGACGTTCGGTCGGTTCAGACGCTTCTCGATGTCGGCGATGCCATCGGCCGTCTCGCCTTCGGGCACAAGCGCATGGATGCACAACTTATTGTTAAAGTGGTCGAACTCAAGCACATACTTAAAAAGCACGTAGAGCATGTCGGGTGCGTCGTTCTTGGCCAATGTCTCGTCCTTCACGGCGATATTCTCGAAATAGCGGACGGCATTGAACGAGGTGTAGCCCCACAACGCACAGACCCTCCGCTGATGCGCATCGCCCTGAATGTCAAACCCGCCCATGAAGTGGTTGATGATGGCATCCGAGCGATAGCTGCCGTCGATGACGTGTTCGAAGGTCGTTCCGTCGGGCATGGTGCATTGGCCAATGCCGTGTGCTACAGAGACTTGCGCGATGGGCTGGACGGCGATGAACGAACGGGCATTCTTGCCGCTGTGGTAGTCCGACGACTCCATCAGCACCGACTGCGTCGAAAGGTCGCGCAGGCGCAAGTAGGCGCTCACCGGCGTCAGCATGTCGCCCAACATCGACTTTGAGTGTATTTTATAGCTGTATTTCATTGTTTTATCTTATTTCTCGCAGAGTGTAAATAAGTGAAAAAGAGTTTTTACTCAATTATCTCCACGCAAATTATTTAAAGTTTCACAGAGTTTAATCAAGTGCATGAATCTGCTCCATTTCACTCATTTCTCTCTGTAAGATGTTTTTCCCAAGTTTTTCATTTTTCAATTTCCGAGCGATGCGCCAGATAGGTGTCCAAATCCTTGTCGCCACGGCCCGAGACGGTCAGCACGACGACATCCGTCGGCTTGAACTGGTCTTTCACCTTGGGCAGCAAGGCCAATGCATGTGCGCTTTCAAGTGCTGGAATGATGCCCTCCAAGCGGGTCAGTTCGAAGGCGGCACGCAGAGCCTCGTCGTCGTTGGCCGGCAACACCTGCGCACGTCCCGTCTCGTGCAGATTGCAGTGAATCGGACCCGTGCCAGGATAGTCCAGACCGGCCGAAATGCTGTATGGCTCAATGATTTGGCCGTCTTCGGTCTGCATCAGCTTGATTCGGCTTCCGTGCAGGATGCCCAACGTACCGATCTGCATCGAGGCGGCCGTCATGTTCGTATCGACACCAAGTCCGCCGGCCTCGCCCAACACGATTTTCACGCGCTCGTCATCGATGTAGTGGTAGATGGTTCCAGCCGCATTCGAGCCGCCACCCACACACGCCATCAGGTAGTCAGGATAGTCGCGGCCGATTTTCTCCTTCAGCTGCCACTTGATTTCCTCGCTGATGACCGACTGCAGACGTGCCACCATGTCGGGATAAGGATGTGGGCCTACGGTCGAGCCGATGATGTAGAACGTGTCGGCCGGATGGCAGCACCAGTCGCGGATAGCCTCGTTGGTCGCATCCTTCAGCGTCTTGTTGCCGCTCTCGACAGGAAAGACCTCGGCACCCAGCATCTTCATACGCTCCACATTGACGTGCTGACGCTTCACATCGGTCGCACCCATATACACGCGGCACGGCATGTTCATCAGCGCGCAGACGGTTGCTGTGGCCACACCATGCTGTCCGGCACCGGTCTCGGCCACGATGCGCTTCTTGCCCATCTTCTTGGCAATCAGGATTTGGCCGATGGCGTTGTTGATCTTGTGTGCGCCGGTGTGATTCAGGTCCTCGCGCTTGAGGTAGAGCTGGCAACCGTACTTCTCGCTCATGCGCTTGGCCAGATAGAGCGGCGACGGACGACCCACATAGTCGCGTAGCAGGGCGCGATATTCATCCTGAAACTCCTTGCTCTCGATGATGGGCAGATATGCCTTCTTCAAGTCCTCGACGGTCTTGTAGAGAATTTCCGGCACGTATGCGCCACCGAATTGGCCGTAGTAGCCATTTTCATCAACTTGATACGTTTTCATATATGTAGCTTTTTTGTTATTTGTTCGATTTTTTAGAACGCGGAGTTGACGGATTTCCCTTTTTTGGAGGAGCGACAAATCAAATCCGTTTTCATCGGTTCAATCTGCGTCGTCCGCGTTCCCTGTCGGTCAAAAAAAGAGGCTTGCAAGACGTTACTTTGGTTCTGCGAGACATCTTGCGACCCTTTTTTCACAAAAAAAGAGGCTTGCAAGACGTTGTGTCCCGCAAGCCCCCTTATTCTGCTTTATGCTCTATTTTCTGCGCACAGGGTTGCAACCCACAACGTTTAAGTCATGAGAGTCGCCACCACCAATATGCACGATTGTTCATCATTTTTGTTCAATTTTTGATTTTGACGGGTGCAAAGATAATGATTATTTCATTACCGCCAACAAAATTCAACTTTTTTTTCATTTTTTCTGGCAAAAAACTCGATTTTCACCGTTTTCGGTTGTTTTTTGGCCGATGTTCATTGGCCACAACCCTAAAAAGTGCGCACCTTGATACTCTTCGTCGCCGCGTCGCACTCGAAATTCACGTAGCAGTAGCCTTCGCCCTCGATGCCGTAGCTGCACCCCACGTGCCACCCTGTGTGATGCTTCAGGAAGTTGCGCACGGCCTTCTCCAGATTAGGAGCCTTGGCATCGGACTTCAGCTGCAGATCCTCGATTCCGCCACCCCGCGTGACCAGAAACTTCGTCTTGATTATGGCCGATTCCTTTTTGGCCAATGCCTTTTCGGGATAGGTCAACTCCTCGTCCACCAGCCGTTGCAAGGCCTCGTCGCCCGCCGCCCAATAGGGCTTGTAGCTGTACGGCAGACAGAAAGTGATGACCGGTTTGAGCGCCTCCAGTTCGGCCGTGCGCAACTGCTGCATCAGGCCATCGACGTTGCCGTAGCCGTGCACCTCCTCGACATCGCCCTTCTTCACCTCGTAGGTCACCGTCACGCGCATCTGCATATCGACCGGCTGGCCATTGACCTTGGCCGGAATCCACTTTCCCATATTGCGGATGGCCATGTTGATGCGCACGCGGAACATCTCGGACGGCTCGCTGGCAATCTCTATCACACGCGCCTTGCCCGTGGAATCGACCTCGAAACGCGCCTCGACCTTCGCACCCAGCCGGCGCGAGAATGCCTCCTCTGGATAGTTCACATATTTATATATATGCGCATAGAGGGCATCAAATCCGGCGGCATACTGCGGGTAGCTGTCAACCTGCATCGTGGCGCTGTCCAACAAAAAAGCAGCAGGAGCGGCCACGTCAAGTACGGCGTGGCGATCCTGCGTATGATAAGTGATGTGTTGCGCCGCGGCATTGGCCATAAAAATCAAGCCCAAAGTGACGAGCGCGCATTTTTTATATGTTTTTGTCCAATGTTTCATGTTCTGTCTGTCCACTTATTTTTTCGCCTTCTTGCACTTCGGATAATATTCCTTGACAGGTGAAATCGCATCGGCATTACCCTTGCGCATGATGTCTTCGACGATGCTGTTCATATAGACCTCCAGGTTGGTGTACCAGCCCTTGCGGTCGATGGTGTACAGTTTGCCGTCATGCGGATTTTTCGGGTCGAGGTTGTTGGCCGATTCCCATTGATCGGGCATTCCGTCGCCATCCGTATCGAAATCCGACGGACGCCACTCGGTGACCAGTTCGGGGAACGAAGGACAGGTGCGTGACGGGAAGGCGCCGATGGCATTGACCGAATCGACAATGCCGGCCGTACGCGAACGGACGCCCGTATAGGTCACCGTGCCGGTGCGCGCCTCCTCAACATAACGCTTGTCCACATCGTCACGCCACAGGGAGGCACCGCCATAGGCCAAAACCTTCTCGAAAGCGACTTCGGCCTTGTGGGTTGTCACCTCACCGTATTCGACAGGCTCATCCAGACGCAGGCGCACGCAGTCACGGCCACGCTCATCCTTGACATACTGGACATTCTTGCCATGATAGTGCTTCACGTCGGGAATGTAATACTCGTCGTTGATGTACGACAGGCCGTTTTCATAGATGACGCCATACCAGTCGTAATTGACCGGATTGAGTGCGTGGGTCACATAGTTGCCGTTGACGTAATAACGCGAAGCATAGCCGAAGTAGGTTGAATCCTTGCCCGAATTCTTGCTATGGGCTACCATGACCGAGGTCACACAGACCTTGTTGTAGGTACCCGGACCGGCCTTGTAATAGTTGTTGACGATGTTGATCGTACCACCGCCAGGGCCGCCGTAGCAGCCACCCTTGCCCCAGTTGTAAATCACGCAGTTGCGGAAATCCACGTGCTCGGCCTGAAGGCAGTTCTCGTAGCGCGACGAATCAAGATTCTCCTTGAAGTTGTAGCGCGCACCGTTGAATCGAGGCGAACGGTTGTGCATATTGGTCAGCATGTTGTGGTGGAATGAGGCTCCCTTACCGCCCCAGATGCCGCCGAATGAATGCTCACCCTTCGAGTGTCCGGGATTGGCCAATGCCTCTCCCATCAAACACCACTGCATCGTGAAGTCCCTGTTGTCGTAGAACGAAGCGATTTCGTCAATGCTCCACGAGAACGAGCAGTGGTCCAGGATGATGTTGCTCTTGCGGCGTCCCCAGATGGCATCGGCGCCATCGTTCACATTCCTCAACTGCGAGCGGCGCAGGCGGATGAAACGCATGATAAAGTTATTGGCCGAGACCATTATCGTGTAATAGCGGAACGTGATGCCGTTGCCCGGCGCAGTCTGGCCGGCGATGGTCAGGTTATCGGCCATAATATAGATATTCGAATCGAGGTCAATGTATCCGCTCACGTCGAAGACGACGGTACGGTTGCCCTGGGAGACAGCGTCGCGGAACGAACCGGGTCCATGGTCGGCCAATGTGGTGACGTGATAGACCTCGCCGCCGCGGCCGCCACTGGTTGTATAGCGTGCGTAGCCCTCAGCTCCCGGGAAGGCAGGGGCAGACTGCGGCGTGCCCATCTGCGAGCGGGCGATAAGGAAGGTTGTAGCTAAAATTGCGGCGACTACCGCCAGAAGAATGCGTTGTGACATACTCTAAATGATTTTTCATCTACCCGCAGGCCGGAAGTCTGTGTTCTTGGCCAATGCGAGTGCTATCAGATTCAATAAAACAATGCCCTGTATGTTTTTCAATGCGGCCCTGAAACGGACCTAGGCCATACATATTCGCACGCAAAGATAATGTTTTTTCCAATGGAATGAAAATTTTCGTATGAAAATCGCATCGGCCAATATAAAAAAAGCGAAAAAATAATTCAAAAATGCACACGCGAGGTCTCTATTTCCACCCTTTTTGCCACTTTTGCACACGAAAAGGGGCTTTTTTGCTTTTGAGAGACGTGGACGGAATCACATTGGCCACAACCAAACAAAAAAATGCTTGTGACAAATGCCACAAACATTGAACTATTGTGCGTAGTTTTCATTGTCTTCAGAATTTCGTGTTGTGCATGTCGCCGCTCCGCATGAACTCCTCGTGGAAGGCGAAAGCGTGGTGCAGCGAAAGCGGCGTGTGGCCGGCCTGGCCGTCCATGAGGTGCAGATATTCGCGTAGCAGGGGGCGATAGGACGGATG
>JAEEGL012419583.1_pt1 | contig 10426 bp, 7 predicted proteins | sample 9134231 | NCBI WGS metagenome assembly JAEEGL01 (sample SAMN16246548, study PRJNA631951) | gut metagenome | biome: gut microbiome; feature: rumen; material: fiber-attached | host: Bos | place: Iran: Karaj | collected 2018-10
CATGATGACATCGGTAACAATATCAAGATTCACCATTCTTCACACCCTCATCGGACAAAGCACAAAGTATTATCTGAGATTAAAGTTCTTAAGATCGCCTTCGATCTCAGAAGAGTATCCAGTAAGCTTAACGGATACATCGGAAAGATTATCGGTCTCATGGGAAATTCTGGAGCTCTCATGAACGATCGAATCGGAAAGCTCGAGGATCTGATTGATCGTTGCTGCCTGCTCCTCGGTAGCTGCGGCATTACCGGTAGCAACATCGTTGATCCTGCTTATGCCTTCGGCTATATCGGAGATCGCATCGGTTGCCTTTGAGATATTTTCAAAGATAACATCGAAGGACTCGTTGGAACGGTCAACACCGGCAAGACACTTCTCCATATCCTTGAGACAGTCGTCAGCTTTCTTGTTGATGTCGACGATATTGCCGGTAATGGTCTCTACAAGAGTACTGATGTGTGATGCAGCCTGTGATGACTGATTTGCGAGTGCGCCGACTTCGCCTGCGACAACCGCGAATCCTCTTCCCATCTCTCCCGCTCTTGCCGCCTCGATCGAAGCATTTAGTGAAAGAAGGTTGGTCTGTGAAGAGATATCTCCGATCGTATCGGTTATTCCCTTGATCTCATCTACGGTTGCTGCGGTCATTCTGATGATCTCAGCAAGCTGGCCGATGGTGTGATTGAGAACGGTAACGCTTTCGGTCATTACCTTCATCTCGCTGCGTCCGTCTTCGGAAGACTTGACCGCTTCGGAACAGAGCTTTCTTACTTCATCGGAACCGGTTGCAAGCCCTGAGGATACGCCTGCAAGCTCGGTTGCCGCATTTGCGACATCCTCTATCGACTGGTTAAGGTCGGTAAGATAATCATTGAGTTTTTCAATGGAACCGTTCTGTGAAGAATTGGAATCGGTAAGTCCGTCCGAAATACCCTTACACTGTTCGGCACTCTTGGACATATCATCGGATATATCGGTAAGATGCAGGAGCATTTCTCTCATACGGTCGATGTAATCATTCAGCTGCTCGCTGAGTGTGGTGATCTCATTATTTCCCTCGGGATCGATCTTGGTAGTGAAGTCACCGCCGGTAAGATCGCCGATCTTGCCGGAAACGGATGATACGGGATCAAGATGCTTTCTGATAGTAAGGAAAAGAAATACCGCAAGGGCGATAAGAAGCAGGAGTGATATGACAAGGCTTATATTCAGTGATGAAATGGTCCTGCTCATTACGAAGCTGTTGGGGGTGGCGCTGACAACAACCCATGAAGTTCCCTGAACCTCGGTAGCGGCGAACATCATCTTGCCCGCACCGGTCTTCACTACCTGTATCTTATCCTCGTTATATGAAACCGAAGTATCAAGAGAGGAATAAACGGTATTAAGACCCGCAAGGACAGGATCCGTGCTTCCGTTTAAATTGGTTCCGACAACGGATTCGTCGGTCGAAAGGAGTATATCTCCGCTCTCCGAATTGATGATGTAGATCCTGACATCGGATGAGCTTGACTTGAACGCATTCATCTTCTCCGCCATCTCATCAAATACGATATCGGAGCTGAGAACCGTCTTGTCATCAAGCGCGATGGAGCATGCAAGACAGGTCTTGCCGGTCGATGCATCAACGTAAGGGTCAGAAACGTAGAGTTCTCCTTTGGCGGCAAGTGCACCCGTATACCACGGTCTTCCGGTGAAATCGAATGTATCATCGGGGATCCATCCGGAACCGTCGAGGAAGGTCATATCTCTTCCGTAAGCTACATATACATCCTGCGAATCGGGATCGGATGCAGTTATCGCAAGAAGCATCTGACGCGCATCTTCATAGTCCATTTCGGGTGAGCTCTTCCAGACATCAGCCGTTTGCTGAACCCTGCTCTCTATGAGGCTCCACCAGTTGTAGATCTCATGCGAGTATGAAACGGATTCACGCACAAGAAGTGACTGCGACAGATCGTCAATCTGAACCGACTGTCTGTTCATGCTGAACTCTGTAATGATCACAATGATCACGGTTACAGCAATGAGAACTCTTCCCAGCAAGATCCTTTTTAACGATTTTCTTTTCTTCATCCTTGATAATCCCCCGTTCGTATAATCTATTTACTGACCATCTTCCTGCTGTTTTATGTACGGTCGGAGCCGATGGTCGTAACATCATAAGGCGTTGCCTGATATACGTAATAATTGAGCCAGTTGCTGTAGAGATTGATCGAATGACTTCTCCATGTAAGAAGAGGTCTCTGAGTCGGATCGTCATTCGGGAAATAATTTTCCGGAAGGCTTACATCATCTCTTTTTCCGAGATCTCTTTCATACTCATTCTTAAGAGTAAGGCGGTCATATTCTGAATGACCGGTCACGAATATCTTGTGTCCGTTCTCTGCCATAGCCAGGTACACGCCGGCTTTGTCGGATTCTGCAAGTATAGTCAGTTCCTTGCATGCCTTGAGAGCTTCGGAAGGAGTATCCGTATGCCTCGAATGAGGAGCAAGGAAAACATCATCGAAGCCTCTCACAAGAGGTATCTTGCGGTTCAGGACTCTGTGCTCGAACACGCCGAAGAGCTTTTCGGGCAGCTGTCTTTTATCTATTCCGTAGTAGTGATAAAAGCCTGCCTGTGCGCCCCAGCAGATATGGAAAATGCTGGTCACGTGTTTGTCCGCCCAGTCGAGGATCTTGACAGTCTCGTCCCAGTAATCGACCTCTTCAAAGGAAATATCCTCAACAGGTGCTCCGGTAATGATCATTCCGTCGAAATTCTGATCCTTGATCTCCTCAAATGTCACATAGAATTTGTTGAGATGGGAGGCGGATGTGTTCTTGGACACATGTGTTTCCGTCATCATGAACGTAACATCGACCTGGAGAGGTGTATTTGAAAGAGCTCTCAGAAGCTGAAGCTCCGTATCCTGCTTGACCGGCATGTTGTTCAGGATCAGAACCTTAAGAGGTCTTATATCCTGATGCATCGCGCGGTTTTCATCCATCACGAATATATTTTCTGTTTCAAGTATCTGCCTGGCGGGCAGCTCGCTCTGCACCTTAATTGGCATCTGACATCACTCCTTCAGATAGGTATTAATAAAATCATCCTCGGTGATAACATTTACTCCGAGGCTCTTTGCTGTTTTGTTCTTCGATGAATTCGAAGCTGCATCATTGTTGATAAGTGCGGTGGTCTTGGCGGATACGCTTCCCGCAACCTTGCCGCCCCTGTTTTCTATCTCGGCTTTCAGGGCATTCCTGTTTTCAAAATGCTCTAAGCTTCCCGTGATAACGAAGGTAAGACCCGCAAGATTTTGTGCCGAGGTGTTAACAGGCACTTCAAGTGACAGATACGCAAGCACCTCATCTATCCTGCGTTTTTTTTCATCATCCGCAAAATACTTTGTTATGTCCGCTGCCATGATATCGCCGATGCCTTCGATCTCGGAAAGCTCCTCAGCGGATGCTCTTCTGATCATTTCCAAATCATAGCCGAATGCCTTGGCTAGAACCTTGGCATTGGCCACACCGATTCCCGGAATTCCCAGTCCGAACAGGAATCTGGGAAGCGTTGTCTTCGAGGCAGTCCTTACGGATTCGATAAGATTCGAATACGACTTTTCTCCGAAGCCTTCCATATGTACGATCTTCTCTTTAAATCTGTCCAGCCGGAAAAGATCGGCAAACTCCCTGATAAATCCCATATCGATAAGCTTTTCCAGGGTCATCTCGGAAAGGCCGTCGATATTCAGAGCATCCCTGCTTACAAACTGCGAAAAAGTCTTGATCTGCTTAGCGGGACAATCCGCATTTGTGCAATACAGGCTCTCCGCTTCGTTGAGCGCTCTTATCTCGGTGGGAGCACCGCATACGGGACATTTATCCGGAACGGTGATGCTGCCGCTCTTTGTCAGGTTCTCCGCGATCTGCGGTATTATCATGTTGGCTTTATAAACGGTGATGCGGTCACCTATGCCGAGTCCAAGTTCCCTTACAATGCTGACATTATGAACCGATGCCCTGGTAACGGTCGTTCCTTCAAGCTCAACGGGATCGAATATCGCAACGGGATTGATGAGGCCTGTTCTGCTCGCACTCCACTCTATCTCCCTGAGTGTGGTCTCGGCGGTTTCATCCGCCCATTTGAATGCGATGGCATTTCTGGGAGACTTTGCGGTCCTTCCGAGTGAGATACCGTAATTTACATCTTCATAAGTAAGCACAAGACCGTCTGAGGGAATATCGTATCCCGAGATCCTCTTCTCATAATCTCCGACTGCACCGACTACGGTTGCGGATGTGACCTTCATTCTCTCAACAGCCTCAAAACCGAGCGATTCAAGGAAAGAAAGTCTTCCGTCCGCAGATGCGAGAACAGCTTCGTCCGCACCGTCTGCGGAAACCAGATTGAAGGCAACAAACCTTACATGTCTTCCGGCGGTTATCTTCGAATCGAGCTGTCTTACCGATCCGCTGCAGAGATTCCTGGGATTCTTATACTTATCAGCATCATTAACTATCGATGCGTTGATCTTCTCAAAATCCTTATATGAAATTACAGCCTCGCCTCTTACAACAAGCGCTCCGGCAAAGGAGATCTTAAGGGGCACGTTATCGAACACCCTTGCATTGGGGGTGATGACCTCACCTATCTCACCGTTTCCTCTGGTGACTGCCTTGGATAATTCTCCGTTATTATAGGTGAGCACAACGGTAAGTCCGTCGAGCTTCCAGCTTAAGACTCCTTCATGGTCCCCGAGCCAGTCGGCGAGCTCTTCTCTTGATTTGGTCTTGCCAAGCGAGAGCATCGGTGAAGGGTGGCGCTCCTTGGGAAGTTCATCGACGGCTTCGTACCCTACCGTCTGAGTGGGACTTCCTGCGAGGATCACACCGGTCTCTTCCTCGAGCCTTACGAGCTCATCATAGAGTGCATCGTATTCCCTGTCGGAAAGAGGTGATTCATCCTTGGCATAATAATCCTCGGATGCCTTCCTCAGAATGACATTTAATTCTTTTATCCTGTTTATCTTTACTTCGTCTGCCATAAACCCTTTATCTCTGATGCGGTAAGCTCCCTGTATTGACCGGGCTTAAGACCGCCTAATGTCACATTCATGACCCTTACTCTCTTGAGCTTTCTGACCTTCAGTCCCACCTGTTCGCACATACGCCTGATCTGTCGGTTCAGTCCCTGGGTGAGGGTTACAGACATCGTGATCTTGTCCCTGATCACAACCTTGCAGGGCCTGGTCTTTACCTTAAGTTCGGGAAGATAAATGCCCTTTCTGAGCTTTTCGGCAGTCTCTTCGGTGACTTCCTTATCGACGGTCACCATGTATTCCTTTTCATGGAGATTGGCTCCCCTCATCATATGGTCAATGAGATCTCCGTCGTTGGTCAGAAGGATCAGCCCCTCCGAATCCTTATCAAGCCTTCCCGCATAGGTGACCCTTACGGGATAATCTATATAGTCGGTTATAAGCCTGTCAGCATGTTCATCCTTTTCGGAGGTTGTAACCCCTTTGGGCTTATAGAAGGCGAGCACAACCGTATCCTTCTTGCCCTTTAAAACCCTGCCTTCGTATTCCACGCGGTCACCCGCGGATACGCCTTCTCCGACCTTTGCAACGTGGTCGTTGATCATGACCTTTCCCGCTTCGATGAGCCTGTCCGCCTCACGCCTTGAGCATACGCCGGACTCTGCGAGGAATTTATTGAGTCTTATTTTTCCTGAGTCCATTCTTCCATATCCTCTATGCGGCGGGTTTCGGGAATCCCTACGGTCTCCGAGCCCTTTTTGGCCATCTTGTCCGCAAGTTCATTGTACTTAACGCCCGTATGGGCATCGACTTTCTTAAATCCGATATCTATGTGGCTCATCCAGCCCTTCATGGCCATCGAATAGGATCTGGTAAGGTCATTCTTGCTCTTCCATGCACCGGTCACCCAGCTTTCTATGCCCTGATAGTCGTAATAGATCTCAATCGCCCTGTATCCGCTCTTGATGGCACAGAGCACGGCATTCATGGAACCGAGCATCTCGCCCGTGACATTCCTCTGTTTGGCGTTTTCGGGGTCATTTCCGCTGCCGCACAGGACTCTTACGGTGCCGTCTTCCGGCAAAAAAACACAGCCGAAAGAATACACTCCCGTTTCCACGTTGAACGATCCGTCCACATATGCTTTTATGAGGTCTTTTCCGGCCAAAGCAGATCCTTTACAAACTCACATAAATAGTCAATCTATTTTATCACAAAATACCAAATTTTTGAACAAAAGAACGGCGGAACGAATGAATCGTTCCGCCGTTCGGGTTAGGGAAGAATTATATGAATCAGACAGTTTTGCCGGTCCATTTTAAAAACTGATCAATAACTGCTTCTTTAGTCTATCCCACGATTTATTTAATGAATAGGTACTTTTAGTATACTTTTCAGCAGTACATCTTTTCCTGGGAGCGGTACATCTGTGCATACAGTCCACCCGGAAGAGCAAGGAGGCTTTCATGAGTTCCGCTCTCTGCTATCTCGCCGTCCCTGAAGACAAGAAGCCTGTCACAGAATTTACATGATGCCAGCCTGTGCGAAATGAAGATCGCGGTCTTATTTCTGACCATGGTATTAAACTGTTCGTAGATATCTTTTTCGGCAACAGGATCAAGCGCAGCTGTCGGCTCATCGAGTATCAGGACGGGACCGTCCTTATAAAGTGCTCTTGCCATTGCGATCTTCTGCTGTTCACCGCCCGAGGGTTCGAAACCGCTCTGATCGTAATACCTGAACACAGGAGTCATCAGCCCCATAGGAAGGGAATCGACCTTATCTTTCAGCCCGACTCTTTCGATGAGAGGCATCAATTCGCTGTCCGGCACCTTATCAGGTCTGTCGCATATCAGGTTTTCTTTTATGGAGAATCCGAGAAGACAGAAATCCTGGAACACGACCGACAGAAGCTTCATATAGCGGCTGTAGTTATATTCGAAAATGTTCACTCCGTTCAGGAGTATCTCCCCTTCGGTCGGCTCATACAGCCTGCAGAGAAGCTTTATGAACGTAGTCTTTCCGGCTCCGTTCAGCCCGACAACCGATAAGTGTTCCCCATTCCCGATAACGGCATTGATATTCTTAAGAGCAAAAGAGGAAGAACCGGGATATCTGAAAGAAACATTTTTAAACTCGATAGAAACACCGTTTGATAAATCGACATCTTTGTCGCCCTTCTCGTCATAAATATTCCCCTCAACATACCTGATGTATTTATCCGTATATCCGCAGAATTTCTTAAGCTCGAGCAGATTCTTAAGCACAGTATTGATGGATGCGACAATGGTTGTAACCGCGGTGGACAGCATAGTAAAATCACCGATGCCGATCTTTCCTTCAATGACCATCATCGCAAAGATCAGATACGTAAGTGCGGCGGTTACCGCAAGGTTTATCTTCGATGCGAGAACATACTTCTCTGCTTTCTTCGCGTGGGTCCTGCTTATCTCCGACTGTCTGTCATTGAATTCATCCACTCTTCCGAGCATCATGTTCTTTGCTCCGAAAAGTCTTATGTCCTTGCCGTACTTTATATCCGAAAGATTATGGAGCAGATAAAAGTACGAACGGTCATTCTTTGCAAGAAGGGATATCTGCTCCATTTTGATACTGCTCAGCCTGCTTTCGAAGAATGCATTCAGACAGACATTAACGACAACAAGCACTATCGGCATCCATGAGTATTTAAATACGAGGACCGCACTTATCGAAAGCACGATAATGCTTGATATGATGCCGGCAAGCGACTCGAACATTCCCTTTGATCCGCCCGAGTACGATTCATCGATTCCCGTCCTGGCTTCTGCGAGACTGTCGAGTATCTCCTTGTTCTCGGTCGTCTCATACTTCAGCTCCATACTCTTTTTACCGACACCGGCTTCAAGAAATCTGTTGAGCCCCTGATAATAAACCTTATCAAGTTCCAGATACAAAAGCCCCGTGACAACCTTTATCGCAAAATCCGCAGACACCATCACTGCCGCGATCCTGATGATCACTGTCAGATCTGTTTTTCCAACGATCTCATCGATCATCATTTTGGGACCGAATATGCTTATGAATGGCTGTATCATCGTTGCGATGACAAGAACTGCATACAGCGGATAAAAACCCTTTTTGTATTTTCTCATCGCGGATGCAAAGTATCTTACCGGATGGGTTTCGATTTTTGTATTTTCATTATTCTTCATCTTTTTTCTCCTCCCGGTAAAACTGTGCCTGGGTTTCGTAAAGCTCGTAATACTTTCCTTTCTTAGCCATCAGTTCTTCATGCGATCCGTATTCGACGAGATTTGAATCTTCAAACATCGCTACCTTGTCGCAGAACTTCGTGGACGACAGTCTGTGTGAGATGAATATTCCCGTCCTGTCCCCTATCAGATCGTTAAAGCTCGTATAAAGTCTTTCTTCTGCGAGCGGATCGAGTGCGGAAGTCGGCTCATCCAGAATGATGACCGGAGCATCCTTATACAGTGCCCTTGCAAGAGCGAGCTTTTGTTTTTCTCCGCCCGAAAAATCAACTCCGTCCTTTTCGATCACCTTAAGCACCTGGTTTTTAATACCCGCATCAAGCTTTCCGATCCTTTCCGTAAGTCCGCATCTTTCTATGCATTCAAGAATTCTCTTTTCATCGGTATCCTCGTATCTTTTCATCGATACATTCTCGGCAACGGTAAACGGATATTCCTCAACATTCTGGAATACCGCGGAAAAATATCTGAACAGATCCGCGCCTGTCTTCTTCGAAATATCATCTCCGTTCAGGCTGATCATGCCTTCGCACGGCTTATAGAATCCCGCAAGCAGCTTAATGAATGTTGTCTTTCCCGCACCGTTAAGCCCGACTATCGCAAGACGCTGTCCGTAGGGAATTTTTACCGAAACATGCTCAAGAGCGGCTTTACTCTGACCCTCGTAGCAAAACGTCACATCGCTGAATTCAAACGAAGGCTTTTCACAGATAGGCGGAAGCTCTCCCACAGGCGCATCGGGGATCCTGTACTCATCAATGAACGCCCTGAAATCCCTGACCTGAAGGGACTGCTTTTTGATCTCGGTATATTCCTGTATGAAATCACCGAGAGCCTTGGTAAAGATATGTACCGATGCGACATAGAGAGTAAACTCCGCAACCGTCAGATTGTTTTTGGAAAGTTCATATATGAGAAATGCATACAGACTCACTTCCTGAAGAAGTGCAAGAGGCATGCATATGGCGTTGCTGCCGATCCAGATATTCCTTGAGATCTTGTATTTTTCAAGTATGTCGCGGTTTATATCAAGGTATTTTCCATAGATATAATCCTTCATATCGTAGACCCTGATTTCCTTGGCGGAGTTAAAGTGATTGGTAAGATAACCGAGATTAAAATGCTTTCTCCAGTAGGGACCGAGAGCATCCCATACAAGCTCCTTATCCCTGATCTTTGTTTTGTCGATCACGAAAAAGGAAAGAAGCAGAAGCAAAAGAAGTATCACTATCAGCAGAGGATGAAGCCCGGATATAAGGATGCCCGCCATGATCATCTGAAGGATGAGCTTTCCGCATTTTACGGTAGAATCCATCATTCCTTCTATACCCTGCGTTTTAACGTTCATGACATTTCTTATGCGTTCGTGTTCATCGAGCACCTTAGGGTTTTCGAGATTCGAATATTCCATCGAGATCATCGTTTCCGTAAGTTCACGCTTAAAGCTTATGAGGGCATGCTTCATCTTATAAGGCGTGTTGTTCTCCACATATCCTGAGACCAGATATACGGTGAGCATCACAAGGGAATTGATCAGAATAAGGATCATCGTCTTTTCAATTCCCTCACCTGAAGTAAGCGAATCGATGATCAGTTTTACCGTTACCGGGATTATAAAAAGAGATACGGTCTCGGCCGCCACTCCCAGCACCTGCAATCCGAGCAGATGTCCGCCGTCTTTTTTCATCCCGTGTATCACATATTTCAGATTGCCCAAAAATCCGTACTTTTCCTTCATATTTCCTTTGCCACTCCTTTCATGCATCTCACGATAAGGGGTGCCCCAGGGGAAGAGTCAACAAACAAATAAAAAAATCCCGCGGCCGTAACCGCGGGATTCGGAAAATATATTAAACCTGAGATTCTACGATTCCCTGCGCCTTCATTGCATCAGCAACCTTAAGGAAGCCTGCGATGTTGGCACCTGCAACATAGTCACCCTCAAGACCGTACTTCTTGGAAGCATCGTCAAGGTTGTGGAAGATGTTGATCATGATGTTCTTGAGCTTAGCATCAACCTCTTCGAAGGTCCAGCTGAGTCTCTCGGAGTTCTGGCTCATCTCAAGAGCGGAAGTAGCTACGCCGCCTGCATTTGCTGCCTTGCCGGGAACGAAGTAAACCTTGTTCTCCTGGAAG
>JAEEGL013769240.1_pt1 | contig 10426 bp, 7 predicted proteins | sample 9134231 | NCBI WGS metagenome assembly JAEEGL01 (sample SAMN16246548, study PRJNA631951) | gut metagenome | biome: gut microbiome; feature: rumen; material: fiber-attached | host: Bos | place: Iran: Karaj | collected 2018-10
GCGCCCCGTGCGGACCTCGCACTCGAGGTCGATGGATCCGTCCACGTCAAGCGTGCAGATGGGCAGGGCGGGGTTCAGCACCTCCACGCTGCTCGTCGCCGCGAAGTCGCCGGCCGTGACAGTGCAGGGCCCCTTCTTCTTGAGGGAGATCGTCTGCGTGTCGCGCGAGAAGGTCTTCACAAGCACCTTCTTCAGGTTGAGGATGATGTCGGTGACGTCCTCGCTGCAGCCCTTAATCGTGGCGAACTCGTGGCTTACGCCCTGGATGCGCACACTCGATATGGCCGCCCCTTCGATGGACGAAAGGAGCACCCTGCGAAGCGAGTTGCCGATCGTCCTCGCGTAGCCGATCTCGAACGGCTCGGCGTAGAAGCGCGCGTACGTCTCGTTCGCCGACGATTCGTCCTTCTCGACCTTCTGGGGCATCTCAAAACGGCTCAAGCGGATAGGCATGTTTTTACCCTCTTATTGGAGATTACGTTCCTGTGGAAATCCGACCGCGGTCAGCGCGAATACAGTTCGACGATCGCCTGCTCGTCGACTATCGGGGCGATCTGCTCGCGAGTGGGAACTGCGAGCACCTCGGCCCTGAGAGTCGCCGGGTCGAAGGCGATCCACTGCGGCAGTTGCGCCCCGGTGGCAGCCTCGACGCTGCGGTTCGCCGCGTCCTTCGACTTCGCGGAATCCTTGACGGTGACGACGTCTCCGGCCTTGAGGACCATCGACGGCACCGCGGCCTTGCGGCCGTTGACGAGGATGTGCCCGTGCAGGACGAACTGGCGTGCGGCGCGGCGGCTCGGCGCTACGCCGAGCCTGTAGACCACGCTGTCGAGCCTGAGCTCGAGCAACTGCAGCAGGTTCTCGCCTGTCACGCCCTTGCGCCTCAGCGCCTCGGCGAAGAAACGGCGGAACTGGAGCTCGCCCATGCCGTACTGGCGGCGGAGCGACTGCTTCTGGCGAAGCTGGCTGCCGTATTCCGACATCTTCTTCGCCCTGCGTGCCACGTGCATTCCCGGCACTCCGGCGCCCTGGTCAATCGGGCACTTCGCCATGTAGCAGCGAGCGCCCTTCAAAAACAGCTTCTGCCCCTCGCGGCGGCACTGGCGGCAGACCGGCCCTGTATAGCGACCCATTGTTAGACCCTCCTGCGTTTGCGTGCACGGCAGCCGTTGTGCGGAACAGGCGTCGTGTCGGTTATCTGAGTTACGCGAATTCCGGCGGCCTGGATTGCGCGGACGGCGCTTTCGCGGCCGGCGCCCGCGCCCTGCATCCTCACCTCGCACTCGTGCATGCCCTTGGCTATCGCCACGCGCGCCGCGTCCTGGGCGACCATCGTGGCTGCGAAGGCGGTGGACTTGCGGCTCCCCTTGAAGCCGGCCTTGCCGGCCGAGCTCCAGCTGATCACGCCGCCGCGCGCGTCGGCGATGGAAACCTGGGTGTTGTTGAACGTCGAGCGTATGAACGCTATGCCCGCCGGAATGAACTTGCCGCGCTTTACCTTTGCAGGCTCGGCGCCCTCGGCGGCAGGCGCTGCCGCCTCCGGGGCGGCCGGGGCGGCCTCGGCCGCCTTCTTCACTTCTTCTGCCATCTTGAAACCTCCTTAACGGCCAGCCTGCTTGGGCATGGCGATGGAAACGCGCTTGCCGCCCTTGCGGGTGCGGGCGTTCGTCTTCGTGCGCTGGCCGCGCACGGGAAGGCCCTTCTTGTGGCGCAGGCCGCGATACGAACCGATCTGGATGAGACGGCGGATGTTCTGCGAGACTTCTCTGCGCAGATCGCCCTCGACCCTGAAATGATCCTGGATGTACGTAGTGATGGCGTGGATTTCGTCCTGCGTGACGTCATCTGCCTTCTTCATCGGATCAACCTTAACCGCCGCCAGGACGTCGTCAGCGCGCCTTGGCCCAATTCCGTGGATATAGCGGAGGGCGAAGCGGATGTGCTTCTTCCCAGGGATATCCACGCCCATCAATCTAGGCATACTTGTATTACCCCTTTTCTCACCCTTGGCACTGCTTGTGCCTTGGATTTGTGCAGATCACGCGCACCACGCCCTTGCGGCGTATGATGCGACAGTTCTCGCAGATGCGACGAACGGAACTACGTACTTTCATTGTCTTGTTTACTCTTTTGAGTGGTCGAATAAATGCGTATTATATCAAAAATGCATACATTTGCGCAAGGGGTATTTTTTTTACCTAGTCCCAGCCCTACATTGCCTGTCCCTCGTGCGGGCACGAGCAAGGGGGAAACAAGCTCCGAGCCCCTTGAGCGAGGTGCGCCCGGATTCGCCCCCTATCATGGATGCACGTTGACCCAGCGCGGGCAGGCAGGCACAGCAAGGCGGCAAGGCGCCTGAATGCCATCACATCAACTTGCTCGCCAGGACCGCAACCACAGCCGCCAGCATTATTGCAGACACAAGCTTCAGGCTGGCCGTCGCCTTCACCGAGCCAACAAGCCGCGCGCGAAAGAAGTCGGCGGCCAGAATCACCGGCAGGTACACGAACGGCACAAGGGCGCAGAAAAGCGTCCCCAGCAGAAGCGTCTGGAGCGCAGGGGAAAGCGACGAGCTCGAAGTCGTGAAGCTCGGCAGAAACGCAAGAAAGAAAAGAATCGTCAGCGGGTTCGACATCGACATGGCGATTCCGCGCAGGAAAAGCCGAATGCCGCGCGCGGCAGCCGGGCGAAGCGCATCCGGCGACGAGGCGCGAAAGCTGCGGACCGCGTCGGCAAACGCGCCGAACGCGAGATATGCGATATAGGCCGCGCCGACGACCTGTATTGCGGCCATGACTTTCGGGTGGGCGGTGAAGAAGGAGGCGACACCCGCAGTCAGGAGAAGAATCCATATCCAGCACCCGGCGACCAGCCCGAGCATCAGCGTGGCGGCGCGAGCCTTGCCGTCGGATAGCGCCGTCGCGATGGTGCACGTGAGGTCCGGCCCGGGCTTCACGATAAGCGCCAGCGACCCGATGATGTATGTAGTCAGCATTGACGTGCAGCAAGGCGCCTGTTGAGCCAGCTCGCGGCAACATCAACAACGACGTTCTTCATGATGGCAATTCCATGCGCATTCCGCTGCGACGTTCCCGCTACAGATTGTCGAGCCGGCCCCTGACAAACATGACGACGTATGGCAGCGCCGCGTTGTGGACACGGCCATGGTCGCAATAGTCAAGCTGCACGAACTTTGCATTCTTGTGGCCAAGCGCCGCGCACGACGCGATCAAAAGGCGATTCTCCTCCGCGCGGCATTTCCACTCGTACGGCGGCTGGCCGCAGATGCAGAGAATTGGCGGCAGGTCGGCGGAAACGTGGGCAAGGGGCGCGAGGCTGTCGATCTTAGGCACGAACTGGGGGTCGGTGTCGCCTGAAAACTTGCGCACGTTGAAGTGCTTCGTGGCCTGACCCGAAATTGCGGCGATTCCCGCAAGGTCGGCATTCCTTATTCCATGGCGGGCAAGATACTCTGGCGCCATCCCGACCATCATCGAGAGATACGCCCCGGCGCTCATGCCGCCAACAAAAACCCTGGCTGGGTCTCCGCCATATTCGGCGATGTGCTTGAGCGTCCAGGCGACGGCGGCTGCAGCGTCCTCTATGCACTCTGCGCCGGTCTTCGCATCCTTGCCAAGAAGCCTGTAGCCGACGGCGACCTGGGCAATCTTGCTGTCGCCGAACTGGGCAAAGTACCTGCTGCCGCTTGTCAGCCCGCCGCCGTGGAACCATACCACGGTTGGAAAGCCTGTCGTCGCCTCTGGGTATTGAACGTCGAGAACGCATCCCGGCCTTTCGGCATATTCGATTCCTGTGCGAGAGGACATCGCAGCCGCGTCGGCGGAAAGCGCAAGCGAGACCGCCGCTGCAAGCCCCAAGGTCTTTGATGACTTGACGAGCCGAATGCAGACAATGCCGAGGATGACAAAGACGACCACCGAGACTGCCGGAATCACGCCTGGCGTCGTGAGCCAGACCGCCGTCGGGCCGTCCTCTCCGCCGATGATGATGCCATAAGGATCCCCACCCCCCGTGTTTCCGCTGATCTCAAACCGCACCGGATCCTGCACGCGGTCGATGTAGCCGAGGATCGCCTCGTCGTAGCGCGGACGCTCCGCGCCGGGCTCGACGGCGAGCGAATACTTCTCGCCAGGCGTGGCGACGAAGACGATGTCGTACTGCGCCACCTTTAGCATCAGGGGGAAACGGGCGGGGCCATCCATGGAAGTCGCAATGTTGAGCGGCGGATTGTCGTCGTTCTCGATCTCGACGCGAAGCGCCGCTTCGCGCACCTCACGTCCGAAGGCGATCTCAAGGTCGCGCTTTTTCTCGCCCGGGAGGTTGACGGCGCTGATGCGCCCCGTCGCGAGCGGACGCCAGCGCACGTCCATACGGCGGAAGACGGCGACCTTGCGCGAGAAGTTGCGGTCGGTCGCGTTGATGGAAATCGCCGTCACCGGAAGGCCGAACACCACTGCCTCAAGCACGCTCTTCTTCGCCTTTGCGTCCGTCTCCACCGAACCTGCGGCATAGACTTCCATCGGCGGCGCAGACTCGAACGATACGCGCGTCTTGGGGACAGCGACGGACAGGGAGTCGATGCGGAACGGACGGTTCACTACCGACTCGCGCACGCTCTTCGCCTCGAGCTTCCCCTCGCCGTTCTCTCGGATCGTCCGCTCGAACGCCGCTGCCGCCGCTTCGCTCGTCGGTTTGGCGAAGGTGACGGTCAGCGCACGACGGAACGACGCCTCAAGCGGTATCTCGACGACGCGCAGGTCGGCGAACTTGCGGTAGTCGCAGAGAACTCCGCTCGCAAGCGGCACGCCTTCGGACGAGACTTCGACGGACTGCTCGAAGTCGGTCAAGGGAGTCGCGACCTTGAGCGCGAGAAAGCGCTCTGGGTTCGGTGCGCCCGAAGGATACTCAGCGTCGACGACGAGACGCCCGTCGTCCAGCTCCGAGAAGGTGACCCCGGATGAGCCTGAGCCTGCCTGGGCAAACGCGCTAAGGCGCGTCACCTTGAGCTTGCACCACTCCTTCACTTCGTCAACGACGCGCGTCTTCGCGGCGCGGAAGGCGTAGGGGACGTCGCGTCCCTTCGAGTCGCGGACGCGAAGTTCGCACTTAAGGGCGTCTTCGCGGCCCTGCGTCGCCGCCGAGTAGAGTATCGGATGACAGCTGACGGCGACGGCGCACTCTTCGGTGACGACGCCCGTGACCGACCAGGACTGCGGCTCCTTCGCGGCAATGGCGGCAAATGGAAGAATCGCGAGCAGAATCGACTTATGCATGGTCTTCAAACCTTTCCTTGAACTTCATGTAGAGGAATGCGCCGATGATGAGGAGGACGCCCGTTAGCGCGAACACGCCGACACGCGCCGGCGTCGCGAGACGCTCCGTATCCATAAGGAGGACCTTTGCGACAGTGACTCCAAGAAGCGAAAGCGCCGTAATGCGCGTCGCACGGCTGCGGCGGACAATGCCGGCCAAGAGCCCCGCGAACGCGGCAAGAAGCCACGCGACCGAAACCGTGCCAGTCTTCAGCGCGGGAAGGAACGCATAGCCGAATATCCTCGCCTCGCCCGTAAAGAACAGGAATGCGGCGGCAAGCGCGGCAATGCCCAGCCACTTCGCGCGAACGCGGCGGGCAGTTAGCGCTGCCGCCACGGGAAGCGACCAAAGCCTGACGAGCCGCAGGAGAAGCTCCTTGATATACTCGCCCGCCGAAAGCGCCTTCAGCTCATATACCGACCTGTCGCAGTAGGCAAGCGGCGCATAGTAGAAGAGCCCACCTATCGCGGCGGCGCCAAGAACAAGGTAGGCGAGGTAGCCGAGTATGCGCTCCCCGCTGCGCGCCTCCGCCTCGGAAGCGGCGACCGCGAGAGCGGCCCACGAGACGATGCACCACGGATGGTCGAAGAGGAGAAGCGGCGCAATCGAGAGGAACACAAGCGCGAAGGCGAGGAGGATGTTCACTGTCGCGCGATCGGCCCAGCCGCGGCGGATCGCAAGCGTCGCGACGGCGAGATACGCGGCGACGAGCGCCAGTAGGATCAGCCCTGCGCAGCTGCTGGAGAACGAATCGCCGAACACGATCGCGAGCCATGCGAAGTAGGCGGCGGCGTTGACGCAGAGCCCCGCCCAGGCGATAGCGTTGCCCACCTTGCCGCGCGCCTTCGCCCCGACGATGACGCCGGCCATGTAGAGCGCGTGGACGACCGAGAGGAACGCAAGGTTCACGAGCACCGCCGACCGGCCGCCGAAATCGGCGTGGCTCGCACTCCAGACGCAGCACACGGCGACGGCCAGCATCGACGCGAGGAAGTCGAGCGCCGACCAGAGGCGCTTCCTCGCCACGTAGAACGCGCCGAGGTTGAGGACGACGAGATAGAGGTCGAGCCCGAGCGGAAAGCCGCTGTCGCGCCCCGCGACAACCGGCACGAGATAGCCGCCGACGAGCCCCATCACCGCGATGAACGGCGAACGGAGATAGACGGCCATTACGCCGGAGAAGAGCGTCACGGCGGCGAGCGCGGCGAACGCGAAGACCGGCGAGGCGATGACCGGCGGGTCGAAGAAGCGGTGGCCAAGCCCGAAGCCGAGATAAAGGGCGGCAACGCCGAGCGCGGCTACTGCATGGCCGATTGGCGCATACTTGCCCTTTTTCACAAGCCATGTACCGCCGACACAGCCGACCATGCCCCAGAAGAGCGTCGCGGCGACGCGCCCCGTAGGTCCCATCCAGCCGCGGTCTATCGAGAGCTTCACGAAGTAGATGATCGCGCCGAGGATGAGAACGACGCCGATGCGGACGAGCCAGCGCGTGGCAAACGCGAACTCGTGCGTCATCCCCCTGGGCGCGAAATCGCCGCGCACCGCGAGCCAGTCCTCGATGCGCATCCAGAAAATCTCGATTGCCGTCGGCTCGTACTTTGGCGCGGCGGGAACCTCAGGCACAGGCGGCTTGGCGGCAGGCGGCGGTTCGACGTGATTTGTCTGAAGACAATTTGAACAACTTGGAACAATGTTTTCTTGTTGTACTTTATTGTCTAAGTTGTCTTTAGAATTCTCGACAGTGGCGCACTCAGGACGCGGCTGATCGGCCTCGCCGGGATTTTTCATAAGCGCGGCTATCTGCTTCTCAAGCCCAGAGACCTTCACGAGTATGACGATTAGCAAAACCGGTACGCTCAAGAGAGCGATTGCGGCGAGCACTATTCCTTCCATCATTTTACCTCCTTCTTACTTATTGTTGTTTTAGACAGGATTTACATGATTCACAAGATTAGGTTAAGAGCATTTCCAGCAATCCTGTTAATCTTGTTAATCCTGTCGAAAAACATCTTAAGCATTATACCATTTCCCACTCCGTCATCTCCACACCGGGATGAAAAGAAGGTCGACCTTCTTTCCATTCTCCGGGTCGTTCTCGTAGCGGAAGAGGCGCCAGAGTAACGATGTCTTCACGTAGCCGTCCTTCTTCGAGTCGTACGTAAAGCCCGGGAATACGTCGAGCGAAACGTCGCCGTCCCTCTCCTCCCAGTCCCAGAGCTTCCAGAGGACACTGTGGCGCCGCCTGCACGTCCCCTTCGTGACGTCGGCGTTCCATTCATGGTAGTACCCAAACGGCAGGAACAGATGCCAGCCTTCCTCGGTGTCCGACACCCTCCTGCGCGTGGCGAGGTCGAACTTCACGCGGCGCTTCGTCTCGCGCCGGAATAGGAGCCGATTGCCCATCTTGTGCCTGTACGTCATCTTGTACGTATTGTCCGCCCTGTTATTGTCATCGCCGTACACCCACCTGTCGTTGTCGGAGACAAGCAGATGCGTGCGCTTGTCCTGCGTCCAGAAATGTTTCTCGCGTGTCGGCAGTTGCTCCGCGTCGAGCCACGCGAGTTTCTCGTCGAAGTCGGCGCTCTTCTCGTAGTCAAAGAGCGGGAAAAGCCAGCCACCTTCCTCCTTGCCGGACTTGACGCCCGCGAGCCCCGCCGCGAAGTACGTGTTCGTGTAGGCCCCGCTAACCTGCCTGCCATACGGTATCGTGTAGAACGAGTTCTTTTCCTGCATGTACAGCGGGAATAGCCATTCCGTATCGCCGGACTTTCCGAAGAGCGGCGTCACGAACGACTCCTTGTCGCGGTAGAAGAGCGGAAAGAGCCAGTCGCTTCCCTCCTTCTTGTTGCGTCCGTAGAGCATCGTGAGGAACAGCTCGTCGTCGTTGTAGTAGAGCGGCATGACCCAGCTGTAGTCGCCGGACTTCCCGAAAAGCGGCGTCACAAGCTTGTTCGTGTCGTGGTAGTAGAGCGGAAACAGCCAAGACGCCTCGTATTCGCCGTTTGTAGACGAGTTCGCGCCGGCGAGCCCGCAGAGGATGCGGCTCTTGATTCGCTCGTCGCATTCGTAGCGCGAGTAGGGGATCGAATAGAAGTTGCCCTTGCTCCACAGGTAGAGCGGAAGGATACGGTGGTTCGCGAGTTTTCCGTTCTGGCGTTCGTAGCCCGCAAGCCCGCAGAACGCCCATAGTCCGTTGCTTTCCTCGCCCGGCCAATAGCCATACAGCGGGAAGAGCATGTCGATACTTCCGCGTATGTTTATGTGCCAGTAGAGAGGGAATATGCCGAAGGAGTCAGCGTTGTCCATCCACCAGAACGGCAGAACGCCCTTGAAGTCGTCATTCCACCAGAGCGCGGGGAAGAGGCAGAAGTTCGGGTCGCCATCATGGTCCTTGCCCCAGAAGAACGGGAAGAAGCGATATTTCCTGTGCTTCGTATCGAACTGGCCAATGGGCCAGAAGAGGTTGAACTCGTCATATACGCCCCAGGATCCGCGCTGCTTGTACTGCGACCATACAGGGCGAAACGCGAGATGGTCGTCGCCCCACGAGACGAGCGGCCACGCAATCGAGCCGACGGGCTCGCGCCAGTACGCGAGCGGCCACAAGTTCACGCGGTCCTCGACCGCGCCCGTGAACTTCACGTCGCTCCCGCTGTATAGCGGAGTCGACGAGAACTCCCTCATGTGGCAGCCGACCGACTCCAACAACGCGACAACGGCAAGCAGTTTGCTTAATGTTGCCAATGTGGAAATGTTGCCAGTTCCAATGTTGCCAGTTCCCAGTTTCCGCATGGTTCATCTACTCCTTTCGCTTGCTGCCGCAGGCACCATCCCTCATGGCTCCGTTTCGGGGGCCCACGCAAGCACCCAGTTGATAATCCGCGTCAATTTATTATAGTCATAGAAACACTCGTCGCTCTGGCGATACAACGCACGGCGGCGCAGTTCCTTGAGCTTCGGGACGTCCTTTCGCGTGGCGCAATAGAGGATGTCGCTCGTAGCCTCCCGTCCGTAACCCAGATGCACGCCGCTATCCATGATCGTCTTGTATGCGGCCTCAAACTTGCCGGCGTCCGGCTTGAACTTCTTCCGCATGCCTTTGGGCATTACGCTCTTCGACGCCACGGTCTCCCTCATGAACTTGGCGGCGGAACTGTTCTTGTCTTCTGATTCAAGCAGCCTGCTGAAGGTTTCCCGAAGTTCCTGCTGCCCCTTCTTGCCCTGTGCGATCATATTCCATTCAATCGTCTCCACAAGTTGGTAGCGTATACTCGGATCCTTCTCCACCTCCAGCCGCTTGAGGAGGGCCTTGGTCATATCTTTGGATTCCGGCATTAGGAACCTGATCGCGCCGAGCGCATTCGTCCTGACAAGGGCATCGGAATCGTTCAGCTTCTCGCAGAGCATTGGCACCGCAAGGTCGTCGAACAATCCGAAGATGAAATAGACTTGCCAGTAATACCTTTCCGGATCGATCTTGAGGAACTCCTCCGCGTCCTTCACCGCCGGGGCGTACTGGAGCATGGCGAGTTCCTGCATGGCGTCAAACTTCCGGCTCTCGCCCATCTTCGCCTTGTTCTTCCGATAGTACTCCAGGAAGACCGCTCCAACTTCATCCCCTCCAATTTCGATCAGGACACGTGAAGTCACATTATGAAGCCACGATGTCGGATTGGAGGTCTTGAAAATGTCCAGCATCAGCGGCACCGACGAATCCTGCTTAGCCTGTCCGAGAATCCACACGTACTTGACCTTGTCTTCTTCCTTTGCCGACTTGTCCGCCAGCCGGACGGCGACAGCCTCCGCAACCGCTTTCCCATTATCCCTGACGGTTTTCTCCAGCGAAAGCATTTCTTCTCGAGAGGTATTCTTCGACATTTTCAAAACGCGTTGGATAAATGCGTCCGCGTCAAACGTGGCCCCGCCGTCCGACACCGGCGGACGTAGCCGCTCCAACGTGACACGGACGATGGAACGCTCGGGATCGGCAAGCCACGCCGGCGCGAAACCGGCGCCGGGCCCCGGCTCCGCCGAGCCGATCTTCGTCCCGCCGGCAAACACCTCCAGCCTCCCGCCCCGGCACACGTAC
>JAEEGL014055129.1_pt1 | contig 10426 bp, 7 predicted proteins | sample 9134231 | NCBI WGS metagenome assembly JAEEGL01 (sample SAMN16246548, study PRJNA631951) | gut metagenome | biome: gut microbiome; feature: rumen; material: fiber-attached | host: Bos | place: Iran: Karaj | collected 2018-10
CAACAAGCCTCTGGTGCTGTGCCACAAACACCGCCAGCAAGCCAACGTGGTAGAGAGCATGACCGTCATCGGCGACGTGAAAGACAAGGATGTGATTCTGATTGATGATATGGTAGATACCGCAGGTACCATCTGCAAAGCTGCCACACTGATGAAGGAAAACGGAGCACGCAGCGTCCGCGCTTACATCTCCCACGCTGTGATGAGCGATCCCGCCAGCGAGCGTGTCATGCAGAGCGGCCTCAATGAATTGGTAATCAGCGACAGCATCCCGTTTGACACCGAGAAATGCCCCAAGGTGCGCGTGTTGAGCGTGGATAAGCTGTTCGCCTACACCATCATGTGCGTGAACCGCAAGAAATCTATCGGCTCAGTATTCCTGTTCAAATAAACTTGTTTGGTTATTTAGTCAATAACCCAAAGAACCAGAAACAATCTCAATGCGACATTCGCTTGAGTACGTTATAGCTGGGGAGCACACCAAGCTCTCCAGCTTTACTTAAATCGGCAATGCCCATATTCTTATTTCCCATACGCAGGTACATCAAGCCACGGTTGTAATAGGCCTCGGCCAGGTCGGGCTTGAGTTCGATAGCAGTGTTGTAGCAGCTGATGGCGCTGGTGTAATCACCTTGCAGCATGTAGACGTTGCCCTTGTTGTAGTGGGCATACACATTACCGGGCGATAATTTGAGGACTTGGTCAAGGTCGGCCATCATCTTATCGAGAATGGTCACGTCTTTACGCTGGCGAAGCATGGCTTGAGATTTAGCGTCGGGGGCGTTTTCTATAGGCTGCTTGGCCTGAGCCATGAGGTAAATCATGTGTTCGGCATCAGCGCGCAGGAAATAGGCAAGCATGAAATTAGGGCTCAGGGCGATGGCAGCATCGGCATCACTGATTGCCGCCTCGGGATTCTTGACAAGGAGGTAGTCAAGTCCGCGTGCAAAGTAATCTGCGCTACGGAGCTTGGAACTAACCAGCAGTGAATTGTAGTATTCAATATCTGCAAAATGCCGCTGTATATCCTCAGCTTCGAGTTGAGTTTCTCCGTTAACCAATGTCAAGGTCGCCGGCAACAGCCGTGACTCATTGATATCGCCTATCTCACGAATGTAGTAGGTGTTCGCATTCAATTTGTTGTCCCGTGTGTAATAGGAAAGGGTGAACATGGGCAATGGTTCCACCTCGACATTGTCATTCTGGACATGGCCGCGTTGACGGTTGGCATATTCAGGCTTGACAGGATCATTGTCGGCAACCGTGAGTAGCATGTTAAAGCGATTCATGATTTCCTCGGCTGTCTCGGGCTCTTCAACACCCAGAGCCTGTTGCTCGGCCTTCTTGATAGCAGCCGTGGCCTCAATCTCGGCTGGATTAAATGTCGAGACATGCGTCTTGTTGCGCTTGAAGATGGCCATGGACTTTTCCAGATCGGCATCGGCGCCACGGGTATCTCCCATTCGGCGTTTGGCCTCGCTGCGCGCCATGTAGCCCGCCTCAAAGTTGGGATATTTCTTCAATATCGACGTGAAGTCGTTGACGGCCTCGCGGTATTGCCGCGTTCTCATGTGCAGCAAGGCACGGTTGTAAAGTGCCATGAAATTCGAGGGATTGCTCTTGAGAACGAAGTTAAAATCGCTGATGGCCTTGTTGTTGTCCCCCACCTCGGCACGCAACAGACCGCGGTTAAAGTGAGCTTCCTGGCTAGCGGGATCCAGACCGATGGCATAATCATAGTCAGCCATCGCCCCGAAGTAGTCATCCAGGTTGTATTTCATGTAAGCGCGATTGATGAAATAGCCGGCATAACGCGGCTCGAGCATGATGGCACTGTCCATGTCGGCCACAGCGCTCTCGAAATCATGCTTCATGCGCGCTGTAATCTCGGCTCGCATAACATAGGCACTCGCATTCTTCTTGCTCAACTCAATTCCCTTGTTTAGGTTTGCAAGGGCAGAGACTGTGTCTTTGCGGGCAAGATTCATTTGCGCCAGGCCTATGTAAGCCCTGTCATTGCGACGGTCAAACTGCAGCAGACGGTCAAATGCATCCTGGGCCTTATCATATTCCTTCAGCGCGCTCAGGCACACGGCACGGTTGATGAGGAGGTTTTTATCCTCGGGCATAAGCTTGAGGCCAGCATCATAGTCTTCGACCGCGCCGGCATAATTGCCAAGGTTCTGGCGGGAGACACCGCGCACCTGGTAGGCATCTACGATAAACGGGTTACGCTCGATGGCCATGCCGGCATCTTGCTCAGCTCCCTGATAATCTTCCAGACTGATTTTTGCAACCGAGCGGTAAAAATAAGGCTCAGCAAGGAAGGGCTTGGCCTTGATTGCTTGATTAAAATACTGGATGGCCAGGATGTAATCCTCGAAATAAAGCGCATTGCGGCCAATGTTCACCACCTGGTCGGTGTTGATCTGGGCCTGCATACCCAAAGTTGCCGACAGCACAGCCGCCAACAATAACACCAAGCGCCGATATTTCGTCATGAACCTGTTCATTCCCCTTAATTAACGGCAAAAGTAGAGCAAAATTTTTCAACCGCCAAAAAACGACAGCCCACGCGCCTGTTTTTCACATTTTATGGCTTTAAATCTTAAAAACGGCTAAAGGAAGAGGATAATTTTGGCGGGATAAAGAAATTTTGATAATTTTGGAAATTCAAAGCGAAACAGACTATATAAATAATAATGAGAAAATATATCGTTATCAGTCTCTTGTTGGCCATGCTCATGACTCCCGCCACGATGGATGCCCACAAGAAAAAAGAGAAAAAGATGGAAAAACGCGGTGTGAACATCGAGAATGTGGTCGCCGATGTGGACCAGCCCATGCGCGAGGTTGCCATTACCAATCCCGCCCAGCAACTCTATGGCGAGTGGGACATCGTGCAGATGCGCAAAAAGAAAGTTTATACCCTTGAGCGCGCTTACATCTATTTGGATTTCGCAGGCGGCAACAAGGTGTATGGCAACAATGGTTGCAACACCATCAACGGCACTTTCCAGTTGAGTGGCAACAATCTGAAATTCAACGACTTCATCTCCACTAGCGAGTCGTGTCGCAACGTCACCAGCGAGAAAACCATCATGCACACCCTGGCCGACACACGACGCTTTACCCTCGAGACCCAATACAATGCCCAGTACCTGAACCTGATGAATGCCAAGGGCAATGTGATCATGGTGCTCAAGCGTCACAATCTTGATGCCATGAACGGCGCCTGGCTCGTCAAGGAAATCGATAGCCAGAATGTCACCGAGATGAACATGCGCGTTGTCATTGATGCAGTGATGCAGACCATACACGGCGACACGGGATGCAACATCATCAACGGCATCATCACCCTTGACCCCGCCAAGGACATGGCCATCCAGTTCGAAGATCTGCACTCTACCGACTATTACTGTGAGGACATCGACAGCGAAACCTCCCTGTTGCTCGCCCTCGAACGCACCGAATCGTGCAAGCGCATCAATCAGTACGAGATGGCATTGCTCGACAATAAGGGCAGCATCGTTATCATGCTGCAGCGCATCAACCTGCGTTAAGAATTCCAAACTTTAGCGCTGGCTTCAGCCCTTAGTTACCGAAAAACTGCGCCCCGCCATAACCATCTCGTGGTTGGCGGGGCGCACGGCTTGTTGCTCACAAGGAGCTATCATCTATTACCGCTTCTTTTCTAACCAAACTACATGCTATTATATTATGTGCTAGATTAACGATGGTCCTTGTCGCGGTAAGGAAGAATCTCACCATAGATTGTTATGCTGACTCCTCCCTTGATGTAAGCAACAGCGCGTTTGCTATTATGATACAGCGTGATGTAAACCTCGGCATTGGTCTTACCACTGATGAGTTGATACTCATAGTGAACATCACCGTTGTCGTCATACTTGATGCGTTTGTTCCTAACGGTTCCCTTGCCGGTCCAGCCGCCCAATCCGTTCACGCCGGGGCGTCCAGTGTTGAAAGTTATCTGGATAACACCGTCTTCGTCCTGAACGAGCACAAAGTTGGTGTTGGGTGATACGCCATACTGACGATAGGCGGAGCTGCCTATCTGGATATTGTCGGCAATCAGGACAAAATATCCACGGCGCAGCGAGTTCGATGCTTTGGCATAGGCAATGTCATCGTTGAGCTCGCGTATCTTTTTCTCGCGCTCCTTACGCTCTTTTTTCGACTCCTTGACGGGCTCGGCAGGATTGATCATCTCGAGCTTCACATTTTCATCGGTCTCGATATCAACGACATCAGATATCTCTATCTGGGCAAACATGCTCAGAGGTAAGATAGCGCATAGTGTTAATATAAAATTCTTCATTGTTCAGTGAGGTTTGAGTTTTTATTATCTGACTATTAGACCGAATGAGTGAAAAAATGTTTAATTTTGCGTGTCATTTTTATTTAGCGATTCGCTATCCGCTATTAGCAATCGCTCCTAAAGCCTGACACCAAAATAACTAAAAACAAAAAACTGATGATGGAATTGAAAACAAATATGAAAATGGGGACTCGCCTGCTCGTTATCCTATGCCTCATGGCGGTGGGTCTTGTCATCGCGTCGGTAGCGAGTGTCCTGCTCATTCAACAAGGACTGCTCACGCTGCTCGTCGTGCAGGATGTGTTCGCTTTTATTGTACCTGCCATCGCGGCAATGGCGATATTCTATCGTCGCCCATTCCATGCCATGGGAATCGACCGCGCTCCCAGCTGCCTGTCACTGCTCGTGATACTCCTGTTCTATATTGTATCCCTGCCGGTCATGAACTGGCTGGTCGATGTGAATGCCGCAATGAACCTACCCGACTGGATGGGGGGCATGGAAAGTTGGATGCGGCAAACTGAGGACGCCGCGGCCGAAGCAACCGAACGCATCCTCGATGTCAATACTGTGGGCATGCTGATAGCTACAGTTTTTGTTGTGGGCTTCATGGCGGGCCTCAGCGAGGAAATCCTGTTTAGAGGAACCATGTTGCGCACCATGCAAGACAGCCGCCTTGGCACGCATGCTGTTGTGTGGATTGTTGCCATACTTTTCAGTGCCTTCCACATGCAATTCTACGGCTTCGTTCCCCGCATGGTATTGGGGCTATGGCTTGGATACCTGTTCGTTTGGACACGCAATCTGTGGGTGCCCATCATCGCACACACTTTCAATAATAGCACTGTCGTCTTCTTCAGCTACCTCACCAACAAGGGGGTCGTCCCCGAGGGCATCGGTGACAACATAGGCATTCCCGCCGAGGGTACTCTGCCATGGGTGGCCACGGCCAGCCTCATCGCCAGCATAGCTATCGCTGTTTGGGCCAGTCGCGCCCTACGCCCTCAAGAGGCGACACCACCGCCCCTACCCCATCTGCCAATAGACACAACCCCAGGGCAGTTGTAAGACATCCGCATACAAATTAAAACAACTGAATTCTCTAAATGATCTGATGGCTGACGCGCTCCTCTATAAATATAAAAATAAATACAAAATAATTACTAAGGTATCCGCATCCCGTTCAAACAACAGGAACTACAGTAAACAACCTAGATAACCCTATAATTAAGTTGTTCAAGTATAAGTTGTTTTTTAAATCATGTTGTGCACTGGATAGCTTGACTTCTATTTTGAATGAAGTGCAGATGCCTATCAAAAAATTATTGATGATTTTTTGGTTATATTTTTATTTAGTTTGTTTGTTTGTCAGGAAAAAGCAGTATCTTCGCAAGTTAGAGTAATGTGCGCAGGTGTCTTCTGGATTATTGATACACCGCAATGGTTTGACAATAAATCATTTAGATTATTAACACATAATTATACTATACCGTTATGATGAAGAAATTTATCCTTATCGTGTGTGGCTCATTCGTGGGCGCATTCTTGGCGTTCATGTTCTTTATGATTGCAGCCATGGTGATGAGTTTTGCCATTATGGGCTCCATGAGCATGGGCTCTACCAAGTCCCCAGTGAGCGTATCCAAGCATTCAATCCTGAAGCTCGACCTGGGCACTGAAATCAGTGAACGCGATGGCAGTGATGCCATTGACATGATGATGTTGATGCGTGGTGAAGGCTTGCCCAACACCCTTGGGATGAATACGCTCTTGTCTGCTATCGACAACGCGGCCAAGAATGATAAAGTTGACGGCATCTACATCGAGTGCAATGGTGTTAGCGCTGCACCTGCAACGCTGCAGACTGTTCGTCGAGCCCTTAAGGAATTCAAGAAAAGCGGCAAGTGGATTGCAGCCTATGGCTATGAGGGTATCGATCAGGCCGATTACTATCTGGCCAGTGTTGCCGACAGCATCTATATCAACCCCGTAGGTGCATTGGATCTCCACGGTATGGCTTCAGTAACGCCCTACATGAAGAAACTCTTCGACAAAATTGGCGTAGAAATGCAGGTAATTCGTGTCGGCACTTTCAAGAGTGCTGTCGAGCCTTACATGCTTAGCGAAATGAGCGATGCCAACCGCTTACAGCAGGAACACTACTTGGGGACCATCTGGCACGAGATGGTCGATAGCATCGCTGTCGACCGCAAGTTGCAGCCCGTGGCGCTGAATGCCTTGTGCGACAGTGTAGTCCTCACGTTCTTGCCCGATCAGCTTATCAAAGAAAAACTGGTGGACAAGATTGCCTACAAACAGGAAATGGAGAATATCCTGCGTGCACGCACTCAGGTTGATAAGGGTGATGACCTCAATTATGTCAGCCCCAGTGATTTGGCCGATGATTTGGAAGCCATCGCCAGTGGTGACCACATTGCTGTAGTCTATGCAGTAGGCGAGATTGATGGTAGCCCAAGCCTCATGGGCGGTGTCGAGGAAGGCATCAACAGCAAGAAACTGAGCGAAACCATCCTCAAACTCATGGATGACGATAATGTCAAGGGCATGGTATTAAGGGTGAACTCTCCCGGTGGCAGTGCCTTCGGCAGCGAACAGATTTGGAAGGCTGTCATGGACTTCAAGGCCAAGGGCAAGCCCGTTGCCGTCTCGATGGGTGACTATGCCGCATCTGGTGGTTACTATATTTCCTGCGGTGCCGACCGTATCTTTGCCGAGCGCACAACAATTACAGGATCGATCGGCATCTTCGGCATGATTCCCAATTTCAGTGAGCTGATTGAGAACAAGCTGGGTGTCCACATGGAATCGGTCAAGACCAATCAAAACGCCGACATTGCTGCTTTAGGCAAGAAGTTAACGCCTGCACAGCTTGCATCGTTGCAGAACATGATCAACCACGGTTATGAGCTGTTCACCAAGCGTTGTGCCGATGGACGCCATGTGACCCAAGACTCCATCAAGACGATTGCCGAGGGTCGCGTGTGGGACGGTATCACCGCCAAGCAGATCGGTCTGGTGGACGAGTTCGGTGGTATCCGCGAGGCCGTGGCATGGGTTGCCAACAAGGCCAAGTTAGGCAAGGACTACAAGACTCAGAACTATCCTACCATCGAGGACAAATGGATGTCGCTGCTCGACAAGTACATGGTATCACGATATGAGTCAAAACTGCAGGGCGAAATGGGCATGATGTATGAGTGGCACAAACAGCTGCAGCGCATCATGGGTCGCGACTATGTGTTGTGCCTCATGCCTGAGGAGGAAATCCGCTTCTAGTTTTTGAGGGTTAGAGTTATTTTAAGTTTAAAGTATAGGGTTTAGAGATATTTGAGCTGAGTGCTAAAATGGATCTGTCCAAATTACTGAATAAGGAACAACGCAAGTCCATCATGGATGCTTTGCTCACGCCGTTCTCTTGGGGATATGGCGCGGGCGTGTGGTTGCGCAACACAGCATTCAACATCGGGCTGTTGCCGCAGGAGGAGTTTGACGTGCCCGTCGTGTCGGTGGGCAACATCACCGTGGGTGGCACGGGCAAGACACCTCATGTGGAATATATCATCGAGGCCCTGTACCGCCGCTATCATGTGGCGGTATTGAGTCGTGGTTACAAGCGCAAGACCAAAGGCTTTATCCTGGCGAGCAACAACATGACGCCACGCGACATCGGCGATGAGCCTTATCAGATTTACCGCAAGTACAGCGGATTGATCACCCTCGCCGTGTGCGAGAGCCGTCGCAAGGGCATCCGTGAGCTACTGCGCCTTGATCCTGATATCAACCTCATCCTGATGGACGACGGTTTCCAGCACCGTTATGTGAAACCCAAGGTGAACATCGTGCTGGTGGATTATAACCACCCGCCCTATGAAGACAAGTTGATGCCGTTAGGCACGCTGCGCGAGCCCGCCGAGCGGCTGCTTCGCTGCGACATGGTGGTGGTGACCAAGTGTCCCACCGACCTGACGGCGATGGACATCAGGATGATGAAGAAAAACCTGGACCTGTTCCCGTCCCAGCAACTTTACTTCAGCAATATCCGATATGCCGATCCTGTGCCCGTGTTCCCGGTGCAGTCGCCGCAATTGACGTCGCTGCAATGGTTACGTGAGGACGACGCCATCTTGTGCTTGACGGGTATCGCCACGCCCAAACCGCTTGTGCGTTACCTGCGCCAGCACTCGTCTAAAATCAAGGTGATGCACTTTGATGACCATCACTTCTTCACCCGTCGAGACTTCAGTGACATCTTCAAGGTGTATAACAGTCTGGAAGGCCGTCGCAAGTTCATCATTACCACCGAGAAGGACGCTGTACGCATCATGAACAACCCCTATTATCCGCCCATGATGCGCAGTTGCATTTACTACATCCCCATGCGTGTGGGATTCCTGGAAATGGAGGGACAGAACTTCATCGAGGGACTGATAGAAAAAATCGATTCCCAAGAGCAGGGAGTCTAAGGAAAACGTTTTGACCTTAACAATCAACAAATAAAAGAAAGGACTGAATTATGGCACAAGTATCCAAAACTGAATTGCTGAGCATGATCATTCAGACCAGCGAATTCATTAAAAAACGCGTTAACAATAAGCTGCCTAAAACCGCTATCATCCTGGGCACCGGTCTGGGTGCGGTGGCCGACCACATCAAAATCGAGGTTGAAATCCCCTACGGTGAGATACCTAATTTCCCGATTTCGACAGTACAAGGTCACAAGGGACGCTTGATCTTCGGCACCTTGGGCAACAAGTATATCATGGCCATGCAAGGCCGTTTCCACTACTATGAGGGCTACTCGATGCAGCAGGTGACCTTCCCCATCCGCGTGATGAAGGCCATTGGCATCAAGACCGTGTTCGTATCCAACGCTTCAGGTGGCATGAACCCGAACTTCAAGGTGGGCGACCTGATGGTCATCACCGACCACATCAACGTCTTTCCCGAGCATCCGCTGCACGGCAAGAACATCGAGGAGCTGGGACCTCGCTTCCCGGCCATGGTTGACGCATACAGCCCGCGCCTGATTCAAATGGCCCGCGATATTGCCAAGGAGAAAGGCATCCGCCTGATGGAAGGTGTCTATGTGGGAACACAGGGCCCGACGTTCGAGACACCTGCCGAGTACCGCTACTTCTGGCGCATTGGCGGTGATGCCGTGGGCATGAGCACCGTCCCCGAGGTCATTGTGGCTCGCCACGGCGACATGGAAGTATTTGGCATTTCCATCATCACCGACCTGGGTGTAGAGGGCGCCGTCGAGAAAGCCTCCCACGAGGAAGTGCAGAAGGCCGCTGCTGCTGCCCAACCCATCATGGCGATGCTCGTTCAGGAAATGATTAACCGCTTTGAGGAGCTGTGATTGCGGGCTAGCTCCGCTGGATATAGTTTAGAAACAGCATCCGCTGAATACTGAATCAATGAAAGAAACCGAGATTTCCACATTGGGCGAGTTTGGACTGATTGAGCACCTGACTCGCTCTTTTCCTGTGCGCAACGACTCCACCCATCGGGGCGTGGGGGACGACTGCGCAGTGATCAACTATGGCAACGACCGTGAGACACTTGTCACGACCGACCTCCTGCTCGAGGGTATCCACTTCGACTTGACCTATGTGCCGTTGATGCATTTGGGTTACAAGGCCATTGTGGTAAATTTGAGCGATGTGTATGCTATGAATGGCACCCCTCGCCAGGTGACGGTGTCGCTGGGTATCAGCAAGCGGTTTACCCTGGAGCACATCGAGCAACTGTACGAAGGCATGCGCATTGCCTGTGAGCACTATGGAGTTGATCTGGTGGGAGGCGACACGAGCGCATCGGTGACGGGGCTGCTCATCAGTGTTACCTGCCTGGGTGAGGCCGCCAAGGAAGACATCGTCTATCGCACGGGAGCTCGGGACACCGACCTGATCTGCGTGAGCGGAAACCTGGGTGGTGCCTACATGGGTCTGCAACTGCTGGAACGTGAGCGTCGTGTGAGTGCCGAAATGAAAGACAAGGACTTCCAGCCCGATTTCTCGGGCAAGGAATATATCATCGAGCGCCAACTCAAGCCCGAAGCCC
>JAEEGL014940728.1_pt1 | contig 10426 bp, 8 predicted proteins | sample 9134231 | NCBI WGS metagenome assembly JAEEGL01 (sample SAMN16246548, study PRJNA631951) | gut metagenome | biome: gut microbiome; feature: rumen; material: fiber-attached | host: Bos | place: Iran: Karaj | collected 2018-10
AAAAGTCGGGGATGTAGTGGACACTTATGTGCTCGGAGTGGATCCCGGAAAGAAGAGAATCAGCCTTTCCATCAAAAAGGCAAAGAAAGCATGATGAAAAATCGTCTCAAAAAAGAAATTCTGTCACTGGTCGCGGCGCTGCTGCTGTTGCTGCTGCCGGCATTCTCCTGCTGTGCTTCCGCCACTGAAATCGATTTCGGTGTGGAGGTTACCGCAGAAGCATGCTATATCGTGAATATGAATACGGAGCGCGTGATCTTTCAGCAAAATGCCACCAAGCAGATGTACCCCGCTTCCTGTACCAAGATCATGACTGCTGCGCTCGCTCTTGAGATGTGCCCTGATCCTCACAATACGATCGTAACGGTCCCTGCCGGCGTATGGAACGAGTTCGATGGGATCAATATCTCCAACGCCGGACTTGCCGGCGGGGAAGAGATGACCATGTATGATCTTGTCTGCTGTATGCTTCTTCAGTCTGCAAATGAGGCGGCTTCCACCGTGGCGAATTATTATGGCAGGGAAGAATTCATCAGCAAGATGAATGCGAAGGCCCGTGCGCTAGGTTGTACGGGAACACATTTCACCAACCCTCATGGTCTGTTCAATGCGGAGCATTATACGACTGCGGAAGATCTCTTTAAGATCACCAAGTGGGCGCTCTCGGTCCCGGATTTCTGGGATATCACCTGCATGGCGCGATATACGCTCCCTGAAACGAACAGACATTATGAACGGGAACTGATCACAACGAATAAGATGCAGGAATATACTTCCGGTTACTATACGGAGTATATCCGCGGCATCAAGACGGGAACCATCGATGAGTCCGGACGCTGTTTCGTCACGGCTGCCGATAAAGAGGGCATTGTCTATGTGGCGGTCTTTCTTGGTGCCCCGTTCGATGTTGATACCCGCCGGTGGGGATCGGGCAACTCTGTTTTTACGAATGCCCGGCTGACTTTCGACTGGCTGTATCGTAATGTTTCGATGCAGGCGGTAGCTCCGGAAGGTACGCCTGTAACGGAAGTTACATTGAAATATGCGGCGGAAAAGGATTACCTGATGCTGTATACGGAGGAGCCTGCTTTTACGCTTGTAAATGCAAATGCCGATGAGGATCCGGTTCTGACATTTGAATCGGAGGTGCCCGAAGACATTGAGGCTCCTGTGTCTGCCGGTCAGGTCATCGGAAAAACGAAGATTTATTCAGACGGCATCTATGTCGGAGAGGTAAATCTGATCTCGGCGGAAGACATCAAAATGAGCAGAATTTCCCGGTTGCTCGATTTTATCAGCAGGGTCCTGACGTCAATCCCCGCTATGGTCATCTATGCGCTGATCCTGGTTTTTGGCGCATTTTATGTGTATTACATGCTGGTCGTGATCCCGAGGAAGCAGCGAGCTGCGGAAAAAAGACGCGAACGTCAGCAGAGGCTGGAAGCCGCTCAGCGGCTTCGCAACCGCCGGAACGGATCCGGTACAGACTGAATGGAAAAAGCAGAATAAAAGGAAAAACGTTCCCACTGGCTGTGGCCTGATGTGGGAACGTTTTTTGTTTTTGATTACATTTTATTTTTACACCGGTTAATATATTATAAAAGCAGAATTGTTCACAAGAAGAAAGGAAATCGCCCGAGATGAAAAGAGTCATGTGTTGGATCTGCCTGATTCTCTGCCTGACCATGCTCACGGATGTTTTCTCTGTGAGAGCAGCTGAGAACGGACTTGCATCCGAATTGGAATTTAGTGTACCGACCGGGGAAAATGTCATCAGTTACGGCGATCCGGTTTCGGTCGTGATTGAACCGAAAACCGGAGATGTGTCCCTCTACTCGTTTGAATGGGGAAAATGGGTCAGAGATGATGAGGATCGCACATGGTCCATCGAACCGATGAACAACGTCTCGAACTCTTTCTCTGTCGATGAAATGGAACGTTCCACTACAGTAACCTGTCTTGTCAGAAATAATTTCGGAGGTTCGGAACGATTCACGTGGAATTTTACGATAAATAATGCTTTTAGTTTTGGCTATGGTTTTGATACATTCGTTGAACTGGGCGGTACAGCAAATCTGACCAATATGGTTTACGGAGCTGATCTGTCGGATGTCCGGTACAGGTGGTATGAGGTCGAAAACTATGGGAATGACGAGCGCTATACACTGATGGATTGTACGGAAAAGACGCTCTCTGTACCGGATGTCCGGATGAAACGGACATTCATCTTTGAGGCGATTGACCGTTTTGACAATGTGATCGAGTGCTATCTGTCCGCTTGCGTTCAGAACAAACTGAATGTTTTCTATAATAATCAGTACAACCACTCTGCCTCGTTTTCGGTCCCGTATGAACAGACAAAGACTCTTACTGCCAGTATCACTGCGAACGATCTGAGTCAGGTAACCTGGGAATGGACCAAAGAAGGAGATCCATCCTGGAGTCCATCCTCCGAGCAGGTAAGTAGTCAGACTACATCTTCAAAAATCACCGCGAAGCTGGACAGCGATCCTGTGACGGATAAAACTGTCTATGTCTGCACTGCGCACGACCAGTACGATAACGTGTCCACCTGCACTTTCACTCTTACTGTGGACAATCAGCTGAAGGTTACTGCAGACGGTCCTTACAGTGCTCAGGTTGTACCGGGCGGGTCCTTTACAATGAAGGTCAAGGCAGAGGCCATCGACCTGACTGGCATCACCTATCAGTGGGAATATCAGGCACCAAGTCAGACAACGGGTGGAGTGGACCGCTATATCGACGAGACAAAGACCGGACCTGTGGAAACGATTGAAGATATTCAATGGCACGGTCAGTACAATGTCAAGGTAACCGACCGATTCGGAAACTTTAAGGTGATCACATTCAGCTGGAGTGTGGTCAACAATCTTGCAGTTGCCTCTGCAGATGATCCGACTTCTACATCTTATTATTCCGATGTAAACCAATCTGCATATGACCCGCTCAAACTGAAGGTCGTCGTAACCGGAGACAATCTGGAAGGGATTAACGTAAGCTGGGACTATGATGACGGGTATATTCTCGACTGGACGTTATCGGAGGACGGTACAGAACTGACGATGGAACGCCCTGAAAGCGGACCGTATCTCTGCACCGTCAGGGACAAATACGGCAACTCAGCGATGCATGAGTTCCATGTCAATCTGGATTACAGCCTGACTATGAACGAAGACGCATTGACGCTCTGCGTGAAAGATACGGAGCAACTCTCAGTGATGCAGAACGCTCCTCTCAGATGGACGTGTGATCCGGAGGGGATCGTTTCCGTCGACGCAAACGGAAAGATTACCGGATTGAGGCCAGGTACGGCAACGGTCATGGCGGCGAATGCGGATTATGAATACTATTACGCTTCCTGCGTAGTTAACGTTCTTTTCCGGGATGTGAAAAATCCGGATCAGTATTATTACAAGCCGGTCTATTGGGCAGTTGAACGCGGGATTACCAACGGATATACGGATAACAAGGGCAATCTGACCGGTTACTTTGGACCGAAAGATACCTGTGACCGCGCTCAGATCGTGACATTCCTGTACCGCGCTGCGGGAGAGCCGGAAGTAGATACTTCAGCTGCGGCATCTTTCAAAGATGTCAAACAGAACGACTACTTCTTCAAAGCGGTCGCCTGGGCAGCATCCGAAGGGATTACGACGGGATACACGGACAAAAACGGTAACCCGACAGGGAAATTCGGTTCCCATGATCCCTGCACAAGAGCGCAGATCGTGACATTCCTGTACCGCGCTGCGGGGGAGCCGGAAGTGGATACCTCGGCTGCGGCATCATTCAAAGATGTCAAACAGAACGATTACTTCTTCAAAGCAGTCGCCTGGGCAGCATCCGAAGGGATCACAACAGGATACACAGACAGCAGCGGTAATTCTACGGGCATGTTCGGGAGCAACGATCCCTGCACCAGAGGGCAGGTCGTGACTTTCCTGTTCCGCGCAGAATGATCTGAGCAGGAAAAACAGAAATAATGAAACAGCGGCGTTCTCCCGTTTCGGGAGGCGCCGCTGTTATGTTTCAATACTGAGATCAGTCGTCGTAGTTCATCAGTTCAACGTTGAAAGTCATGATCCGTCCGTCACGGATAATCTGGAGTTCAAGCTTCTCACCTGCCTGATGCTTGGAGAGGATCTCTGTGATTTCGGAAGCATCGGAGATTGCGGTGCCGTCTACGCTGACGATGTAATCGCCGACTTCGAGTCCGGCCTTGTCACCGCCGTAACCGCGCGTGACAGCCACGATATATACGCCGAATCGGGACACGTTGTAACTCGCTGCAGTCTCGGAATCGGAAACGGTCACGACCGTGATGCCAAAGATGGGCCCGTTGGAGACGCGTACAGTAGTCTGGTTCTCCATAATGTCCGCTGTGATCTCGCTGACGATGTCGCTGGGGATCGCGAATCCGAGTCCTTCGACATATTCAGCAGAAGATTTGGCGTTTACGATACCGATCAGTTCACCATTGATGTTGAACAGTCCGCCGCCGGAATTGCCAGGGCTGACTGCTGCATTGGTCTGCATCAGAACCATGCTCTGTCCTTCGACCTCGATTTCACGGTCGAGTGCACTGACGATACCGGTGGTAACAGTGCCTCCGAGCGTGCCAAGGGGGTTGCCGATGGCGATGGCGGTATCACCGACTCGTACTGCGGAGGAATCCGCAATCGTGACAGGGGACAGACCGGATGCATCGATTTTGATGACGGCAAGATCGTGGGTCTCATCGAATCCGACCACATCAGCCTTGTATTCCTTGCTGTCCGTGGTAATGACCTTGATGGAATTCGCGCCTTTGATGACATGGTAGTTTGTTGCGATGTAGCCGTCGCTGGAAAGGACAACGCCGCTGCCGGCACCCTGCCCGATGCTCTGGCCGAAGAAACTGCCTGTCGTCATGATTTCCGTTTGAACTTCAACTACGCTGGGCTTCAGCAGATCAATGACATCTGCGAGAGAAGTATTTTCCGCCACCATTGGGGAGGCATTTCCGGATTCCACAGACTGATAGATCACAGTGGGCTTCTCAGCAAAGTATTTGCTGTAAACGTATGCTCCGCCGAATCCGCTGAGCAGGGAGAGAAGAATGCACAGCAGTGCAAACCAAACTCTGCCTCCGTGGCGTTTCGTTTTCTTTGTTTCTGCGGCGGCCTGTTTTGTGAAGTCCTGTGAATAGACAGGCTGAGCAGCAGTTTGAGGAGCTCCGTAGTTCTCATTGGTATCATAGTAGGAATACGAATTGCCGTAGATACCGGTGTAGTAATCATTGTAGGAACCGTGTGCCTGCGGCTGATACTGAGACTGAGGCTCATTGTAGGAGGCGCCGGGTGCGGCAGAGTAGGCCGCCGTTTCCTCCTCGGGCGTGCTATGTGTCGCCTCGCGGTAAAATGTATCCGCGGTTGCCTCCGTATTCAGGTATACGGTCTCATGGCCGGGATCGACTGCCCCGTTGACCGGCTCGGATACGGAAGAAGAAATCTGATCCGCGGCGGTCGGAATATGCTCTGATGTCGTCGGGATTTCTTCCGGCATCTGATTGTTCCAATTATTGTTTTCGTCCATGTGATGACTCCTTTCCTGCTCGTAGAGCATTTCTCATCATTCCGAGGTCATTGTACCTGCTTAATGTGACGGTTTGATGAAAAAAGGCTGACGGTTTTCTGTTTTTTGTCCGTGTTGCGTTATATACTTAAGAAAAATGAGAGGAGAAGAGGTCGACATGGTCGGATGGTTATTGCTTGGCATCGTCGTGCTGTTTCTCGCCGTGATCCTGATCCGGGCGTTGCGGTTCAGACCGGCGGATGAGGAAGAGCACCGTGAAGTAAGTCCGGATTTTGATGAGGAAATGGCGGTAAGCCATCTTCAGCAGCTGATCCGATGCAGAACAGTCAGTTATCAGGATCATGATCTGGAAGATCAGGAAGAATTCGAAAAATTGAGGGCTCTTCTTCCTCAGTTCTACCCATCTGTTTTCAGCACCTGTACTGTGGAGCGTGTTGACCGTACCGGCCTCCTGTTTCACTGGAAGGGGAAAAGGAGCGATTCTCCTTCCGTGCTTATGGCGCACTACGACGTCGTTCCGGTCGTGGAATCCGAATGGGAGAAACCGCCGTTCGAGGGTGTTATCGAAGACGGCGTGCTGTGGGGAAGGGGAACGCTGGATACCAAAATCACGTTCTGCTCTTCTCTGGAAGCGGCTGAAACGCTGATGAAGAACGGATTCGTTCCCGAACAGGACATCTATCTTTCCTATGCAGGTGACGAGGAAACGGGAGGAAACGGTGCGCCTTCCATCGTTTCTTTGCTGGAAAGCAGAGGAGTCAGGCCAGGCATGGTCGTGGATGAGGGCGGCGCAGTCGTGGAGAACGTTTTCCCAGGCGTCGCAGGAAAGATGGCGCTGATCGGAATCGGAGAAAAAGGAAAACTGGAACTGACACTCAGGGTACGCGGAAATGGTGGGCACGCCTCTGCCCCGTTGCCTCATGGACCGGTCGGTTATCTTGCAAAGGCTGTCGTTGCAGTCGAAGATCACCCGTTCCCGGCGCGGTTGTCCGGTCCGGTTGCTGCGATGTTTGATACGCTGGGAAGAAGATCTTCTTTCCTCTACCGCGTGATTTTTGCGAATCTCTGGTGTTTCCTTCCGGTTCTGGACATGATCTGCAGGAAATCCGGAGGAGAACTGAACGCCATGCTGCGCACAACCTGCGCGTTTACTCAGATGCAGGGAAGTGCCGCAAATAACGTCATCCCTCCGTCTGCGACAGTCGGGGCAAACCTGAGGCTGATTGAAGGAGATACTGTCGCCGGTGCGGTTGAGTATATCCGCAGAACTGTCAATAACGCAGACGTTGAAGTGATTGCAGAAAGCGGTGACGAGCCATCCCCGACATCCCGATATGATACGGAAGGGTGGAGCAGGGTCCGCAAAGCGGTCGAGCAGACCTGGCCTGAGGCAGTTGTAAGCCCGTATCTCATGGTCCAGTGCAGCGACAGCAGACATTTTAACAGGATCTGCGATAATATCTATAAATTCTCTGCGATGGAACTTACAAAAGAGGAGCGTGGACTGATCCACGGAAACAACGAACGGATCCCGCTGGAAAAAATCGGGAAGGCCGTTCAGTTCTACATGAATTTGGAGGCGCTATGTTAACGAAACTGACACTGGAAGAATCATTGAAAGCAAAATTGCTTCATCCCGACTGCGTAGATACCGGGAAACAGATCGGCATCTTCCTTGAGGAGATGGAGAAAGGGCTGAGAGGAGAATCCTCGTCCCTGATGATGATTCCATCTTACCTGACAGCGGAAGGAAGCATCGTTCCGGAAGAACCGGTCGCTATGCTGGATGCGGGCGGAACGAACCTCCGGGTCGCTTCGGTTCAGTTCGACAGTCTCGGGAATGCCGAAGTGCTGAAACTGAACAGGCTGAAAATGCCCGGAACAGAGGGCAGGATCACCGCAAAGGAAATGTTTGCCCGTTTTGCTGAAGCAGTTGAGCCTATGATCGGGGAAAACGGTGTGATCGCATTCTGTTTCTCTTATGCTGTTGAGGCGCTCCCCGGCGGGGAGGGAAAGATCATCGGAAACCTCAGCAAAGAAGTTGAGGTGGATGGAGCGGATGGACTCTATATCGGGGAGGAACTGATTGCCGCTCTGCGTGAACGCGGCGTTACGAAGCCTTTGTCTGTTCTGGTGCTGAATGATACCTTGGCTGTCCTTTATTCAGCGATTACTGCCGGCGCGACAGATGCAGTGGGCTTCATCCTCGGCACTGGAACGAATACGGCTTACATGGAAAAGGCTTCGGAAATCGGGAATGCTAAGCCGTTCACCGGTTCCCGGATGGGTATCAATATGGAGTCCGGCGATTTTGCCTATGATCCGATGGGACCAGTGGATGACGCTCTGAACCGGGACAGCAGGAATGTGGATGAGCATCTGCATGAGAAACAGGTGTCGGGTGTATATCTGGGTGAACTGATGGCAAGAGCGTGCAAGGATCTCGCTTCCGAAGGCTACTTCTCACACGGGTTTGCGGATGCAGTCTGTGGGCTGGATCGTTTTGACATGCGCGACGTCGGTTCGTTTCTGGCCGACAGAAGCGGTTCATTGATCGGCTTGTGTACGGATGAAGGGGACAGCGACGCGTTGGAGAAAGTGATCCTTGCTGTCGAACAGCGGGCGGGGAAACTGATAGCAGCGAATCTTGCAGCAGTATTGATCAGGATGAGGCGCAGCGGAACACAGGGAGTGATCCCGATTGCTGAGAACGGAACGACCTTCCAGAAGGCGTTGCCGCTGAGAACGACCTGTATGGAGGAACTTCAGTTGTTTACAAACGAGACGGGGCCGTACCGTTTCGTCTCGATGGAGGATGATACCCTCGTCGGTACTGCAGCAGCAGCTTTTCTGCGGTAATGATAGGTAATGATATTCAAAATAGAGCATCGGGTCTGTCCGAAAGACGGACCCAACGATGAATCTGTGAAAGGCGTGAGCGGTTGACCGCGAGTTCATGAACAAGGGAATTATGAAAAAGTATCTTCTGCTTGCGCTTATCGCAATAACTGCTGCATTTCTGGCTTCTCAGTTCCTGTTCGTGGCTGTTCTGGTTCAGGGTTCTTCGATGGAACCGGGACTCCGGAGTGGCTCCATCGTTCTGGCAGACAGAACCTGCAGAGAATATACCGTCGGCGACATCATCGTATTTCGTCAGGACACGGTCCAGGTGTATGCAGTGAAAAGAATCGCGGGATGTCCGGGAGATACCGTTCAGATCTCGGGAGGAAAACTGCTGGTAAACGGTGAGATACCGGACGATTTTTCCGATCGTTTTTTCGAAGAACCGGGCAGACTGCGGTTACCATACTGTGTTCCGGACGGGATGGTACTTGTTCTGGGTGATAATGCTGCCCTGAGTACAGACAGCAGATATGAAGAATTCGGCAACGTCCGTCTGGATGCCGTCGTCGGGAAAGTGATCGGGAAATAAAAACTGTTCCGGGACCTTATCTTTTCCGGGATATATATGGGTGTTAAGCGTATACTTGTTACTGACGGAATCGATACGCTGAAGATAATCGAGAATATAAAGGAATGAATCGGAGGAAACCGATATGAATGCAGTTATTTTGGAACCGCTCGGAATCTCAGAAGAACGGCTAGCAGAACTGAGAAAACCGCTTGAGGAGAAAGGTGTTGTTTTTACCTCATATGCAAGGACAGGGGATACGGAAGAACTGAAAAAGGAAGTTGCAGACGCGGATATCCTGATCGTCGCGAATATGCCTCTGCCCGGAGAATTGATTGCTGCGGCTGAAAAAGCAAAATTCCTGGATATTGCTTTCACCGGTGTGGACCATGTTGACATCGAGGCATGCAGAGAAAACGGCATTGCGGTGAGCAATGCGGCAGGCTATTCCACAGAGGCGGTTGCGGAACTGACTGTCGGAATGGCACTGGAGTTGTCAAGGAAAATGCATAACGCGGAACTGCGCTGCAGAGCCGGAATGACGAAAGAAGGCCTTAGGTTTACAGAGATCAAAGGCAAGACGGTGGGAATCGTCGGCCTGGGAAAGATCGGAACGCGGTCTGCAGAACTGTTTCATGCGTTCGGGGCAAAGGTCCTTGCTTACAGCAGAACTGAACACGCCGATGCGCCATCGTTTGTTCGTCAGGTGTCTTTCTGGGAACTACTGGAACAGTCGGATTATGTCGTGCTTCATTGCCCGCTTACGAAAGAGACCCGTGGTCTGATCGGACGGAACGAATTGATGAGGATGAAACCTTCTGCGTTCCTGATCAATACTGCCAGGGGGCCTGTTGTTCAGACGGAAGCGCTGATCGAGGCGTTGAACGAAGAGATTATCGCCGGAGCTGCAACCGATGTGTTCGATTCCGAACCGCCTTTTGATCCGGAACTTCCGATTCTGAACGTTCCGAATCTGTTTGTTACGCCTCACATCGGTTTTGCGACAGAGGAAGCCATGGATCTGCGGGCGCAGATCGTCTTTGATTCAATCAATGCCTGGATCGAAGGAGGACAGAATTATGTTGTCGTACCGCGTGCAGATTGATCGCATGGCGGGCAGAAACTCTGTTTTGTTACAAAAACCTGTTTGCGGGAAATGTCCCGCAAACAGGTTCTTTTCATGTGGGTATTACCGATAGCGGAGAAGAAAAGCGATGCTGCCGTCTGCTTTTTGGAAACAAACGTCGAAGGAGTTTTCTCTCTTGACGCGCAGGACGGTCAATTCTTCTTTTTCGAAGCACTGGGCTCTGTAAACAGCGTCGATCTCGCTGATTGCCATACGATTCCATTCTTCTGTTGAAAAGAGGGAAGCGAATGCGCTTATATACGCGGCATTGTTCATGTGCCCGCCCAGATCGA
>JAEEGL015611330.1_pt1 | contig 10426 bp, 12 predicted proteins | sample 9134231 | NCBI WGS metagenome assembly JAEEGL01 (sample SAMN16246548, study PRJNA631951) | gut metagenome | biome: gut microbiome; feature: rumen; material: fiber-attached | host: Bos | place: Iran: Karaj | collected 2018-10
GCAAGGCAAGATAACTACGATAATCGTTAAGGATATGAGCCGTATGGGGCGTGATTATCTGAAAGTCGGACAGGTTTTGGAAATGCTGCGTCAGCGTGGTGTTCGTCTGATCGCCGTTAATGACGGCACGGATACAGCACAAGGTGATGATGATTTTATTCCATTCCGCAACATTATGAATGAATGGTACGCAAGAGATACTTCCAAGAAGATAAAATCCGTTTTCAAGGCAAAAGGCTTGTCGGGTAAGCGTATGATGAGTAATGTATGCTACGGTTATCTTAAATCCGAAGAGGACAAGACCAAGTGGATAGTTGACGAGGAGGCGGCAGCGGTTGTCCGACGCATTTTTGAAATGACACTTGACGGCAAAGGACCTTATCAGATCGCAAAGATATTGCAAGCCGAAAAGGTACTTATCCCGTCGGCACATTTGGCAAAGCATAAGCAGGGAGTTAATCAAACTAAGACCTTTAAAAATATTTACGGTTGGGGTTCTTCAACGGTCGTGCAGATATTGGACAAGCGAGAGTATCTCGGTCATACCGTCAACTTTAAAACACAAAAGCACTTCAAGGACAAAAAATCGCATTATGTCAGCCAAGATAACTGGCTTGTATTCGAGAACACTCACGAGCCTATCATATCGCAGGAGTTATTCGACAATGTTCAGCGTATCAGAGGACGTGCAAGGCGATATCCCGATGGTTGGGGCGAAGCACATCCGTTGACAGGCTTGTTATATTGTGCCGATTGCGGTGGCAAAATGTATGTTCACAGAGTGAATAACGGCAAACGAATACCGCAATTTACCTGTTCACAGTATGGCAAAGTACCTTGCGGAACGCTTTGCAAGACCCAGCACCGCATAAATGCCGATGTTGTATTGGAACTTATAAGAACTATGCTTCAAAAGATAGCCGAGTATGCAAAGATAGACAAGGAAAAATTTATTGCTGCTATTCAGAATGTTCAGGAGGAACAACTTAACAGCGAGGTCAAAAAATTAAATAAGCGGCTTGCAGAACTCAAATCCAGAGAGGAAGAACTTGAAAATCTTATCTGCCGTATATATGAAGATAACATCTTGGGCAAGATACCCGACAGCCGCTATGATGTTCTCGATAAAAAATATTGTGCCGAACAAAAATCCGTTTCCGCCGAAATAGAAACTATCAATAAAGATCTGGAGCGGTACAATATTTCATTAAGGTCGGCGGAAAGTTTTATTGCACTTATGGACAAGTACCAAAACTTTGATACGCTGACTCCGACTATGATAAATGAGTTTGTGGATAAGATACTGGTACACGAACGAGAGATAAAAGGCTGTTCAACTTCGCCGCAGACTGTAGAGATATATTTTAATTTCGTGGGACAATTCATACCGCCAAATTTTAAAACACAGGAAGAGGAAGAAAAAGAATTGACGGAAGAAGAAAAAGCGGCTATCGAAAAAAGAAATTTACTGCGACAAAGACTTCGTGTGAATTATCAAAAGCGCAAGGCTAACGGTAAGGCAAAGGAATATTATGAAAAGACCAAAGCCAAGAAAAAAGCATACATCGATTCCTTAAAAGAACGAGAACGTGCTGTCGATAAAGCAAACGGTGTTTACTCCGAGTTGAAAGATTTGATAAGAGAGCCGAGAACGGCAACACTCGTTCAAGTATAACTCGCCTTATCCGATTTTTGTTAGCCTATTCGCCATAGCTTGGGGGAGCTATGACGATAGTCTAAATCAGATGTAGACATTATATACAAAATGATTTAATAAAATTTTACATTTTTAAATATTGCGTGCAAATATAAACTGTAATATAATATAAGATGATAAGAGCGTATAGTTTACAACTTGTTTATTTTATGGAGGACAATGATATTATGGGGTTTTTCACGAAAAAAATAAAAAATGTGTTTGAGGAATGGATTAAAAATGCAACAGAAGAAGAATTATCCGATGCTTACGAAAACGAAAGACAAAAATGGATGAAGGAAGGCTTTTGTAATGGTACTGGAGCAAAAACACCGTTAATGAAACGCCTTAATGATGAAATCAGCAAACGGGCTGCAGAAAAATGGAAAAAAAATCCAAATCGAAATCCTGACTTCCGTTGGTCAGATAAAAACAGATGGGAGAAAGATTAGAAAAGTATAGAGAGGTGTGTCTGAAATGCCGTTTAATTGTTGGGGTGACCTTTATAAGAGTGAAGTTGTGCGATGTTTGCAAAAAAAGGTTGTGATGTAAAAAATGTTCACGCACTAAATTTAATTTTGGAAGAAATGGGCATATTAAAACATTACGGTAATAATTGGCTAACAACAGATGAGGGTGTAAAATATACAATATACAGAGAACCTGTTTATGATGCTGATGCTTGGCATCCCTCAATAGTGGATGATGTTTACGAATATTTAAGCAACAAAAAAAAGCATAAATCTGGTTATTTTAGGAGACTTGTGAAATAAATTCACAGGTCTTTTTTATTTTCGGAACAGTCCCGAAGTGAAAATTGACGAAGCACTTTTTCAATTCCTGCCTATTCTTTTTCGGAAATGGGCTGTCGGGTCATTAAATATTTTGCATCCACACAGCGCGGGAGAATACAAAAATATAATTAACCTTCGCCCATTTCAAAAACCGCCTTTTACATTTTTCAGCTTACCGAAAAATCAAGGTGGGCGTCCACCTTACGCACTTGATTTCAAGTTACGGCGGTTTTGCAAGCTCCCTCGATGGCGTGCCTTATCGAGTGGCTTGTGAGGGGCATATCCCCTTCAATCCCCTTTGGGTGGGCAGCAAGCTGCCCTATAAGCACCGCAAAAATGGGCGGTGCATTTTTATTTCTTATCACATCATTTTCAAAAAAGGAGAGTGAAACTTATGCGAAAGCGAAATAAAAATCTTAGCATACGTTTGACGGAAAGTGAATACCGTTCCGTCAAAATTATGCAGGAGGAGTCCGAAATGAATATGAGAGATTTCATCCTCACCTGTGTATATTGTCAGCCGATGATAATCAAAAAAGGCGGTGACAAAATCGTTGCCCAGCTTAAATATATGGGCAATAATCTTAACCAATTAACGCGAAAAGTGAACAGCGGTCAGATAAAGGACTGTTCCTTTGAACTTGAAAAAATTTATATGGCTTTGGAGGCGATGCGTGAAGAATGGCAGTAATAAAAGCGATAAATTCTCACGCTTCATTGGCAAGAGTTTTAAACTACATCACGAAAGACGGCAAGACCGACAAGAGCCTTATCGGTGGTTATAATTGCAGAGGTACGCACGCACTTTTTGAAATGAAAGCCACAAAAAAGATGTGGCGGAAGAACGGCGGGCGGCAGTATAAACATTTTGTGCAGAGCTTTTCGCCCGATGAAAAAATCACTTTGCAGGAAGCACACGAGATCGCCGCAGAGCTTGCGGCAGCGTGGGAGAAGATGAACGGATATGAAGTTTGTTTCGCCACTCACTTTGACCGAAACCATATCCACACTCATTTTGTTGTGAACTCCGTCAGCTTTTTGAACGGAAAAAAGTTTACATACTCCAAGCGAGACTTGCAAAATTTTAAAGATATATCCGACCGCATTTTACAAAGCAGGGGCTTGTCTATCTGTAAGCCATCGAAAAAAATAACAAGCTATGACCGCTACACTTATGAACAGATATGCAAGGGCGAAAGTTGGTTAGCAGACATTGCTGTTGCCGTACTTTCGGCAAAACAGACCGCAGCAAGCAAGGCGGAGTTTATAAAACTTTTGGCACAGCAAAATATAAAAGTTACTTGGGAAGACACAAGGAAGTATATCACATTCACAAATAAGGACGGGAAGAAAGTACGAAATAAAAAATTGACCGAGATCTTCAAAGAGGATTTCACAAAGGAGGCGTTATTGAATGACTTTGGAAGAAATGGCACAGGAGCGGCAATCGAACAAATCGAGCGGGAACTCAACACAAGAGAGATCGACCGATATATTGACGAAACTGAACGAGGAGAACAGGAAGTTATCGGAGCAGAACAAGACACTTGCGGCGAAGAATACGGAATTGACGAAGAAGAATACGAGCCTGACGAAGACGATAGAGGGGCAAGAAGAAACCATTCGGGCTATGAACGCTAAACTGATGTATCCACCAAAACCAAAGGTGGAATATCGGGAACGGCTGTATCAAAAATGTAAGGACTGCGATGTGCGGGAAGTTAAAAAAGAGTTGGAAGAAACAGAATTTTTTGCCGTAAAAATATTTATTTTCACAGCCTTATTCACGCTGTTGGCGGCATTGAAAAACGCATTTATCCGCCGAGATATTTGTGCTCTTGCTGTATCGTTCAGCCGCATTGCAAGCAAATGCGGCGGCAAGATACACCTTGCACTTATCAAAGCGGCACAGGCAGCCGATAAGATAAATGACCCAACGGCGGCAAGGATTTTGGGCTGTCTGATATATATTTTGTTGACAATTATCACAGCTATTTTTGTAATCGGTGTGTTTTGGCTGCTGTCATACACGCTTGTATATCTGTTCAAAAAATATTGGAAAGGCGTATATTCCGAACTCTGCATCATATCCGCCGCAATCGTGATTTTGTTCTTTGATAAACCGATACTTTCGGAGTGTGGAAACACAATACTGATATTTTTAATTCTTGCGGGAATTATGGCTGTAATATTTGAAATTTTAAGGGTTAAGGGGGTAATAAACTATGAATGAGACCTACACAACAGTAAAAATCGGCAACAGACTTTATAAGGTCAAGCTGCACTTTAACGAGCAGGCAAAAGAGAGTTTTGAAGATAAGGTGTTGCGAATGGCAAAGAGCGATGCGGAAAAATTATTATCACAAACCGCATAATATAAAAAACAGACGGCACAGTCAAATGTGCCGCCCATAGATAAAAACATTAAAATAAATAAAAAATATAATTGGAATAAGTCCTATGCTTAGTTTGTCATTTGCTGCAGTTTTTCTATGATAGGAAGTACATATTCGGGATTACTTACTTTTTTAAGAATATGTGTCGCATCAAGGATGGTTAATTCTCCGTCACCGTCAACATCACCGAAAACATAGCTTTTGCTTGCTTTAAGCGCAAGGTAAAGCTTTTCCGCGTTAGTCAAAGCAGCCGAATTTATAACAAGTTTCTGCTGATCTTCGTCAAGTGCGGTATATGCCAACCTTGCGGCTGCTATTTTTGCCTGGCTCTCGTTTGTGTATTCAACTTCGCCTATCTCATTTATTTTAGCGATAACAGCATCAACGGTTTCCTCTTGCGCATTTACTTCAAAGTTTGCATAGACCTGATACTGTCCGTTCTGCTCACAGGTCACATTTATACTTGTTTCTGTACCAAGGACTTCGCCGCCCTTGCCCTTTGTCCAGTTTTTGAACTTGTAGCCCTCTGCGGGTGCTGCGGTATAAGTATACGAGGTCGTCTTGTAACCTACCGAATCGGAAGTAACGTCTGTACTGCCGTTCTTTACGCTGACTGTGCCGTTTCCGTCGGTTGCGGCATCATAGCCGTAGTAACGCAGATAATTGTCACCATTGTAACAACTAAGCCCTGTAACGGTATATTTTGCACCGTCGGAGAGATAGACATTTATGTAGGAATCACTCAGCCACATAGCATCACTGCCTGCACTTCCTGTCAGCGTGCCGTGAAGTTCAATCTTGGATTTATCCATTAAAGTGAAATTGCGACCAGGATTGTTCAGCGTCAGGGTGACACCCTGGTTGATGGTAAGCATGGAACTGGCCATTACGCGGAACGTCGTGCAAGTCATGTCACTGCTGACAGTACCGCTTTCTTTAAGGAGGCTAATCGTATCTCCGGATATAGTAGCTGCATACGCATCAACACACGTTCCTAAACCTCCGAATATTCCTTTTCCCTCGCTTGCAGGCACACCGCCAAACACAAGAGCCGCTGCCAGCAGAGCCGCCGTTGTTTTTTTCAATTTGTTTTTCATAAGCACATTTCTCCTTAAAAATTGATTTTTCTTTCCAACAAAAAAGCGCACCCTACAGGCATACCTATCCTATAAAGTGCGCAAAATCGCCGTATGAAATTGTAAAAAGGCCGCAGTTATGCCACTTGCTTGCTTGCTTGCTTGCTTGCTTGCTTGCTTGCTTGCTTGCTTGCTTGCTTGCTTGAGAATACGCCGTTTTGCATAACTTGTCAACCCTTTCTTTAAAAATTTTTTTGTATATTTCAAGAATATTCCCAAAATATTGTCCATGACATAATCTTAACAAAAATCTCGCAATTTGTCAATAAAAATAATCGCCTTGCTTTCCGATCAGACAGACAAAATTTTTATCTCCTTGTTTAATGCAATGACTTCTTCAAGCGGTAAGTTCAAAATTTCAGCAATTTCTTCGAGAGTATCTCTGCCACGCTTTATCATACGAATTGACCCTTGTACCGCTTGTTTATGTGCCGCTTTTCTTCCAAAGGCAGCCATAGTTTTTTGTTCGTCATATTCTGTAATACACATACGCTTCACCTCCGCTTTATTGTCCAAAAAGAACGACTTTATAGCAAAATCATCGTTCATTTCATCTATTGCGGCATCGACCGCACAATTATAAAATATCACTGCGTTCATCGAAACTACGGCGTTTTTGCTCAATATAACGTTGCAATTCTTCAGCGGTAGGTAATGTAAACTGATATTTTGATGCAAATATCTGCTTGCCCTCATTAAGTACCGAGAATTTTGCGACAGCTTCATTCTTTTCGGAACACAAGATAATGCCTATTGTCGGGTTATCATCTTCACCTCGCTGATATTTATCAAAAATACGAACATAAGAGTCCATCTGTCCTATGTCCTGATGTGTCAGCTTTGTTGTTTTCAAGTCTATCAAAACAAAACATTTCAGCAAATAATTATAGAAGACAAGGTCTATATAAAAATGTTCACCGTCAAGGTCTATGTGTTTTTGCCTTGCTACAAAGGAAAAACCTCTGCCCAGCTCAAGTAAGAACTTTTGCAACTCATCTATCAAAGCCTTTTCCAGGTCCTTTTCAAATATATCGGCGGATTGTTTTATGCCGATAAACTCCAAAACATATGGGTCTTTGATAATATCTTCGGGTGTTTTTGAAGGCTCTTTTGTAAAAATTTCATTCGATACGGCTTCTTTATCGCTGCTTGAAAGCAATCTTTCGTAGAAAAAGCTGTTTATCTGCCGCTCAAGCTGTCTTGTACTCCAATTTGCCTTTGCACATTCTTCTGTATAAAATGCTCTTGCTGTTTCATTTTCCACTCTCATCAAGTATCGGTAATGTGTCCAGCTCAATTCGCTACGCAGTGCGTAGCAATTTGGAAATGTTAAGTAAAATTGACGCATATTGCGTAAATTTGCCGCAGTAAATCCCTTTCCAAACTCCTTTGTCAGCTGTTTTGACAGCCCATTTATAAGCTGTGCCCCGTAATCGGCTCTTTCTTCGCCGCCTTGCTGTTCATATATAATTTTACCGATATTCCAATATGCCTTTACCATTTCGGAATTAGCTGTTGAATATACCCTGTTTCTCGCTGTTTGCAATATTTGCTTGACATCCTGATAAAGCATTTCAAGCGAATTGTCATTTGGTGTGATGTCGTTGTTCATTTAAAACTCCTTATATTATGATTACCTCTGATATTATATATATTATACTTGGTTTTTTAACTTTTATCAACATAATTTACAAAAAAGTGTTTGTGAAAAGTGCCGAAATTAGCTGTTTTTTGAAAAAATATTAAAAAGTCCTTGACAAGTTGCTACAGGCAAAACAGCAAAAAGTATTCTTATAAGCTGCGGCGTGCGCCTTTCCGCCTTTGATATAAAGGAAGTAAGGGAAATGACAATGTATGATGAAATGGAGCTTTCTACGTTGGGGGACGAGAAAACTATCCTGTTTATCATCATTGACGACAAGGTCGCTACATTCAACTTCTTGGCAAATATGATGTACAGTCAGCTATTCAAGGAGCTTTGCGACAAAGCCGACAATGTATACGGCGGCAGACTTCCCGTACACGTTCGCTGCCTGATTGACGAGTTTCCGAACATCGGTCAGATACCGAACTTTGAGAAGATAATCTCTATCATACGTTCGAGAGAAATATCGGTCAATGTTATCGTGCAAAATATGGCTCAAATTGAAGCTTTGTACGATAAACAGGCAGGAACGATAGTCGGCAACTGCGATACTACATTGTTCTTGGGTTCGGGGGAAAATGGAACAATGAAAAACATATCGGAGCGTGTGGGAAAGGCAACCGTAAGCCATAAGTCAAGCAGTACCACAAAGGGACAGCAAGGCAGCTTTAGCCAACAAAACCAGATATTAGGTAGAGAACTTATAACGCCCGACGAGGTGGGACGACTTGACAATTCGGAATGTATCCTGTTTGTAAGGGGCTTAAAGCCCTTTAAATCAAAGAAATACAACTATCCAAAGCATACCCGTTATAAATATACGGGGGATGCGAGAAAAGAAAACATCTTCGATATAAACAAATATCGAGAAAAAGAGAAGAAATCAAACGAGGACATAAACCTCGATGATTATACGGTCGAGGGGGATGACCTGAAATTATTATAAAATATTAGGGGGAATTTATTTATGAAAAATATGATAAGTGAAAGAAAAATGAAGGATGAGAGAACAGCAAGAATTTTAAAAGTTATCGGCTCTACTGCCGTACTTATGCTGACGGTATTCTGTATGAATGCATTTGCCGCAAGCGGCGGTGATGCGATCAGCACAGCAAAGAATCTTTTATCAAAGGCGGCAACAGCCGGCGGTGGCTTATGGGCTGTTTGGGGACTTGTAACACTCGGTATGAGTATCAAGGATAGTAACGGCCCCGGTATCGGTAACGCAATTTGGCAGATATTAGGTGGCGCTATTATTATCGCCGCTGGCGTGGCTATCGGTGCGCTCGACCTTACAATGGCGACAGCGTAATGTTTTAGGGGCTTTCGAGCCCCTTTTCTATTGGAGGGATGATAATGAGCTTTATTGAAGTAATGATTACCGATTTGTGTAACCTCTCCCTTGAAAACGGCTTTGCAACAAGCCTTACAAAAACTTTGGCAGAATACAACAGCGGAACAAATACAACTATCATCGGGCTGATGAAAGGAACGGTCTATGCGGTTGGTGCATCACTTCTTACGCTGTTTATGCTTTTAGAGCTTGTGGCTATGATAAACAGAACGAACGGCGGCGAAAGCGGTTTGGGCAGTATTAAACTGCCTGCACACATACTTATAAAGTTTGGTGTGTTCGCCATTATTTTTACGCACATACCCGCACTTTTGAACGGTATAGAGGCAACAATGGTTTCCATCGGCAGCGGTATGATAGCCGATTATAACTTCGGTGTCGGTATTGATGCCGGTCAGGTATCAACATTAGCCGATGCGATAAATAATCTTGGCTTTTTCGACCGTACCTTTACCTACATAGTTATTTTTGTGTGTTGGCTGTTCGTCCACTTTGTTGAGGGCATTTTGAGTATAACCGTTGTGTTCCGTGCGTTTGAGTTATGGCTGATGTTGCTGTTATCACCTATACCGCTTGCGACACTTGCTTCACAAGATTTCAGACAGACCGCGATAAACTTTCTTAAAAGTTTTACGGCGGTATGCTTGCAGGGAACGGCTATTGTGGCGTGCTTTTTGATATATCAAGCGCTTATGGGCAGTTTCGTTACAAGCTATACGGCGGGTATGGATGCAAGCACGTTTGTAAATTCATTTTTATTGCAAAATATCATATATACGGCGGTTCTTGCAGTATCGGTTTTCAGCAGCGGAAAAATTGTTAAGCAGATTATGGGTGCTATGTAAGGGGGTGAATATTTTTGTCGATAGAAGTCAGAGTACTGGAGGAAATCAAAGATTACAAGGAGAGCATTATAGCAGGCTTATCCATAAGGCAGTTGGCTTGCGGCGCATTTGCTTTCGGCTGCGGAATACCGACATTTCTTCTTTTAAGGAATATAGATATGGACTTGGCAACTTATGCAACAATGGCAGCGGTCGCACCTGCGTTTTGTGTAGGCTTTATCCGCAAGGGCGGTTATACCTTTGAAAAATATCTAAAAATCAAACTTAAAGCCGTGTTCGGCAGAAACAAAAGAAAATACGAAACGGTAGGTACTGCCCCGCCCATAGAGGTCGAGGAATTTCGTGCATATTATCAAGCATTGGCTGCCGAGCAAGCAAATACGGAGGAACAGCAGAAAGGGGGACACAAGGTTGTTCATACCAAAGGAAAACGAAATACAAAGAAAGTACAAAGAAAAAAACAGAGAGAGTATGAGATTGCTGAAATCTCAAAAACGAGCTATAAAAGAGCGCGAAAAGCAGCGTATAAGGCAATTAAGAAGTCAGCAGGCGCTAATCGA
>JAEEGL016284888.1_pt1 | contig 10426 bp, 9 predicted proteins | sample 9134231 | NCBI WGS metagenome assembly JAEEGL01 (sample SAMN16246548, study PRJNA631951) | gut metagenome | biome: gut microbiome; feature: rumen; material: fiber-attached | host: Bos | place: Iran: Karaj | collected 2018-10
GATCTACGCGGTCGCCTCGATCCCCCGGCCCTCCGAACGACTCGGAGGGGCCGTCCGGATGTGCCGCCTGGAGGACGGAACGGCCGTTCTGGCGGACGGCAGGGTGTATCTCGTTTCGCTGGACGGAACCGTCCGGGAGATCACCGTGGGGCCTGCGGCGGCCGACATCTCCGCGGACGGCGGCCGTCTGTTCGTCTTTCGGAACGTCTTCTGGGTGGACGGCGAAAGACAGTGCGCCCGGGCGATCGACGTCTATGACGCCGTATCCGGGGAAGCGATCGGTTCGGTTTCCTGCGGTGAAGACACGCTGCTGTGCCGCAGCGCCGGAGGATTTGCCGTATGGAAGGGATGCGTTGTCATCCAAAGGAACGGCTCCGTCCTTCTTTGGGATCCCGTCGCCGGTACGGAATCCGTACTGCCGGCAAAAGGCGGGACGCGGGTGTTCGCCGCAAGGGCGGGAGAAGACCTCCTGCTGGTCTGCGAGGAAAAGGACCAATTTCCCAACTCCGAGGGTTCCGTCATCCTTGTGCGGGATGACCGGGTCATTTTCTCCGGGCGGCTGCCCGAAGTCTCGTATTACCGTTCGGAAGAGCTGTCCTTTGACTCCGTGGAGGAGGGTCTGACCGCGTTGTTCGACGGCATCTCCACCCTTCCCGTCGACCTGAGCGCGGCAGATCTTGAGGAGATCTTCGGGACGATCGATGTGTCCTCCGGCATCGGGTCCGGTGAAACGCGCGCCGTTCACAGAGGCTACATGAACGCAAACGGCCGGCTGGAAAACGGTTCCCTGCGGATGCACATCTACACCGACGGCCGCATGGAAGAAGGCAGAGGATGGGCCTACCGTCTCGGCCTCGGCGATTGGATCGAGTCGATGTACCGGAACGCCGCGGAGCTTCCCCTTTTTGACGAGGCGTCCGGAAACACCTATGGTTTTCTTCTCCGTGACGGCGTCCCCTACGGGTTCGTCACATGGACGCCGGTCACGGAGGATCTGATCTCCGGAAGCCTCCGGGTCCTGTTGCGCTCCACCGATGAGGAGGCCGTCGTCTTGATGCTGGACGTGGACGGGGTCAGCCTCGAAGCGCTGCAGCGGATGCTGCCGGGACGGTCCGACGGATGACCCCGGATGCCAAGACGCCAACAAGGGCGTCCATCGCACGATGGACGCCCTTGTGTTTTCCGAATCTTCTGTCAACCGAGTCCGCCCGGTTTTTCATCCTTGTGGGAATCCGCCCGGAAGCCCTGCGCGCCGGGTGTCTTCGGCACGCCCGGAAGCTTCGGCTTCGGAAGCGGTTTCTGAGGCGGCTTCTTCATCAGGGTCGCCGTCTGTGCGGGCGCCGGAGGCGTGCGGCGGCGGTACCGGACGTGGCGGACCGGTCTCGGACGCCGGTACGCGGGCGCAAAGACGAAGTAGTTCGTGTCCAGCCACTGGACGAAGGTGTTCTGGCGGTTGGCCATGGTCATCGTGGAAAGTACGCCCATGGCGTAGGAAAGCAGGTTCCCCTCGTCATCAAAGACGCTGGAAACGGCAGTCTGCGTCATGTCCACATATCCGTCCCCGTTGCGGATGCTGACGGTCATGCCGTATTCCGTCAATGCCTGGGCCAGCGTACACGCCTGCTGCGCGTTCAGGCCGACGGCGATCTCCGTGGGCATGCATTCCACGATCTTGCGGGTCTGCGCCGTCGAGTAGCCGAGCAGGTCTTCCAGGACTTCCCTGGCCACCGTCCTGGTGCAGGTGCCGAGACCGATCAGCAGCACGCCGTAATCCGCACGGACCGGCGCCTGGTACGCTGTCACGGGAGGCTGATATCCGGGCGCATACGCCGGGTAGGTCCCGGCAGGCGCCTGAACGATGTATACGGGAGTCTGGACCGTCGCCGCGGGAGCCGGCGCGGGCCCGGCGGCGGGAACGGCCGCGAGCTGCTTCCCGCAGTTCGGGCAGAAGGACATTTCGGCGGTCACCTGTGTTCCGCAGTAAGGACAAAATGGCATATGTGTTTCCTCCGTTCTCAAGATCTGCCTTCATTATACCACCGTTTTTTTCCCGTGAAAACCGTTTTTTCCCGATTCCTTGCTTTTCGCGGCATTTCGGAACGGTTTCCCTTTTCCTGCCGTTCCGATTGTGGTATAATGTCCGCGGCGGAACGACTGGGATGTCCGCCGGAAAGTGTGTGTACATGGAACTTGCTTTGGGTTTGCTGATCCCCCTGGCCGGCACGACGCTGGGCGCTGCGATGGTCTTTCTGATGAAGAAGACCGTCCTGAACCGGTCGGTGGAAATAATACTGCTCGGATTCGCCTCGGGCGTCATGATCGCGGCGTCCGTCTGGTCGCTGCTGATCCCTTCCATCGAGATGGCGGAAGCTTCCGGCGGTGCGGGATGGGTCCCCGCCGTCATCGGCTTCCTGGCGGGCATCCTGTTCCTCCTGCTGATGGACAGCCTGATCCCCCACCTCCATCTCCACGCGGAGAAAAGCGAGGGCGTTCCCTCCAAGTTCAAGAAGATCACCATGATGGTGCTGGCCGTCACCCTGCACAACCTGCCGGAAGGCATGGCGGTCGGCGTCACGCTGGCAGCGGCGGTCTCCTCCGGCTCCGGGATCACCATGGCGTCTGCCCTGGCGCTGTCCATCGGCATCGCCATCCAGAACTTTCCCGAGGGTGCCATCGTCTCCATGCCCCTGCTGGCAGAAGGGAGATCCAAGGGCAAGGCATTTCTCTACGGATTCCTTTCCGGCGTGGTGGAGCCTGCGGGCGCCGTGCTGACGCTCTTGCTTACGGGCGCCGTCGGCCGGCTGCTTCCCTATCTGCTCTCCTTCGCCGCCGGCGCCATGATCTATGTGGTCGTCGAGGAACTGATCCCTGAGGCGCAGGAGGAATCCAACCATTCCAACCTTGCCACCATCGGCACGGCCGTCGGCTTTGCCCTGATGATGGTCCTGGACGTCACGCTGGGATGATCTGCCGAACGAAAAACGGGCCCCATTGCGCTCACGCGGGGTCCCGTTTTTTTTGATCATTTCTTGCCGAAGAGCTTCTTGAGCGAGGAGAGGATGCCGCCGGCATTCTCTGCCACGTCAGTCAGGTTCAGCTTGGCCTTGACCGCGTCAACGATCTTCTGGAGGATGTCGTTGCCGAGGTTGCCGCCGAGGATGGCCTTCACCACTTCCAGCGGATTCTTCTTGAATTTCGTGAGAAGGGATTTGCTGCCCTGGAGTTTCGTTACGACCTCCTGGACTTTTCCGGTGATGTCAAGATCCATGGATGGAACTCCTTTTCGTCAGGTCTACGCTTGCCGCTTATTCCTGAACGGTGACGGGGGAGTCGGCGTTCTTCTTCACGGACTCGATGCCGTTCTTGCAGCTGGCCATGGACTTGTAGCCCTCGCTGGTGGCGATGATCTGGCCGTTGGTGGCCTTCAGGCGGAAGCGGAACTCGCCCTTCTTGTCGACGTAGATCTCGAACTTCGGATGCTTCTCGGCCTTGTAGCCTTCTACGGTCTGGTCTTCCACGTTGGCCACGGGAGCATTGCGCTTCACGCTGGCAAGACCCTTCTTGCAGGAAGCCTCGGAGGAATACACTTCGGAGGTGGCGATGACTTCGCCGTTGCCGGCCTTCAGGTCAAACTTGGTGCCGGTAGCGGTCTTGCGAACTACATACTTTCCCATGATAAACTCTCCTTGAATGATTGAAATGAAGGGCCGACGGGTCAAACCGATCCCTCGGCTGTCCCTCTTCACTCAATATAGCACAGACACGATGAAAAGTCAATTGTCAAGAAACATTTCTCATCATTTCTTTTGTCCGTCTCTCCCCGATTCCGCCCGATTTGTTTCCATTTGTCCGCTGCTTTTCCGTCTATGCTCTCTTCCTTCCCGCCCGTTTCCGGATAATTGTGTTGCAATATGATTCATTCTTTCACATATTTCTATAATTATAATGTTTTCGTTCGTTTTTTGTAAGAAAAAGATGAGAAAGAAACACAAAACACGGGAAGGCGCATCGGAATCCGGCGTTTTTTCCGGGGCGATGTCACGGCGCCGCTTTTTCTTCTTTCGGTTGCAATCCGCCCGTAAAATGTGGTAAAATCTAGGCAGAAATCTTCTTCAAAACGAGAGGTGAACGATTTTGGCAGAAAGACCTACGGGAAGAAAGAAAAACGTGACCGGTTCCGCCGGGCCCATCCACAAGAGGGGCAGCGGTCTCGGAACGGGCCCCGTCGGCAATCAGGAGGGCTATGCGGGCAGACCGGGAACTTCGGCCGACGTGCAGCAGCAGACTGCTGCTCCCTCCGGGACGGGAGGCACCCGCGTCACCAGAAGCAAGGGCTCCCTCATCGGCATCATCATCGCCGTCGTCGTCGCCCTGGCGGGCGGCGGCACCGGTCTCAGCAGCCTTCTGGGCAATCTGGGCGGCGGTGGTACGGCCAACGTCCTGAACATGTTCACGGGCAGCGGGGCCGAGTCCTCCGGATGGACGCAGAAGCCCGAGACCGGCGTCCTCAACACAGCGGTCGCCTCCTCCGCCAGATCCAAGCGCACCACGATCCGGGGCAACAAGAAGGACGTGGTGACCATCATGGTCTACATGTGCGGCACGGATCTGGAGAGCAAGTACGGGATGGGCACCTCCGACCTGTCGGAAATGGCTGCCGCCACCATCGGATCCAACGTGAACCTGATCGTCTACACCGGCGGATGCGCCAAGTGGCAGAATTCGGTCGTATCCACCAAGTATAACCAGATCTACAAGGTCGCCAACGGAAAGCTGACCTGCCTGGTCAGCAATGACGGGACAGCCTCCATGACCAACCCGAACACGCTGACGAAATTCATCAAGTTCTGCACCGACGGCTATCCGGCCAACCGCTATGACCTGATCCTTTGGGACCACGGCGGCGGATCCGTCACCGGTTACGGCTATGACGAGAAGAACGCCTCCTCCGGTTCCATGACGCTGAAGGGGATCCAGCAGGCGCTGAAAAACGCAGGCACGACCTTTGATTTCATCGGATTCGACGCCTGCCTGATGGCGACCCTGGAAAACTCCCTCATGCTGGATGATTTCGCGGATTACCTGATCGCCTCAGAGGAAGTGGAGCCCGGCATCGGCTGGTATTACACCGACTGGCTCACCGAGCTGTCGAACAACACCTCCATGCCCACCACGGAGATCGGGAAGAACATCATCGACGGCTTCGTTTCCGCCTGCGACAAGAAGGGCTGCGGGACCAACATCACCCTGTCCCTGGTGGATCTGGCCGAGCTCTCCGCCACCGTCCCATCCAAGCTGTCCGCCTTCGCCAACGCCACTTCCGCCCTGCTGCAGAACGGCAACTACGAGAAGGTCTCCGCGGCGCGCAGCGGCTCCAAGGAATTCGCCACCTCCAACAAGATCGATCAGGTGGACCTGGCTCATCTGGCCTACAACCTGGGCACCAAGGAAGGCACGGCCCTGGCGGAAGCGCTGCGCAGCGCCGTCAAGTACAACAGGACCGCCGCCTCCGTCACCAACGCCTACGGCCTGTCCATCTACTTCCCCTACAGCAAGACATCCACCGTCAACAGCGCCGTGGCCACCTATGACGCCATCGGCATGGACGACGACTACGCCGCCTGCATCCGGCAGTTCGCCAGCATGGAGAGCGCCGGGCAGGCTTCCTCCACGGGCACCGCGTCGCCGCTCTCCTCGCTGCTCGGCGGCGGTTCCGGCTCATCCCCCCTGGATCTCGGCACCATCACTTCCCTGCTGGGGTCCCTGACCGGCGGCAGTTCCTCCTTCTTCGGGAAGAACCTGTCCACGGACTCCGTGGCCCGCTACATCCTGAACAACCAGTTCGACGCTTCCGCCCTGGTGTGGAAGGGTTCCGGCGGACAAAGGTACATGAAGCTCGGAGAGGAGCAGTGGTCTCTTGTCAACGAGCTGCTCCTGAACGTCTTCGTCGATGACGGCGAGGGATATCTGGACCTGGGCATGGACAACACCTATGAGTTCGATTCCGAAGGGAACCTGCTGGGCAGCTTCGACGGCACCTGGCTGGCGATCGACGGAAAGCCCGTGGCCTACTACTTCGTCAGCAGCGTCACCGAGGGCAAGACCTACACCATCAACGGCCGCGTCCCCGTCCTTCTCAACGGCGAGCGCGCCGAGCTCCTTTTGGTATTTGACAACGCGCATCCGTACGGCGTGATCGCCGGCGTCCGTCCCGTGTATGCGGCGGGCGAGACGGAAACCGTGGCCAAGAGCGCAGACACCCTGAACGTCGGCGACAGGATCGAGTTCATCTGCGACTACTATGCCTATAGCGGCGCTTACCTTGACACCTACTCGATCGGCGAGATGACCTACAGCGGCAGCCACACCATCAGCAATGTTTCCCTCGACGGGAACAAGATCAGCGCGGTCTACCGCTTCACCGACATCTACGGCAACGTGTTCTGGACGCCGGAAATGAACTGATCCCTGCCGTAAGGCTCCGCCCGTTGAAAAAAAGGCCTTTGGTCCCTCGGGACCAAAGGCCTTTTTGTGCACTTGTCATTCCGCTGTTCCGGCTTCCTCCGCAGACGCCTTGCCCGCCGCCTTCCTCCCTTTTCTTCCGATCAGACGGAACACCAGGAAATGGATGGCGAAGAGGATGACGGACAGGACCATGAAGACCGCCAGCCTGCCGTACTGTGTGGGCGGGAGCATGCCGGTGATCGCTTCTCCCAGGTCGTCCCCCTGCAGGTACATGTAGGTGGCCTCGGGGATCTTGCTGTTGAAGTAGACGCAGATGCCCCCCAGCACCGCAAGGAAGATCAGCGGCTTGTAGACGGTCCGGATGTTGTAGCGGAACTTCTTCACGAACATCATGTAGAACACGGCGTAGACCGGCAGCAGGTGCTCCGCCCAGAACTGATAGTACCTGAAATAGGTCGGGCCGGTGCGCTGGATCACTGCCGGCAGCAGCAGCGGGCTGATGCCCAGTGTCAGGCATACCACCACGTCGATGTCGAAGCAGCTCTTGTTTTCCGCCAGCACCATCAGGATCGCAAAGATGCAGGTCCACTCGCAGACCTGGAAGGGGAGCCTCGTCAGCAGCGTATGCTCTCCCAGGTCACCGTTCCCGATGTACAGCAGACGCCAGAAATATCCCAGCTCGGCCATCATCATGGCCGTTCCAAGGATCAGCCGGAATGTTTTCTCGTGCCGTGATCTGCCGATCTCCTCCCTGAATTTGTAGGTCAGCACAACGGCCGCGATCAGAAGGACGATCGGCAGGATGTGCCAAAAAGAGAAATAACGGAAGTCGCCCTTTTCTCCGTAGCCGAAAAACCCCTCCGAGAAAAACTCCGCCCAAAGATCGGTCGAAGGAAGCGCTCTGTTTCCTTCCATTCAGCTTTCCCCCTTTTTCATTTGCTGCGTTTCTGCATCCATTATACCACAAAACCGCACGCAGCACGGAAAAAAGTCACGAACCGGCACAAAAAAGAAAAAAACACCTCTTCGAAATCTCAAGGGGGTGTTTTTTGCAATGACATCAGATCGGGGCCTCCGCGGCGAAACATCCTTTGAAGAAGCAGATCATCGCCTGCCGTTCGTTTGGCGGGGCCATTGGGAATCAAGTCGAACTATTTCCTTTTTGATGGAGGGAGCTCTTCATGTATGGCGGTCATCAACGCCTTCAAAAAGGACCGGTCCTCGACATTGTCCACCATCAGCATTTCCTTTGCGCCATCGTAAGGCGATTCCCTCGCCGCCTCCGGCATCATGGCCGCGGCAGACTTCGTAGGCTTCACCAGGAAGCGATCGTCGTAAATGCCGCCGATTATCTTGCCGCGATAGTAGATAATGTATTCTCCCATCATTGCGCGATAGGCAATTCCATCCAATTCGGACAGCTGCTCAAGAATAAAATCAAGGTATTCTTTTGTTGACGCCATTATTATCCCTCCCGTATTGGATGTCGGATTACTGTTTTCAACTTTTCCGGGGCAACTTTTCTGGCATCGCTCAGATAGATCTCATGGTGCATCCGCCGATCCGTGATGTCCAAGACATATCCTTGCTTGCGCATAAAGTCATGCATCACTCCTACGGTCGCCGGCTCATCGTCATAGGGACCTACATGCATGCACTGAACACACAGCCCTTCATCATAGGCAAGGAATTCAACCTTGGAAAAATCCGTTTTCTTTTTCCTTGTTGCTTCCTCGATCGCCCAATTGAAATCGTCTTTTGTCACAAAATCAGGAAGCCGAATGACGGATATCCATTGGAAGGTGTCTTTATGAGCATAGTCAATGCCATCTGCGCCATCCTGCCACCAGAAGCCTTCCAGTGGGGGAACGACGTAATCGAAGTACCCTTCGATTTGATGATTGCTTTTCTTGCTCATCTTAATGGTGAAGGCAATGCCATAGAGCAGACCGATCGACTGTTGATATTCCCCCTCCTCTGCGTTCGGATTGCCCTGACCGCGAACGGCTATGTAATTCGTGCTCGGAACATTGATGATGCTTGGCTTGTTCTTTGGCATGTAAAATTCTTTGTATTCCTTTTTGTAGTCAAAGGCCATTATGATCGTCTCCCGTGTGCAAGTATTTTCCAAAAACCGATGGCGCATCAGATACTTAATTATACTTCTTAACAGATGAAAAATCCAGCTGTGCCAGATTTTGGGAGTTGAGAAACAAATGAAAAAGTCCTCGCCGGCGCCTTGCTTTTGGACAAGGGTTCGGGTAAGGACCGTTTGTGAAAAGATCGCTGTTTCAACAAAAAGGGGGAGGTGTCGTTAAGATCCGTAACGCAGCTTGGATGACTGTTGCCTGCCTTTCTCAATAGATTTCCATGATCTTCCCATGATCCCAGTAATCTTCCATGATTTCTGTGCACTTTTGATATGTCGGGAAACGTTTGAAGCAGTCGAACAGCGCCCGCGCCTGCTCGTCAATCGCGACAGTCTCCTGTGCGGTCTTTGCCTCCAGACGGCGCATCCATAGCATGCAGATGAGCTTATCGATGCAAAGATCTTCGGCGCATTCGATGTTTTTGATGCGATCGGAGCCGCGCTTGATCGCTGCCGCGATCTCGTAGTACATGAAGTGTACTGCTGGAATCTTTTCAAGGTACTGCTCCGCCATCGCCTGTTCGCCCATCTTATGGTAAGTCTCTGCCATGGCGCGGTAAACATCGATGCGATTCGATTCGTCCTTTGTGCAGCTGAGGATGCGTTCTCCGGTCTCAATGATTTCCATGTTTCTGGTTCCGTCATGGTTTTGCTGTTCCATATCTTCCAAGATGCACGTTAACAGCAAATCGTTGTTCGGGTACTTTTCGAGCGCTTTTCTCAGGATTGCTTCCGATCGTGCAGGATCGTTTCCGCCCCGTCCGCTTTCGAGAAGGATCGCTTCAATCGCCGCGTCAAGTTTGCTCTGGTCAAAATCAAGAAGGTTATCGAGGGACGCGCCGAAGCAGATCGCAAGTTTCGGCAGGGTATCGATGTCCGGACAGGATGCGCCTGTTTCCCATTTGCTCACGGCCTGGGAAGAAACGTGCAGATATTCCGCAAGTTCTTCCTGGGTCATCTTCTTTTCCTTGCGCAGTTCTCTGATTTTAGCTCCAATATTCATTTTTTGTTCTCCTTTTACGTCTTTTTGTAACCGGTTCGACATGAGTATACCAGAAAAATCAGGAAAAGCCCACACGAACTTGTTTGGAGATTTTACAACCGCCGGTTGGAAAAAGGACGGCAAGAGGATATTGAAATGATGAAAACGGTTAGTTTTAAAAAATGAAAGATTAGATCAAAAAAAGAAGGGTCCCATTTTGATAAAACAGCAAGCTTTTTTCTGGCAAAAGTATACAATTTTGATACAAAACGTTCTGTTTGACTTTCAAATCGTTCCGAATGAATTTTAAATCGTTCTGAATGAAAATCAAATCGTTCTGTTTACATTTATTTTTTAAGCAAGTTATCAAAGCCTCCAATGATTATTTTTGCGTATGGACGCATTTTTAGATAATTGAATTCTATAAAAAACCACTAACATTGCTGCCAGTGGCTGTGCACATATAAATTGGTAGAAGAAATGAAAGGTTATAGCAATCGTTTTTTCACTAACGATTACTTATAAGAAAATAGAGCTACTTAACCCGAATTTAAGTAAAACATACAAAAAACAAGCAAAATAGCTCTATATAATAAAAGGCTTGATACAGCATTGTATCAAACCTATTGTTCTTTTATGGCTAAAGATTGCGATTTTAACAAAATGAGGGTTATCGTTAATTTTCGTAACAGGGATACTTTGCTGCCGTTTTGGTTTTACAGCTTTTTGCAGATAATATCGTCGAATGAAAGACAGCCGTCGCCGAATTTCAGCTTGAGCAGGCCGCCCTTGCGACCGAACTCGTTCTCACCGATGGGGTACAGCCGGAA